>LFFM01000291.1_pt1 | contig 33863 bp, 36 predicted proteins | sample 643131 | NCBI WGS metagenome assembly LFFM01 (sample SAMN03777445, study PRJNA286221) | soda lake metagenome | biome: soda lake; feature: Kulunda steppe; material: water; isolation source: sample Tc-Br brine of Tanatar trona crystallizer | place: Russia: Kulunda steppe | collected 2011-07
ACGCCGTCATCGTGTTCGGTGATATGACTGGGTTGCGCTTCGACAACGACGAAGGGCGGTACGTGAACGACAAGACCCACAAGATGCCATACGCGAAGATGGCGAACATCCTCACGTACAAAGCCCACCTCGATGGCCGAGAGTGCCTCCCGGTGAACGAGTACGACACGTCTGTGACGTGCTGGCGGTGTGGGTCACAAAACACGAGTCGGGAGGTGCAGGGGCGTGTCGAGTGCCACGATTGCGGGTTAGACGATAACGGCGACAAGAATGGTGCGTCGAACATCGGGAAACGAGCCGTCGGTAAGAACATTCAGAGTCCGCTATCGACGGTGGGGGCTGTTGTGGCTCAGCCCGAAACGCAGGTCGTACTCGAAGGAACCAACGGTGAGATGGAACCTGCGAACTCCCCGGACGACGTGGGCCTAACCCTCAGTGAGGGAAGCCCACGACTTTAGTCGTGGGAGAAGTCACAGTCCTCCACAGGTTCACGCGGGTCGAACGCAATGAGAGCGAAAAGCCAGTGGAGGGATTTGAACCCTCGACCTAATCCTTACGAAGGATTCGCTCTGCCGGCTGAGCTACACTGGCGCGGAATCCATCTGTACGTAGGACCGATAGCCGGCATAAGGATTGCGAATCGGCGGTGACCGTCGTTGCCTGCGGTCGCGATCGGACGATGGCCGTACTGAAACCCGATCACGTCGCTGCGGATCACCGCTGCTCGAGGCGGACGTCTAGACAGACGTTGACCTCGTGGGGGGCGTACGAACGAACCTCCCGGCGCGTTTCGACCGTCACATCGTACGCCGGTGTGGCCGCTTCGCGGATCGCCCGCTCGCCGGGTCCGAAGGGGTCCGCTTCGTGCTGGATGTCGTAGTAGTGAATAACGCACTCCGTGCCAGCGATACGAACGGCCGCCGGGAGGAACTCGTCGGCGCTGTGGGGGAGGTTCATCACGAGTCGGTCGGCCCACCCCTCGTACTCGGGAGCGACCTCGGTGACGTCGGCAGCGATGGCCGTCACATGCGCAGCCACGTCGTTACGGCTGGCGTTCTCGCGCAAGTATTCGATGGCCGTCTCGTTGATGTCCACTCCGACGACCGTGGCGCCGCGCTTTGCGGCAGGCACGACGAACGGGCCGACGCCGGCGAACATGTCGAAGACGCGCTCACCAGCCTGGACCTGCTCGGTGACGCGGCGACGCTCCGTCGCGAGCCGCGGCGAAAAATACACCGCGGACAGATCGAGCGCGTAGGTACTGCCGTATTCGCGATGGACGACCTCGGTCCCCTCGCCCGCGAGCAGATCCCAGTCCCTGACGCGCTCTTCGCCCTTGATCTTCGAGGCTTTGTTGAGGACCGTCTCGAGGGGCAAATCGGAGTCGACGATCGCCCTGGCGATCTCCTGGGCGCACTCGGGGTCCGCTTCCTCGAGGAGGGCCGCGTTCCCGAGGCGTTCGTATGCGGGGTCCCAGCCCAGGATATCGGCGGGGAGCGTCTGTGTCTCCCGTTGTGCCAGACTCGCCCGTTCGACGGTCACGGGACCGTCGGCGACCTCCTCGAGGGAGGTGGCGCTGGTGGTGTCCTCGGTGGCGGCATCGACGAGGGGGACGTAGAGCCACCCGTCCCGGAGGGTGATCTCGTGGGTGTCGTCGATCAGGTCGGCCTCGGCGAGGCGAGTTCGGACGGCTTCCCCATCCCCAGGACGGACACGAACGCACGGGACCTCCATGGGTGCTCTCGGTACGGCGTCCTTCTAACAGCTCCGTTTTCGGTCGCTCGAGTGAAACAGTCCGGGGAGATTCACAGCCTGGGCGAGTGGCCGGACGGTTTATTACGTCGACTCCCGAGGTTTCGTGTATGGGACGTGCCCACCCACCGGCTGTCGACGAACACGGTCCCGACTCGAGCGTGCTCGTCGTCAGTCCGGCGCTAGACGCGTTCGAAACGGTCGAACACGTCGACGAGGTTCGGTCCGATGGCGAAACGGGGCCTGTTACAGGGGAAAACGTGGGTGGGGCACCCGCCACATCGAACCACCAGCACAGTGACCAACCACTCGTGATCGTCTCACGAGCCCACACCGCCGAAAGCCTGCTCGAGGCCTGGCGGTCGACCATCGGTGATTTTCCGCGCGCACTCGGCATCATTTCAATCGGGGAACTGACCCGCTCGGTCGCGGCCGGGGCGGGGACCGTCGAACTCCCGCAAGCGCACATCCGAACCGTCGGTGCGGAGGACGTGACCGGCGTCGGCATCGCGATCGGCGAGATGCTCTCACAGTACGACGACGACCAGACGCCGATACTCTGGTTCGAGTCGCTCACGCCGATGGTCGAGCACAAGGGCCTGGAAATGACGTTCCGGTTTTTACACGTCACCCTGGAACAGATCTCCCGGTCGGAGGCGGTCGCCTACGTCCACGTCGATGCCAGCGAACTCGACGACCAGACGGTGACGACCCTCGGCCACCTGTTCGACGACGTCGTCGAACTCGAGGCCTGAGGCTGCACCGGTCTCGGCGACTCGATCCGGATCGGCGGCTCCACCCTCGAGAGCGACGCCTCCGAATGGTGATAATCCAGCACCTATTGCACTACCGACTGTCACCGATGGTGGCCACCAGTCAATATTTGCAGGTTTGAATCGTTCGCTGTACGCCGATTCACACACTATATAACGTATAGTGGCTCGATTCGATTTTCGGACCTATACACTACGTATTTTGTAGTGAGTGGGCTGGGACGCTCACGCGGCTACTGACGTCGCAGACCGGGTATTTCCTGGCACCAGTCCGGCAATCACTGGTGAACGTACAGCAAGCCTCTCAGGCCCGTCGCTGAATCTCCTCGCGGAGGACCTGGCTCACGAGGTCGCCATCGGCCTTTCCGCGAAGCGCGCCCATGCACTCACCCATGAGTCCGGAGAACGCCTGCATCCCCTCCTCTTCGATCTGTGCCTCGTTGCGCTCGACGACCTCGAGGACGGCTTCGCGGACGTCGTCCTCGGCGGCGGATCCGAGGCCAGCGTCCTCAGCAGCCGCCCGTGGATCGCTAGCTGGGTCGTCGGCAACTGCTTCGAGCAGATCCGGCACGCCTTCCTTCGCGAGGTCGCCCTCCTCGACCATGCTGAAGACGGTGCGGAGGTGGGCCTCGGTGAGCGCCGAGACGGCCACGTCGTCGCGTCGCAACTCAGTGAGCGTGGACTCGAGGGTGGTCGCGGCGAAGGTCGGGTCGACGCCATCCTCGACGAGCGACTCGAAAAGCGACATGTGTCGGCCGAATGCGACCTGCGCTGCCAGCCCCGCATCCAGCCCGAAGTCCTCGCCGTAGCGGTCGACCTTGGCAGTCAGGAGCTCCGGTTCCGGCACGTCACTGGGATCGGGTTCGACCGGCGGGACGTCGGTTTCGGGGTACATCCGGGCCGCACCGGGAAGCGGGCGGAGGTATCGGGTGGTGCCGTCCTGGTTGGCCCCTCGAGTCTCCTCCGGGACGCCCTCGATGGCCGTTCGCGCCCGGTCGGCGACGGCCTCGATGGCGGATTCGGCGACCGACGGATCGGCGGCGACGATGGCGACGGCGTCCGCGCTCGACGCGTCGACGGCGTCTCGCAGAGCCGTTACCTCCGCGTCGGTCACCCCGTAGGCCGGGAGCTCGTCGGTGTGGAAGATCCCGCCAGCGCCGTGGCGCTTGGCGTGATCGGAACACTCCGTCCCCAGGCGACGATCGGGGGCGATTTCGCGACCGAGCAGCCCGTCGAAGCCCTCGAGACGGACGCCAAAGACGGCCCCGCCGCTCGAGAGCGCCCCGCCCACGACGCCGCTGTCGGTGTTCTCGAACACCGACGATACGTCGATGGGGTTGTGGACGGCCGCCTCCCTGGCCCCCAGCTCCTCGGCGATGGCCACCAACTCGGCCTGCCTCGCGGCCTCGTTGCGGACGATGTCGGCGATGTCGTCGAGGCTCTGGACGCCCTTGATTTCGACGCGAGCGCCCGCCTCGATCGAGACGTTGACGTCCTGGCGGATCGTGCCCAGGCCGCGTTTGACCTTGCCAGTCGAGCGAAGCAACATGCCGATCCGTTCGGCGGCTTGCTGGGCCTGTTCGGGTGTCCGGATGTCGGGGCTCGTGCCGATTTCGACCAGCGGAATGCCGAGCCGATCGAGGCTGTAGACGACGCCCTCGTCGGTTTCCTCGACCCGCTGGGCGCTCTCTTCCTCGAGCAGCAGGTCCTCGATCCCCACCGGTCCTTCGTCGGTCTCGATCGCCCCACCGGTGGCGATCAGCGTCGAGCGCTGGAAGCCGGAGGTGTTCGAGCCGTCGACGACGATTTTGCGCATCACGTTGGCCTGGTCGACCGCCGTCATATCCATCAGCTGCGCGATCTCGAGGGCCGTCTCGAGGGCCTCCCCGTCGAGGCGGTGGGGCGGTTCGTCGTCAGCCTCGACGAGGCAGGTGGTGTCGTAGCCGAGGTAGGTGAACTCGCGTTCGACCTTGCTCTCCTCGACGGCGGCGTCGTCGAGTTCGCCGAGTTCACTCCGCGTTGGGTGGAGATAGCGGGTGAACGTTCGGCTGTGCGCGTCGGGGTCGCGAAGCTCGGTGGGGCAGGAACAGAACAGCTTCGTCGCCGTGTCCAGTTGCTGGTGGATTTCCAGCCCGGCGACGAGGCCGAGGTCCGCTGGGTCGTGATCCGTCGTCATTATCCGACCTTCGGAGATGGAGGGGTAAAAAACCGTCCAGTCCGGAACGGCGTCGCTTCCAGCCAGTGAGGGACGGGTGCATACGGTTTGCGGTGCCGTGTCACCGGTTATCTACCGGGCCGGGTTGGCGATCACCGAGAATCGATGTCAGAAAATCGCAACAGTGGATCGAGCGCCGATTTCCCCCTCGATCAATCGTTTTGACGCTGCTCGAGCGATCGATCCGGGTTCGTTCCCGCTTTCGAGGAGGGTTCATCGTCCGTGCTCGGATCGGCTCGCTTTTCCGACGGGGTCTCGGCCTCTCTCTTGGCTGGTTCCCGGCCACGTGAGTCGAGCGCGCCCGAGGCGGGACCAACTGGGGACTCCGAGCTCACCTCGAGCAACACCTGCCGCAGGCGTGCCCACATGTGGACCATCCCGTCCCCGGACTGGTCGACCTGCCTGTCCACGGCGGCGCGATACCGGGCCGCGGCTTCGTCTCCAGCCTGCAACCGCTCCTCCAGGGGACGACGGTCGACGGCGACGACCGGGGCCACTGACTCGAGGGACTCGAGGAGTAACTGGTTTCCGGCGGTGAGGGTCACGTCGGCGAGTACGACGGCGTCGGCGGCCTCACATAGCGACGCCACGTCGGTGCGATCCCCGGCAGTCACCGGACCGAACGCCTCGGTCTGGACGCACTCGAGACCTCGACGGGTGGCGTGCTCGGTGACGATCCCGCCCTCCGGGGCCGGCCCCACGGAGACGCGACCGGCGGCCCCCTCGAGGCGGGCGAGTAGCCCCGTCGTGAACGACCCTGTCCCGACGATGTGGACGTGCGCCTCGGCGAGTGCCGATTCGTCGGGCTCGTCACCCTCGTCGTCGCCAGCGGCCCCGAACGCTGTCACGGTCGGCGTTCCGGTCACAGGATTCCTGCCGACGACGGCCTCGGCGTCGAAGGCCGAAGCGAGCGTCGACGCCGTGACGACGTCGGCCGGGTTGCCGTCGGCCTGCAACGTCCCGTTCGCCAGCAAGCAGAGCCGATCGCAGTACCGAGCTGCGAGCTCGAGATCGTGAATCGCCGCGACGATGGTCCGTCCGTCGTCCACGAGTTCGCGTGCCAACTCGAGGGTCTCGATTCGATGGTTCACGTCCAGACTCGCCGTCGGTTCGTCGAGCACCATGAGCGGGGTGTCCTGGGCGATGGCGCGAGCGAACAGCACCCGCTGTCGCTCGCCACCGCTGACCGCGTCGATGGCTCGGTCGGCAAACTGGGCGGTTCGGGTGCGCTCGAGCGCCCGTCTGACGTGCCGGCGGTCCACGGCGCTGGGCGGGGCGAACCGCGAGCGGTGTGGGTGTCGCCCCATCTCGACGACGGTTCGAACGTCGAATGAAAACGAGAGGCTGGTGTCCTGGGGAACGACGCTTACGAGCCGGCTCGAGGTCCGGGACCGACAGTTCGTGATGTCCGTGCCGTCGATGCGAACCCCCCCGGTCGCGGGTTCAATAGCCCCGGTCAACGCCCTGAGCAGGGTCGTCTTGCCGGCCCCGTTCGGGCCCACGAGTCCGACGAACTCGCCTCGGTCGACCGCGAACGAGACGTCTTCGAGCACGGGGATGGGGCCGTAGGCGAGCTCGAGGTCAGACACGGTGACGATCGGACTCACAGGGGACGATTCCTCGAGTGGGCCAGCATCATCGTTGTCCTTCATAACGAGTGCACCTCCCGACGCTTGAGCAGGTAGAGGAAGAACGGAGCCCCGAGAGCGGCCGTGACGATACCAACCGGGACTTCGGCAGGACCGGCCCGAGCCACGGTGTCGGTCACGACGAGGAAGGATGCGCCCGCGAGCGCGCTGGTGGGCAGGAGAATGCGGTGGTCGGGACCGACGACGAGGCGCATCATGTGCGGGACGACGAGCCCGACGAACCCGATGACGCCGGCGACGGCGACTCCGGCAGCGGTGACGATAGACGCGAGCACCAGCAAGAGGAGTTTGGTGCGCTCGACATCGACCCCGAGCTGGTGGGCCTCCTCTTCCCCCAGCAACAGGACGTTCAGATCGCGCGTGTAGGTCCCGAGAATCGCGACACCGACCAGGGCGAACGGCAGGGCGAACGCGACGTCGCCCCAGTTCGTTCCCAGAAGGTGCCCCATCATCCAGATCACTGCCTCGCGAAGGTTCTCGCCGCTGTGGACAAGCATGTACGATATCATGGCCCCCAGGAACGCCTGGACGGCAACGCCAGCCAGGAGGAGCGTTGCGACCGGCGTCCGCCCCCCCTCGGTTGCAATCGCGTAGACGAGGAACGCGGTGACGATCGCGCCCACGAACGCCGACAGGTGGAGGCTGGCGAACGGGATCAACGCCGGGAAGGCGATGGCGGCGACCGCGCCCGCCGCCGCGCCACTCGAAACGCCGATGATCGAGGGGTCGGCCAGCGGGTTTCGAAAGAACCCCTGCATCACGGTTCCCGCCGCGGCGAGACCGAAGCCGACGGTCGCCGCGAGGGCAATTCGGGGGAGGCGTACGTCTCCCACGATGGTCTGGTGGGTGTCCGGCACGTCGAATCCGAAGACGGGGCGAGTGCCGACGCCCGGGTGCGGGACGGTTCGCTCGAGGACCGGCAGCGTGAGGGCAGACCACTCGAATCCCCAGGGCACAACGAGCACGTTGGCCATGGCCTTGGCGACCGTGAGTGGGTCGATGCGCACGGGGCCGAGCGCGGCGCTCCCGATGATGACGGCGACGAGGAGGACACTAAGCGCCAGCGACCACGCGCCGACTCGCCCCGGTCGACTCATTGGGGACAAGTCCGCTTGCTTTAGATAAATATTTATTGGACACGCGCCGATCATGCCATGATGCGACGGACACTTATCGTTTTGATCGCGGTACTCACTGTCAGCGCCATGGCGGGACCAGCGATGGTCGCGGGAGCGGCCACCCCGACGGCCACCACCGCCGACGGCTGTGAGTACCCGATCGATCTCGAGGATTCGACCGGTGAACAGGTGACGATCGACGAGCAACCGGAGTCCATCGTCGCACTCCACCCGAGTGACGCCCAAAAGGTGTTCAAGATCGGTGCCGAGGACCGGCTCGACGGGATGCCCGTCAGCCAGTACACCGAGGCACTGGACGTCGACGACCAGACCGACATTACCGAGGACGATGGGTTGACGCCGATCCCCGAGGAGATTATCGCACTCGAGCCGGACATCGTGCTCGCGGCGAACATCGCCGACGAGGAGGTCGTCGACCAGCTCCGTGAGGCCGGCATCGAGGTCTACGTCTTCGACGCGGCAATGGACATGGACGACGTGATCGACGACGTCGAGACCGCTGGCCAGCTCGCGGGCGCCTGTGACGGTGCCGACGTCACCACCGAGTGGATGGACGACCGGATCGATCTCGTCGAAACCGCCGCCGCAAACGAGAGTGCCCCCCTGACGCTCTATCCGATGGGTGATGGCTTCACGCCCGGTGCGGGCACGTTCCAGGATCAGATCATGACCACCGCCGGCCTTGAGAACCTCGCCGCTGAAGCGGGTCTCGAGGGCTGGGACACGATCAGCGACGAGACCGTCCTTGAGGAGGACCCGGAGTGGATCATTTACGGAGCGGCCTGGGGTGAGGAGCCGCCGGTGAGTGAGGCGCTGAACGAGACCACCGCGGTGCAGGAGGGGAACGTTGCTGCCATCGACGACAGTGACGTGAGCCAGCCGGCACCACGGACGGTGTACGCCATCGAGGAGATCTTCGCGGTGGTGCACAGTGATGTCCACGCCGAGATCGAAGGCGACATCGCCGCTCTCGACGAGAACTACGAGGACTCCATGGAGGCGCTCGCGACCGACGAGACGGAGCCCGCAGACGAGGCCGACGATGCCGAAGAACCGATACCCGGCTTCGGGGTCGCCGTTGCCGTTGCCGCCCTGATCGCGCTGCTCGGCCTCGGGCGTCGCCGTCCGTAGCCCTCGTCCAACGCTTCTTTTCACACACGGACGCAGTCAACCCGTCCCGATCACGTTTGCAAAGGGTTTAGGAAATCCCACTCAGAGGGCACGGTATGGTCGAAAACGTGATCTGGCCCGCCTATCTCGATGCCGAGCGCTCGCGGGCCGAGGGACGTCGCGTGTCCCTCGAGTTGGCAGTCGAATCGCCGACGGTCGACGAAATCGCCAGGGCCGTCCAGCAGATCGGCTACGACGCCATCGTCGAGCGTGATAAGGCCTACTCCCGTGAGCACTGGGAGCCGCGGGGACGAGTGGTCGTACGCGGCACCGACGACTCGACGAAAAACGACCTGGTCCAGGCCGTCGCGGCCTACGTCGTCGCGATGCGGGAGTGAGCGACGGATGTCGATGTATCGACTCGGCACCGTCACCAGGATCGCCCAGGGGCTGCTGATCGTCCGGACGCCAGCGGGGGACGCTATCGAGAGCCACGATGCCATCGGCACGATGGCGCTCGACGATTCCCTCGAGACCGTCGGTCGAGTCGTGGATCTATTCGGCCCCGTCGAGCGCCCGTACCTCGCGGTGACACCGGACGAAGATGTCCACGTTCCTGCGCTGGTCGGAGCGACCCTGTACGCCCGATAACCTCTCTCGAGGCCGTCCTCCAGTGACCGCCTCGAGAGCGCAACACCAATGGCCGGGGGCCCCAAACTCCGGGGCATGAACGATCGGTTTCGGTTGCTCGGGGCTGTCGGCTTCAGTTGTCTCCTCTTTCTGGCCGTGCAGATCGGGGCCCTCTCACTCGTCGAACCCTTCACCGCGGCGGACATGCAGGCGGTCGACGATCCCGAGGATCCGACGTACAGCCTGCTCTACGTTCTCGCCATCCTCGTGGCCACGGCGTTCATGCTGGCGGCGTTCAGGTATGGCTTCGACTGGATCATCCGCGGGCTGATCATCGGTGTGAGCGTCATGCTCGCCTGGTTCGTCTTTGCGGCGATCATCCCGCTCGTCACCGTCTCGGGCGTCCTCGTCCCGTTGCCGCTCGTGGCCGCCCTCGCCGTCGGGCTCGCGCTCCTCACGTATCCCGAGTGGTACGTCATCGACGTGGCCGGCGTCATCATGGGAGCCGGTGCGGCCGGTCTGTTCGGCATCAGTCTCGGCCTCCTCCCGGTGATCGTCTTACTCGTGGTTCTGGCCGTCTACGACGCCATCAGCGTCTACCGGACCGAGCACATGCTCGACCTCGCCGATGGGGTGATGGATCTGCGCATTCCCGTCGTCCTCGTAGTCCCGACCACGCTCTCGTATACGTTCCTCTCGAGTGCTCCGCAACCCGATTCCCTGGAACGCTCTCGGGGGACGAGCGAAGGCGGGGATGGGCCACCCGTGACAAACGGTGGCGCTGACGACGACCAGGGGTCGACTGCCGACACTGAGTCGCCTGCAGATTCCAACCACGAGTCCGCACCAGAACCCGAGGCCGGGCGCGACGCCCTCTTTATCGGCCTGGGCGACGCGGTCATCCCCACGATCCTCGTAGCGAGCGCGGCCACGTTTGTCGACGCTGGCACTCTCGAGGTCCCCTTGATCGCACTCAACGTTCCCGCACTGGGGGCCATGCTCGGTACGCTCCTGGGCTTGCTTGGACTGCTCTACGCGGTCCTGCAGGGCCGCGCTCACGCTGGATTGCCATTGCTCAATGGCGGGGCGATGCTGGGGTATCTCGCCGGGGCACTCTGGGTGGGCGTCCCGTTGCTCGAGGCGCTTGGCATCTGAAGAACGAATTCGCTCGATCGCACGGACCGTCCGAGGCAGGTTCGAGTTCAGGCTGCCGCCTCGAACGCCTCCCGAAACGCGGACGTCTTCTCGCGGATGTCGCCCGCTGCGTCCTCGAGTGCGTCGAGCGGCTCGACGTCACCGTCGGTCTTGATCGTTAGGACAGGATCGGTTTGGCCCCCTGACTGTTCGGGGTTCATGTCGTAGGTAGCTGCACTCACGTCGTCGTGCTCGAGGAGTGCGCCCTTCAGGACGTTCATGAACGTGTGATCCTCGCCGACGATCTCGATGGAGAGTTCGTTCTCGCTTCGCTCGGTGACCCGGAGTTCCATACTACTCCATGTGCCCGTGGGCCGCTAATAGCTTTCGAAGGCACTGTTGCGGCTCTCCGGAGGGGAAATCACTATACAGTTGCCGCCACAGGGACGGACATGGAGTGGCTTGGGACTCCGCTTGCGGTGCTGGTGGTGGCGGTACTTCTCGTCTCACTCGTCGTCGTTCGGCGTCTCGACGACAGTGGGCCTCGCTGGCGTGAGCTCACCCAGTCACGATTCATCTGGGGCGTCCCATGGGGAACCCTGGTCGTGATCGGATTCGTGCTCGCGGTCTATCTCTTCGTCCAGGACGGCATCACCGATCTCGACGACCCGGTCGTCAAACCCTTTCGAGCCTGGTCGTATCTGTATCCGCTCGGGATGGTGACGTCGTCGTTTTCCCACGCCCACGCGGGCCATCTGACGGGGAACCTCATCGGGACGCTGGTCGTCGCGCCGATTGCGGAGTTCGCCTGGGGACACTACCCGCCTGCACGGCGGCAGTCCTCCGGACATCGCTGGCTCGAGACGCCCTGGATTCGGGCAATCATCGTCTTTCCTGGCGCGGTCATCGCGGTCGGCCTGGTGACGAGTCTCTTTGCCATCGGCCCAGTCATCGGGTTTTCCGGTGTCGTCTTTGCCTTCGCCGGGTTTGCGATCGTTCGCTATCCGGTCGCCACCCTGATCGCCACGATCGGCATCCAGGGCGCCGTCTCGACGATCTACCGGGCGATCCAGAACCCGATCACCGTCTTTGTCGCCCAGCCATCGGGGCCGTCACCGCCCTCGTGGGCGACCATCGCCATCCAGGGTCACGCCCTCGGCTTCTTTCTGGGACTGTTCCTCGCCATCGCGCTGTTTCGTCGACGGGGTCACCGACCGACGCCCCGCTACCTCTGGCTCGCCGTGTTGCTCTATGGCTTCTCGAAGTCACTCTGGGCTGTCTACTGGTTCGGCGGCGGTAACGTCTACCTTCTGCTCCGGGGGCCCGGCGTCATCGCCGTTGTCGCACTCGCGGCCGTGATCGTCGTCGCGGTTGTCGGCTCCGATCGATCGATCCTGCCTGGCCCAATCGAACGACGATTGCTCAGCCCAACCGCACCGAACATCAGGGACGACAATCTGCTCCAGCGCGTGCTCGAGCAACCGACGCGATCTCGCTGGGCCGAGCGGCTGGAGGGGGTGCTGCGGGGAATCCGGACGAAACTCCCCAGGGGTCCGGGGAAGACGCCGAACCCGGACTCTGTTGAGGAGGTGGCCAATCGAGTCGACGAACCGGACGAAACAGGGCCAGGCGGAATTCGTTCGGAGCGTCTGTACGAACTCGTTGCCAGGCCAAGACTGCCCGAACGACTGCCGGCCCCATCCCGTGGTTACGCCGCGGTCGTCGCGCTGTTATTGATCGTGGCCGCCATCTCGGGGCCGGCGATTCCGGTCAATCTGTTCGTCCTCCACGACGACGACCTTACTGATGGTGAGGACGGCACGCTCACCATCGAGGACTACACGGTCAGGTACGACCCTGAGGCGGCAAACCCCATCGCCTCCGTGTTGAGCCTCGAGGAGTTGGATCCGGGAAGTCTGAACGCCAGTGGAGTGATCGTCGCGAGCCCCGATCGCCAGCTGTGGACCGAGTCGGTGTCGACCGGCCAACTCGAGTTCGCCGGGAGTGCCACGATAACCGTGGGTGGAGCTGACTGGCGGGAATCCGTTCGGGCCGAGCGGCATGGCTGGACCCCGGTCGGCAACGACACCGTCTATCAGGTCTGGCTCGAGTCCGCAGACGAGCGGACGCTGGCGTACACCTCCCCCCCGTCACAGGCCCTGCCTCTGATCGACGGCAAGAACGTCTCGATCGTCGCCGAAGATGGCGAGTTCCTGCTCGAGGTTCGACCAGGAACGACGCCGATGCAGGACGGCGACGGAGGAGACGACACCAGCGGTGCTGCCGAGACAGGGCCAGCGGCTGATCCCGAACGAGCACCCATCCCAGACGACGGTGACTCAGTCACCATCGACGGTCTCGAATTCGTGAACGACGACGGCGACCTGTTCGTCACGAGCGGCGAGACGACCGTACCAATCGCTAGCGAGGAGACCTACGAGTAATGTTGGTTCGTCAGTCAACGAGTCTGCCAAGCCGAAGGTGGGTCTCGGGCGTCGCTCACGGATCGAGAGCTGCGGTGTCCGCAGGCCACTCGATCCGGAACACCTCTGCCGTGATCGTCGTCTCCTCGGCCTCGTGGAACGCAAACTGTGCCTCGAGGGGGAACGTCGCGGCGAAGGCGTGGGTGAGTTCCCCGCCGACGTCGGCTGCGTACGAGGAGACGAACGCCTCACTCCCCTCGTTGTGGATGGTGTAGGAGACGTCCGCGAGGGTGGCGGCGACTTCCAGAAATCGGCGATCGGCGTGGCGGTTGCCCCGTTGGGCACCGAACGGCGGATTCGACAGGACGGTCACGGTGGGGGTGGTGACAGCGGGACCGTCCGTGGAAGCGCCACGCCTCGCCGATTGGCGGAGTCGATCGCGCTCGAGTGGCAGAGTGGTGACGTCGGCGCGGATCCAGTCGGGCCGGTGTGTGCCGCCGAGTCGGTTCTCGTTGCGTCGAGCCTGGTCGAGGGCCTCGGCGTCGACGTCGATACCCAGGACTCGGTTCGGGCCGTACTGGGTTGCCCCGAGGGCGAACATCCCGGTCCCGGTTCCGAGATCCAGGATCGTCCGATCGTGGAGATCACCCTGCATGGCGGCCACGTGCAACACGTTTGCTGCCAGTTCCGCGGGCGTGCAGTACTGCTCGAGGGTAGGCGTGGGATCGGCAAAATCAGCGATGGCTTCGAGGCGGGTCGCGAGTTCGCGGCGGGAGGGCCCTCCGGAGTCGGGCATCGCCCGAACTCAGTGCTCGAGGGTAATGGGTGCATCGAGGTGCAGCGAGAGCCCCTCACGACGGGCCCGTTCGGCACAGGCCTCGAGGGCGGGGGTGACCTTCTCCGGGTTGGCCACGGTGTCGCACTCGACGGTGACCGAGCCGACTCCGAGGAACGCACCGGCACGAACGTAGCCCCGAATTCGGTCGACTTCCTCCTGAGTCGTCAGCGAACAGTCCTCGGTGAAGCAGGCGCTGACGGTCAAGCCAGCAGGGAATAGTTCTTCGGCAGTGAACTCGCGTTTGAGGTCGCGGAGGTATTCGGGAGCCGTAGATTCGAGATCCTCGGCGTCGATCTGGACGGGGGTGACGTCGGTCTGTCGACAACGGTCGATCGTCTGGGCGAACTGCGAGGACGGAGTGGTGCTCATGGAACACCATACATGGGCCGCATACATATAGTTTTGGAAATGCTTGGTGGTAATACCTCGTGCATGCAAACCTCGCCCCCGAACGACCACGTTGAAATAGACTTATCATGGGCCCGTGAGAAGTATTCGACATGAACGATTGCCCACGGTGTCAGGCACCGCTCGAGCGGCTTACCATGGGCGAGGTGACGACGATTTCGTGCACTCGCTGTGGGTTCGCGGACGTGCCAGTCGACCACGAAAGTCAAGGCGGGGAAGGCGAGTCCTGGCAGGACGCATTCAACCGATTCTACAACCATTATAGTGGCCACTGAACGTCATTACACACTCTCAACAGTATCATGGCTTAGACGCGATGATGGGCCGGTTCTGAGGCGACTTGCAGTAAGGCTGTGTATATCGTTCGATTGTTGCTCTGTGCGCCCACGGAGGTGAGTGCCGAATCGAGGGGCCTGGACGCGGCTTCGCAATACTGGGAGCATGACGGTCTCGAGGCGGCGTGTGTCATACGGTTTACTGTAGTCTCTTACCGGTGATTGGCCATACCGGGTCGGCAATCACCGGTAAACAGTTACAGCAATCCGTATCAGTTACCACCTGGTCGAATACCGGCGACGGTACTCGACGATCGAACGCAAGAAGCAGACGGGGACGCTGACCGCTTTGATGACGGAGTGCGAAGGGGACCCAACTGCGTACGAGCTCGCTTACTCGCTGGCAGCGGGCGCTTCGGCGTCCGCCTCCTCGTGGTCGACGTCCTCGTCCGAACGGGCTGCCACGAGTCCACCGCGAGCCACACTGTAAAGCGGTTCGTCGGCGTGGGTCACGCCGCTGATCGAGAACGGAATCGCCGCATCCTGCAGGTGGTCACGGAACAGCGCCTCGAAGCCGTCGGGGCTCGAGGTCCCGCCGGTGACGACGACAGGGACGTCGAGACCCTCCTCGACGTCCTCATCGTCGACCTCCTGGACGATGTTTTTGATGACGTAGTCGAGCAGGTTCTCGTAATAAATCGAGAGTGCCCCTTCGACGCCACCGACGTCGGTGGTGAAGTCGAGTTCGAAGTCGTCCTCTTTGATCGAGGTGACCTTGTCGACTGGCGTGCCGGTTGCCCGGGCGGCTTGCTCGTCGATCCAGTCGCCACCGCGAGCGACGGAGAACTTCATGACGGGCACCGCGTAGTACGCCAGACAGACGTTCGTCATGCCGGCACCGAAGGAGATGCCGAGGCCGGTGAAGTTGTTGTCCGCGAGCTCGGAGTAGATGACCGACATTCCCTCGTTGATGGGTTCTGCGTCGTAGCCCATGCTGTTGAGGAACGACTCGATCGTCTTCTGGTGGTAGAGCGTCGAGAGGTCGTCGTCGATCGGATCCGCTGGTGTCGAGAAATACAGCTTCTCGTCGGGATACGAGGGCTCACCGACGACCTGCTCGATGATCAGTTTCATCATCGGAATCGCCGACTTCTCGTCGGCCGAGAGGATCCCGTGTTTCATCGGGCGTCGGGTCTCGCGATTGAAGATGTTCGCGAAGTTGAGGGCGTCGTCCCCGACGACGTACACCTTGTCGTCCTTTCGGATGTGGAGGACCTCGCTTCGCGAGAGCATCTGCTCGGCCATGTCCGAGTATTCGATTTCCACGAAGGAGTTACGCTGCTGCACGAAAACGGTATCAGAACCATCCTGTTGTGCTGACAGGATGTTCATTGTTCCAACGTCTAGGCCTTTGGCCATGTTTGTGAAACGCCGCTGGTGGATTATAAATCTATGTGGTTTGATTTCATTATAGTAGTCCAATAAATAATGCGGCACTAGCCTCCCGGCTCGCTCGTCAATCTCGTCTTACGACCGCTCGTAATCGCTCGAGCAGGCCCGAAAGCGCGCCGCCGACTGCGGATTCATCCTCGTCGGCGGTCGCAAGCTCTTCGGCTCGCTGCTTTTCTCGGAGTTCCTTGAGCTTCTGCGTCTGGTCATCGACGGTCGACTCGGACCGGGCCATCTTCGTGTCGCCACCCTTGAGTCCCTTCAGGCCCGCGACCTGGGCGTCGACGCCCGACGAGCGCGTCGTCTTTGTCGCCAGGTTCGAGTCGAGACTCGAGCCGTCGAACTCGTTGTCGCTGAAGGTCAGTCGTTTGTTTTCGCTCTTTGGGACCCCGCCCCAGGAGAGTTCGACGCCCTCCATGGCGTCGTCGATGTCCGCTTCGATTTCCGCGTCGGTGTAGGCGGGGCCTTCGTCCTCTTCAGCTTCTTCTTCGGGTTCGCTATCTGCAGTTGCCGTGTCGAGGTAGTGTCCGATCAGTGATGCGCCGGTCGCGGCGGTCACACCGGCGAGACCGATGGCGTAGATGCCGATGATGCCGGCCGTGTAGTCTGCACCGTGGAGCCAGTCACCGGGATAGGCGACGACGAACCAGAGTGCTGCCAGCACCGTTGCCCCAGTCCCCACCGCCGACAGGATCCGCATCCGTCGTTCGGAGGGAAGCAAGACGACGATGCCCAGCATGAACGTCGGCAACGACAGCATGCCGATCGCGTAGGCGGGCCGCAACACCGTGAAATAGTCGGGTGATCGGTACTCGAGGGTTGCACCCCAGACGAACAACACCAGCGCCATGACGGCGAGGCCGATGCCGCCGACGAACAACCCGAAGCCGACGTAGATGTCGGTGTGGTCGTCCGGTTCACCGACGTAGCGTCGATAGAGATCGAAGAGGTAGCCATCAGGGGGGTCTTCCGCGGCCATTAATGCCCCCTTTCGACTCCAGTATAATGACTGTTGGGTCGAAATATTGTCACTCTACCGTCAATTTATTCGACGAGTAGATCGGTGAGAGAAACGGCGCTCAATCCTGACAACAGCCGCCCGCTTCTCCGCCGAAGTCGACGGCCAACGGCTCCGAAATGGCCTTATTCACCGCCTCGAGTCGCTCGGCGAGCGCGCTCTTGGCCTCGAGGAACTCGGCCATCGGTTCCATGGCGTGGAGTTCCTCCTGTGTGTCCTGCAGTTTCGAGAGGTCCGACTGGGTGGCGTTGCCGGTCTGTCGGGCCAGCATGAACTCCTGGCGGATCCGCTCGAACTCGCTGATCTTCGCCTGGACGTCGTCGTCCGCTTCGACGCGTTGCTGGGCGGCTTCGAACGACTGGTACTCGGGAAGGGTCGTAATCACCTCGCCGAGTTCCCGGCCGAGGGCCTCGACGTCGGTCGTATCGGCGGCGGTTTCGATGCTCATAGATGTTCTTACGGGGCAGTCGGTTTCAACTTGGCGGAACCCGCAGGCGTCCCTCGGCCGGAACCCGACAGTCACAAACCCGCGTCGTTTTACGTTCGGGGGCGCAATTCCGTCCAATGACCCAGGAGTCGACTTCGGAGTACAGCGAGGGTGATCTTCGAAACACGGGGATGGCCCTCAAACACGATCGGGAGTGGGACTACGAACTCGAGCGAATCGTCGAGGCCGTCGAGGAGCGAAACGCGACCAAGGTCGGCCTCCAATTTCCCGAGGGCCTCAAACGTCGCGGACCGAAGGTGGCAGACGACCTCCGCGCTTTGCTCGGCGACGACGTGACGATCCTCCTCTCGGGACAGCCCTGTTACGGCGCGTGTGATCTCGACACCTATCTGATGAAGCGCACTGACGTCTTCGTCCACTTCGGCCACTCGCCGATGAAGAACACGGACAAGGTGATCTACGTCCCCCTGTTCTCGAACGTCGCCGTCGAGCCCATCATCGAAGAGTCACTCGAGACGCTCGAACCGCCGGCGGAGACGCCGGAAATCGGTCTGGTGACGACGGCCCAGCACATGAATCGGTTCGAGGAGATGCGCGACTTCCTCGAGTCCCACGGCTATGCGGTCCAGACACGCCGTGGCGACGAGCGCCTGACCCACGAGGGGCAGGTCCTCGGCTGCAACTATGCGAGTGCAGACGTCCCGGCCGACCAGGTCCTCTACGTCGGTGGTGGCAAGTTCCACCCGCTCGGACTCGCCATGGAGCACCCGGAGAAACACGTCGTCATCGCCGACCCGGTCAACAACGTCGTCACCGTCGCGGACACGGAGAAATTCATGAAACAGCGCTACGGGGCCGTCCATCGGGCGATGGACGCGACGAAGTGGGGCGTCATCTTCTGTACGAAAATCGGGCAAGGCCGCTGGGAGATGGCCCAGGACATCCTCGACGGAAACGACGACGCGTACCTGATCACGATGGACGAGGTGACGCCGGACCGCCTCCGCAACTTCGACATGGACGCCTTCGTCAACACGGGCTGTCCCCGAATCACCACCGACGACGGCCCTCGCTTCCACAAGCCCATGCTCACCCCCGGCGAGTACGAGATCGCGATCGGCGAGAAACCGCTCGACAGCCTCGAGTTCGACACCTTCCACGGCACCTGGTAGAGCTGTCGGTGTCACGCCCCACTCTGGGGACGGCCGAGAACGAAGCGACCTCGAGCCTGTCACTCGAGGGTTACAGTGATGACTTCCTGGCTCCTGTCGTTCGTGACCGTCACCTCGCCAGATCCACGGACGCTGACCGTATACCCGGGCACTCGAAACTCGAGCACCCAGTCCGATCGACGCGAGGTCATGAGTAACTCGAGTGCCTCCGTGTTGATGTGGTCGTGGATGGCGAACTCGAGTTCTTGCGGGGGTACCCCCTCGAACCGGGCCAGTGCGGTGGCAACCGAGAGCGTTACGTCGTAGGACTCAGGGGGCATGTCGCCTCCCGGCCTCACGTCCTGGACGGACGGCACCGTTTTTCATCACTGCGTTCACCACGGTCCCCACCATATTTACTGAGAGGAGTTCACACACTAAATACGTATCTTCGTCGCTACTACCCCAACAACCGATACGGGTGCCTGTGGTTCCTTTCCATTGATTAACGATGGAGTATGGACAATCACCGGCGTAACTGTGCCATAATCCGTATGACGATGCACAGTCCTCACTCCTCGTCACCACGGTGGATCGCCAGAGCCGACTCGATCGTCAACTCCCCGCGAGCGACCCGACGGGCCAGCGTCTCGTCGATCGCTCGATTCCGCTCGCTGTGCTCGCGCGACCGGTCCTTGATCCGCTGTAACTCTCCGTCGGTGGGTTCGATCTGTCTGCTGTCGATCGGCTCACCCTCGAGTCGAGCGATGTTGATCGCCGCGATCACGTCGCCCATTCCCCGTGCACCTGGGCCGAGGTACGGGGTCGTCCCGCTTTCGTCGACCAGTTCCACGCGCACGTCCTCGAGTTCGTTGATGAGTCTTCCGCCCTGGAGTCGGGCCCCATCACCGACGCGGACGACGGGGTTCGCTGCGCCCCGGCGCTCGAGTTCCGTGCTGATCCGATCGATGGCATCGCCGAGCGGAATCTGAAACGCGGCGACGACCGTCTCACCCTCGAGGACGGCGATACCGGGGCGCTGGCCCGGATCGATCCCGATGATCGTCCGTCCGCGACCACCACCGATGGTCGCGAGGGCGTCGTCGACGGCCGCCCGACTGTTGTCCGGATCGACGACGAGTACCGGGCAGTTACTATGCCTGAAGCGATCCGTCTCTCCATCGCTCGTCAGTACGACTGCAGTTCGGTCGGGGAGCTCCTCGTCGAGTTCGACTGTGGTAAACGTCGCTCCTCGTGCCCGAAGGGCCGTGACGGCCTCGTGATAGACTTCGAAATCGTCCGTGGCGACGACGATCACGGGTTGACCTCGGTGGGCCACCAATTAAACGTGTCCGTCCCAACAGACCGACAGCCAAAGCGAGCCTTCCGTGAGGATGTACTCGACCACGCCGACCCACAACGCGTTTCGGGGGCTTTTTGCCCCCGTTCACCCAATCGCCGCTGTGAACGACGACGCCATCAAGACGGGTTGTGGGCCGGTCGACGACCTCCTCGGGGGCGGACTCGAGCGTGGAACGGTCACACAGCTGTACGGCCCGCCGGCGACTGGGAAGACGAATCTGGCCCTCTCGGCAGCCGTCGAGGCAGCAGCCGACGGGGCGACCGTCGTCTACGTCGATACGGAGGGGGTGTCCGTCGACCGATTTCAGCAGTTACTCGAGGCCCGAACGGACGATGTCGAGGCGGTTGCCTCGCGGATCGTCATCGAGGAGGCGTACGACTTCGAGGAGCAAGCCGAGGCGGTACGCGATACAGCGGAGTTCGCCACACGGGCAGACCTGATCGTCCTCGACAGTGCCACCGGCTTTTATCGCATCGAGCGTGGCGAGGACGGCGAGGCCGGCGACGCGCTCCGATCGGTCGCCAACCAGGTGACTCACTTGCTCTCGTTGGCACGGAAACACGACCTCGCGGTCGTCATCACCAATCAGGTGTTCGCCGACCCGGACTCGAACCGAACCCGGCCCCTCGGAGGAAACACCCTCGAACACTGGACGGGCGTGGTGGTTCGCCTCGAGCGGTTCCGCGGGGGCAATCGCCGCGCGACGTTGACGAAACATCGCTCGAAGTCCGCAGGCGACTCTGTCACATTCACCATTACGGAAACGGGCCTGTCGGGGACCGAGGGTACCGGCCCCTGATCGGTGTCGTCGTTTCGGTGGGTGAGTTTTCGCGAGGCGGTGTCGTTGTGCACCGACTCGAGCCCCGCTGTCGGCGAAAGGTCGTCACGAGAACCCACCAGCATTCGCGCTCGAGGCCCGTAACTGGCCGCGGCGTATCGAAGTGACCGACGGCTGACGTCCAAGGAACCGAAAATTCGGTCGGACCTACAGTTCGTTGAGTTTGCGGAGCAACTGCCCGCGGTACTCCTCGTCCGACCGCACACCTTTCAACTCCAGGACGTTTCGCTCGAGTTTGTCGAGGGCGACGCGGAATGCGTTCTCGGCGCCGTACCCCTCCCCAGTGCCCGCGGCCTGGGACTTGTTGGTTCGCAGGCGGATCTGACACTGGATGAGGGGCGTGCCACGGAGTTTCTCTTTATGCTCGTGGAAGCGGACGTGGGCATGGAGTACCTGCATCTTCGCGTACTTGTCGGCGACCTGCTCGATGCTCTGGACGATCGATTCGCGCGTGATGGTGTCCATCAGCGCGATGTTCGTGATCTGGACGTCCATGTGCTCTTCCTCGGTGAAGGTGAGTGCCCGGAGGATGTCCGTCTTGGTGACGACGCCCTCGATGACGCGATCGTCGTCCTCGGGCGTCACCATCAGCCCGGCGTAATCGTTCTCGAGCATGGTTTCGACGGCTTCGCGCCCGGTCGCGTCCGCCGTGGTGGTCAGTACCGGGCTGTTCATGATGTCGAACACCGGCACGTCGAGCATTCGCTCGTTGTCGCCGACGCGGTCGCCGGTGGTCATCCGCTCGTTCTGACGGATGACGAAGTCCGCGATGTCGTGGGTGGTGACGACCCCGGTCAGGTAGCCGTTTTCGTTTACTACTGGAAGTCGGGAGATGCCGTGTTCACGGAGGTAGTTGATCGCCTTGCCAACACCGTCGCCCTCCTCGAGGGTGACTGGATCGGTGGTGTAGACGTCGCCGACGGTGATCGCATCGAGGTGCTCGACGACCGCACGGAGCAGGTCGTTGTCGGTGATGACACCCCAGAGGTCGCCCTGTTCGAAGACCGGTGCGACCTTGCTGTTCGATTCGACGAGGACGCGGGCGACCTCGCGAACGTCCTCCTGTCGGTCGACTTTGGGGGCCGGGTCGTTACGACTCGGCTTGATGAGCGCCGCCACCTTGGCGTCATCCTCGACGTGAGACTGGAGTACCTCTCGTTCGCTGATGACTCCGGCGTACCCGTCGTCGTCGGTGACGATCAGACCCTTCGGGTTCCCGTTCTCGAACATCGAACGGACCTTCCCCATTCGCGTCCCGACGTCAACTTCGACGTACTCCGTGGTGGCGATATCGGCGATATTCATCGTTCCACCTGGACGTACTCTCGCGGACCTATTTAACGTGTTGCACTCGATTCCACCATCGGGACCCAGCGCCACCGTTTTTGTGCTGCACTCCTCACCTCGAGCATGGCTCGAGACATAACCGTCTTCGGTCGATACACCTATCTCGCCACCGAGGTTTTTTGGGGGGCGATCGCGTTTCTCCTGCTCAGACGTGCAGGGGCCCTCAAACGCGCAGCCGTGACCATCGCGGCGCTCTATCCGATCGCGTACTTTTGGGACTGGTACACCCTCGAGGTCGGCGTGTTCGACATCAAGCTCCGAACCGGGTACGAACTGGGAGGGATTCCGATCGAGGAACATCTGTTCATGGCGGTCGTTCCTGGCCTCGTGATCGCATTCCACGAGACGCTCTTCGGTGACGAGTGAGGAGGCTGCGGTACGGTGTCTCTGGTGAGTGGCATACTGTAGTCCCAATTGAAACGAGTTACACACCCTCACAGCGAGTCGGCTCAGAACCGGTTTCTCGCCGGTTCTGAGCCATGGTATCCTGAGGGTGTGTGGCAATGGCGTTCAGTGGGTACTGTAGGTCCGCAATCACCGTGAAGGGACGACTTGAACCGTTGTCCATTCGTCCACGATTTCCCGACTGGGAAGTGGCCGATGCTGATCGGGAGGCGCTTGCACCCCTCGAGTCGGCCCCTTTATACGTACGGCCTGATCAATGCAATCCATGAACCGGTTTCGTCCTCGGGATTCGGCCGTCGATACTGTCGCCGGCCCCGAGGGTGGCGCTCGAGGGGCACTTAGAGTGGGATCGCTACTGATCGCCGTGGGTATCCTGGTCACGGTCGCGCTTGCGGCCGCCGTCGCCGGACCGCAACTGGTCACCTACGTCGACGAGCTCGACGGCCAGGACCACGAAGTCGATCCCCCCGAACCCGACGAGTGGCAGCCTCCGGAGACAGACCCGGCCGATCCCGGTGAGAGCACCTACGAGACCGACGAGGAGACGGTCAGTTCGACCGAGGTCGAAGAGCACGTCCATCGGCTGGTGAACGAGGAGCGGGTCGAACACGGTCTCGATCCGATCGACTTCGATGGCACGGTCGCCTCCGTCTCTCGGGCCCACAGTCTGGACATGAACGAACGTGACTACTTCGCACACATCAACCCGGACGAGGAGTCACCACACGAACGGTTCCAGCAGGTTGCCGATTACTGTCAGGCCTATGGTGAGAACATCGCCCGCACGGCTGTCGGTGAACCGGTCGAACGGGCTCACGACGGCGAGCGAGTCGAGTATCACACCGCTGAGGAACTGGCCCAGGGGCTGGTCGAGCAGTGGATGAACTCCGAGGAGCATCGGGCGACAATCCTCGAGGAGGACACGGGCGAGTGGGAGCGTGGCGGGGTTGGCGTCTATCTCACCGACGACGGGACGGTGTTTGCGACGCATAACTTCTGTACGGTATGGTGACCTGGGCGTGGTTCGACGTGACGTTGCTGCAGGGTACGCTTGATACGGATCATTGTAGTGTTTACCGGCAATCGCCGCTTCGGTGCTGGCGATCGCCGGCAAAGAACCACAATGGACCGTATGAACGGGTGACATACTCTTGCGTGCCGATGAGCATGGGATGGATATGAATGTGGGCCAGAACCGTGACGTCAAGACCGTCCTGAAGGACGTCCTCAGCACCGCCTCCGATCGGGAAATTACGTTTCTCGCCGCGGGGTTTGCGTACTTTGCGTTCGTGTCGCTGTTCCCGATGGTACTGTTGGCACTGGTCGCCGGATCGTTCATCGGCGGCGAGCGCGTCGCGGAACGGCTCGTCGTGATCGCTGGTGATTTCCTGCCCGATGCGGGCGAGGACCTGTTGCTCGAGGTGCTCACCACGGAGGCCGGGCGTGCTGAGGCCACGGTCCTCGCCCTGGGGGTCTCGACGTGGGGTGCCCTGAAGGTGTTTCGCGGGCTCAGCCTAGCGTTCGATCAGGTGTACGATACCGTTCCCGACGACTCACTTGTCGAGCAACTCCGCGATGCACTCACCGTGTTTCTCTCGGTGATCCTCGCGTTGCTGTTGATGATCGTCCTCGGTGGAGTCATCGGTATGGCGGCTGGAGAGATACCGATGGGGTGGCTCCTGGGCTGGCTGGCGTTGCTGGGCGGGCTCGTCCTCGTCTTTCTCCCCATGTATTACGTGTTGCCACCAATTGCCATCTCGCTTCGGGAGGCCACACCGGGTGCCGTCTTCGCCGCGTTCGGCTGGGTGCTTCTCCAGCTCGGGTTTCAGGTGTACGTCGCCAACGCCGGCCAGTACGAGGCGTATGGTGCGATCGGGGCCATCTTGCTGTTCGTCACCTGGCTCTACTTCGCCGGAATTCTCATCCTCCTTGGCACGGTGATCAACGTCGTGCTGGGGCGTCACGACCACACGAAAGAGGCGGCTTCGGATGCGGAGTGAGCGAGGGGTGTCTTGACCTCCTCCCACGGCTGAAGCCGTGGGCTTCCGCTAGCACTCGGTCATTGGCGCCGGTCGCCCCACCGCGCCCCCGGCCGTGCCTGGTGTCACGTCTCGGATGCCCGTCCTCGAGCGAGGGGGCTGAACCGTCGTGGTGAGACGGCCTGCTGTCGTCGCGTTCCGGTGATTACCGACCGGGTGTGGTGAACACCGGCAAACATATCAGCGATCCCGGGAGTCGATGGCCGTTCACGACCCCTCCAGCACCCGCAGCCGATAGCCTTCGAGGGTAGTGGCATCGGTCACACGGTCGGCCGCTATTGCAGCGTCGAGCAGTTCCGCGACGAACTCCTTGGGGACCTCGAGACCGATGAAGTCAGTCCCGTCACGGCCGGTGGTCAACCGAGCCATCGTTCGAGTGGTGCCGTCGTCGTTGTAGATGCTCCCAACGCGTTCGTCGTCTCGAATGAAGCGAAGAGTCACGTCGGTGGGTTCGATGCTGTCGAAATTCACCTCGAACACGCGATCGGTATCCTCGAAGCGTGCGAGCATCCGCCCGTTGTGTTCGACGATAGTCGTCTCCATGGACTCACTACGGGTTCGACGCTTATAGACACGAGACCCGCTGTCACTCGTGGCCGTCGGTGATCCGTGTCTCTGTGTGAGGGGTTCCCCACGTTGATTTGATCTTCGTTCCACTGTACGAACCGATCCATCGCCGAGAGCAGGATTCAATCGGTGAGTGGGCAGGAGTCCACTGATCGGGTGTATCGGAGGCTGTGCCGTCAGGGGCCGACGGATCAACCGCAGCGATAGCCTCACACCCGGTTCGATGGCGGTTTTTTCCACCACCTCGACAGAGAACGCTTATGCCGACGCGACACACAAGACCCACCCATGACCGACGGCAACCCGGAGGGGGGCGAACCGGACGAAGCGGACGGACCGGGCGGCGGCCCAACACGCGTCGTCTCGAGCCGGAGCGTCGACGATATCCTCGAGTCACTCGAGAAGACCGACGATTCGAGCGATCTCGAGGCCGAGGCCGACTCAGGGGCGGACGCCGTCGACGCCGCCGCGACTGCTAGGGCGGGAGACAGAACGGACGGTCAACTCGAAGCTGACTCGACGGCCGCAGTCGACTCAGGAACGGTGCCACAGGAGGACGACGATGTCTCCACGGACGATCGGGATGACGGACCAGCGGCTGGATCCACAGCCACTGATTCGTCGCCGCAGGCGGACGACACTCCATCGAGCGATCCAGTTGCGAGGGCCGAAACGCCGACTGGTGATGGGGAGTACAATTCCGAGCCCCGGGGGTCGGAGGCCGCCGCGGCAGATGAGACCGGTCCTGACGACGAGGCGATCGCCGACCACGCCGACCTGGCTCTCGAGGAGCGTGTCCAGGCGGGAACGGTCACCGGCGCGGACGTGCGCGCTGCCGAGGCAGGGGTCGGCCGAGCGTCGACGCCTGAGGTGGACGAGCTCGACCTCTCCCTCGACGACCTCGAGAACGATGTGAGCCCATTGGATGGCGCGCCATCGGACGACGACGGTCTGCTGGCCGGTGCGGGCGTCGGCTCCCAGGGATCGACCGGTTCAGGGGCTGAAAATGGGGGTGGGCCAACGGGGACGTTCGATGGGGGATCAACCGGTGATCAACCGGATGGTGCACCGTCAGCAACGGATGCCGATAGCTCGGAGGCGGACGACGAGGGTTCGGCAGGATTCCTCGCGCGGCTCAAACGGCTGATCTCCGAATGACCGGTCTGTTCTCCGAGTGACTGACCGTCGAATCCGGTCGTCGATTCCGCCTGAGCCAGGTTTTTGTCGACTGCGTCCTTTGTACGTCCATGGTAGACAGCGTCACTGTTCGGTACACGTGCCCCCACTGCGACGCGGTCGTCAGCCTCGAGCGCGCCCTGGACATGGCCGACCGATCGGTGACGACTATCCGACAGCCGGGCTGGACGTACGAGACACCGTCAGCGGACTTGGAGACGCGGGAGGCCGCCGATGGCATCGCCTTCATCTGTGGTGAACAGCCGGTGACCGACCGAAACGGCGACCCGCTCGAGGGCTGCGGTCGGCCGTTTTACCTGAACTTCGTTCGTTTCGAACAGGGGGTCGAACTCGAGCCCGACCCGCCGACCTACGACGGGCCACGGTTCGACTTTCGCTCATAGGCCCTGAGAAAGCGTGATCGGGCGCGCCGATCGAAATCCAGACACCGACCTGGAATCGGGAGCACAACGCTTTTCGAGCGGCAGCGAGCATCCTCACCTATGGACGAAGACACTGTTCTGGAGCGTCTCGCGACGGTCGAGGACCCCGAACTCGGCGACGACATCGTCTCGCTCGGACTGGTCAACGACGTCACGGTCGTCGACGAGGACGCGCTCGAAATCGACCTGGCGCTGGGGGCCCCTTACTCGCCAACGGAGACCGCCATGGCGAGTGAGGTTCGGGACGTCCTCGCCGCCGAGGGAATCGAGGCTGATCTCTCGGCGAGCATTGCCGGCCGTGACGATTCGGGCCCCGACGGGGTGCTCCCGAACGTAAAGAACGTCATCGCCATCGCCTCGGGGAAGGGTGGCGTCGGTAAATCGACTGTCGCGGTCAACGTCGCGGCAGGGCTCTCGAGGATGGGTGCACAGGTCGGGTTGCTCGACGCCGACGTCTACGGCCCAAACGTTCCCCGGATGTTCGACGCGGATGAACCTCCGGTGGCGACCGCCGACGAGACGATGATCCCACCGGAAAAACACGGCGTCAAGCTCATGAGCATGGCGTTTTTGCTGGGCGAGGACGACCCCGTCATCTGGCGCGGCCCGATGGTCCACAAGGTCATCACCCAGCTCACCGAGGACGTCGAGTGGGGCCACCTCGATTATCTCGTCGTCGACCTTCCGCCGGGAACCGGCGACACGCAACTGACGATGCTGCAGACGATGCCCGTCACCGGCGCCGTGATCGTTACGACGCCCCAGACGGTGGCCCTCGACGACGCCCGAAAGGGCCTCCAGATGTTCGCCCGTCACGATACCGTCGTTTTGGGAATCGCCGAGAACATGGCGACGTTCATCTGCCCGGACTGTGGTGGTGACCACGACATCTTCGGCGCTGGCGGGGGTACCGAGTTCGCGGACACCCACGAACTGCCCTTCCTCGGCTCGATTCCCCTCGATCCTAGCGTCCGCGCGAACGGCGACGAGGGTCAACCGACCGTTCTCGAGGAGGACAGCGAGGCTGGCGAGGCGTTCCGCGAGTTGACCGCGTCCATCGCGAAAAATACCGGGATCGTCCACCGACGCTCGGTGTCCCAGGCGGCAGACGCGCGGACTCCGCCAGCAGATTCGAGGTGATTCCGGTGGCGAACACGGACCAGGAGGCCGAGGGGAGTGCCGATCGATTCGAGCCCGACCCCGAGCGGGTTGCCATGCTCCGAGCGATTGCCGACGACGTCCGGGGTGAGACAAGCGAGAGCAAGCAACTCGCCAACATCCTGTATCGCACCAGCGACCTCTACGACGACCGGGAGGACACCTCGCCCGAGGAGATCGTCCGCAACGTTAAGTTTATCCTCGAGGTCGTCGAGCGCGGTGGTCTCGGCCGATAACGGCCGACCAATCGCCGGTTCCCACACAGCTATCACCAAGCTGTGGACACATTCGCTGTGACCCGGTTTGCCAGCTTCCGGGGGTTCGATCGCGGAGTCTGGATCGTCGCCGTCGCCCGGTTCGTCAACGTCCTCGGCTCTGGGCTCGTCTACCCGTTTGCGACGCTGTATTTCCACCTCGAGGTGGGAATCCCGTTCACCCTCGTCGGAACGGGACTGTTCGGCAACAGCGTCGGGCTCGCGGTCGGCACCCTCGTCGGCGGCCTGCTGGCCGATCGGTACGGGCGACGGCCAGTCATGATCGCCAGCATGGCACTTGGGGCACCGGCACTCGCCACCTACGCCCTGGTGACGACCGCTCTGGAATTCATCATCGTCGCCACCCTGGCCGGTCTGGTGATGGGGCTCTTTACCCCGGCGAGCCAGGCAATGATCGCCGATCTGACGACCAACGATGCCCGCGAGCGGGCCTATGCCCTGCTCAAGGTTGCAAGCAACGCCGGATTCGGGATCGGCTTCGTACTCGGTGGCGTGATCTACGGCGTCACCCAGACTGGGGTCTTCGTCGCCAACGGAGCCACGAGCGCGGTCGTCGCCGTCGTTCTGTTCGTCGCCCTCGCTCCGTCGCCAGCACGGAACCGTCTCGACGGGGCCGATACCGACGCGGGCAACGCACACGGGACCGAACGCGGATCGATTCGCGAAACCCTCGAGACGTGGGCCAGCGCTGTGACGCACCCGACGATCCTCGTGTTGGCCGTGTTGAACATCGGGTTCGCGATAATGTACGCCCAAATGAACTCGACGGTTCCAGTGCACGCGGAGACGACCTTCGACCTCACGAGCGAGCAACTGGGCACCCTCTTCGTGTTGAACCCGCTGGTCATCGTCCTGTTTCAGCTCCCCATCGTTGCCCGTCTCGCCCGCTGGCGACGGACCCGTGGACTCCTCCTCTCGGCGGCGTTCTGGGCGACGAGTTTCGTCGCGATCCTCGCCTCGTACGGTGCGCCCTGGGCCGTCGGCGTCGGTCTCGTGGGTGCGTTCCTCGTGCTTCGGACGCTGGGGGAGATCCTCCACGCGCCACTCATCACGGCAGTGGCGAGTGACGTCGGTCCGGCCACGTCGCGTGGGTCCCAACTGTCGATTCTCGAGGTGGCAAAGCGGCTTGGCTTCGGTATTGGACCCGTCCTCGGTGGTCTCTTCTTCGACTACGGCATCGACCATCTGCTGTGGCCGCTACTGATTGTGGGCTGTGTCAGCATTGCGCTCGGGGTCCTCGCGCTCGAGCGACGGATGACGCCATCGCAGACCACGGCGACTGCGTGAGAGAGGTCGCATCCTCCACGCCCCGTCGACGACCGCCCCGTGTTGGGGCCCGTGACTCCAGCACTCCCCAGCAGGCGGAGACACGCTGAAACGCCTACAGAACGGGATCTGCAGCCCGTCGCTCGAGACGGACCCTTTTTGATGTCGCCGCCCCGAGGGATGGCTGTGGACGCGAATCAGCAATCGACGGCGAACCCGTTCGGCATGGACGAAGGGTGCACGAACTGCCCCGGCCTGTGTGAGCCCCGGACACAGGTGGTCCACGGCTACGGCGACGTCGGCGCGGACTTCCTGTTCGTGGGCGAGCGCCCCAGTGCTCGAGCGGATGCCGTCGGGATACCATTCCTTCGATCGACGGACGTGAACCAGGACGAGGGGTTCGCTGCGGAGGGCCTCTTTCGGCTCCTGCAGCGACTCGGCCTGTGTGCGAGCACGAGCGATCCCGCCGAACCGACGGTCACCAACGTCTACCTCACGAACCTGACCCGCTGTCGGGATCCCGAACGGCCGCCGACCGACGAGGAGATCGACACCTGCGAACCGTACCTCAACGCCGAAATCCGGATGATCAACCCCGAGATCATCGTGCCCGTGGGCGAACGCGCCCTCAAGGCGATCGCTCTCGAGTATACCACCACGCCGGCGGGCGACCTGGACCTCGAGCGGGATCACGCGACGACGATCAGGGGCCGTGGGTTCGAACTCGTACCGATGATCGAACCCACGGCACAGACCGACGACCAGCGACAGGCGTGGCTCGAGCACTTCGTCGAGTTGATGGCCTCGGACTATCGCCAGACGAAGGGGCGACAGGAGCGGTAGTGGCCAACCCAGTTGGTGACGCCACGCTCTCTAACCCACTCGGGGGTATCGACGTGCGCCGTCGCTCGAGACTGACAGCGGAGTCCGTCACTCGAGGCTGAGTCCCGCGTGCCAGCGGTCGACGCCGGCGTCTCGCTTGACCGCGTCCATCTTCGCGAGGAGGTGTGTAGCCAGCGTGGCGGTTTCGGCGGCCCGTGACTCGCCCTCGGTGCGGAACTCGCCGGTTACGCGGTTGGCGTACACCGAGCAGACGGCTCCGGCACGGAGACCGTAGACGTTCGCGATGGTGAGCAAGGCGCTGGCCTCCATCTCGATATTCGCCACGTTCGCTGCCTGAAGTTCATCGACCAGACTGTCGGATCCAGCGGCCTCGAACCCCTCGAAACCGGGGCGTCCCTGACCGCTGTAGAACGAGTCGGCGCTCATCGTAATGCCAGTGTGATACTCGTATCCCAGCCGTTCGGCGGCGGCCACGAGGGCGCTGACGACCTCGTAGTCGGCCGTCGCCGGGTAATCCTCGCGGACGTACTCCGCGCTCGTGCCCTCCTGGCGGACCCCGCCGGTGGTGATGACGAGGTCGCCAACGGCCATCTCCGCCTGGATAGCGCCACAGGAGCCGACGCGGATAAACGTATCACTGCCGACACGGGCGAGTTCCTCGACGGCAATCGCCGCCGAGGGACCGCCGATGCCCGTCGAGGTGACAGAAATCGGCGTCCCCTCGTACGTTCCAGTCGCGGTTCGGTACTCCCGGTGATGGGCGCGCTCCTCGTACTCGTCCCAGTGGGCGACGATCTTCTCGATCCGCTCGGGATTGCCGGGGAGAAGGACCGTGTCGGCCACGTCCTCGGGCCCAACCTCGAGGTGATACTGCACGTCGGCGTTCGGGTCTTCGCTGTCGCCGGTCATGGGGGCCTGAACGTTTGTCACGCCACCGTATAAATACTGGACGGTCGCCACCGCGTCGGGCCGATGGCCGCTCTCGAGGCGAATCGCGTGACACGGAACGCGGAACCGGAGAGCGGGGCGCTTTTGCCCCCGCCGCGAGACGTGTCGGTATGGACGTACACATCGTTGCCGAAGATCCCGTTCGAGCGGCCGTCATCGCCGCTTTCGAGGACGTCGAATCGGTCGAGGCGGTCGATGCCACGCCGTCGGACCTCGAGGATGCCAGATTCGCTGTTGTCAGTGACGTCGTGGGAGCGGAGACGTTCCATAGAGCGGACGACGCCTGCCGTGTGGGGGGAACGCCCTGGATCGCCGTCGAGGTCGGTGGTGTCGGTGGGCAGCCACTCGCCGCCGTGGACGCCGCAGTAGCGGGCTTTTCCGCGAATACGGGCTGGTTCGACGGCCTCGAGGCCCGCGTTGACTCCCACCTCGACCAGGCCGAGGTCGCTGCCGAACCGAAGGCCCAGCGCCCGGTCGCTCGACTTGCGGGCGCAATCGCGGGGCGTGAGTGCATCAGACTCTTCAGCGGCGAGGAGCCGACACTGATGGGGCAGGTCAGGGAGTTGCCACACGCCAGGCGACAACTCCTCCCGACCCCAGGCGGGGCTGGGAGCCAGCCCATCGATCGTGACCTCGATCTCGCGGACGACGAACGCCTGGACCTCGAGGCGGCCGTCGACCGGGTCGAACTCGCGATCGACGACCGCATGGGCGTCGTCGAGTCGATCGGCGAGGTCGAATCCTTTCCCGCCCCCTACTACCTTGCCACCGTCGCGGACACGACTGTCTACAGCGATGCCAGCGCGGCCAAGCAGGCTGCCGGCGTCGCCGCCGACTGGAACGAGGCCCTGATGAAGGCCACTGGCGAGGCCCTCGAGCGATACTGTGCCGGGGTCTACGACGACACCTCGTTCCTCACGGCGAGTCTCGAGGACGGCGACTTGGCTGTCGAGCAGACGGTCACCCCCGAAGACGTCGTGCGTCCAGACGATGCACCCGCGTTCGATCCTGAGGCCGAGGCGCGCTGGGTCGAGGGCCGGAATCTCGTCACTGGAGAGCGCACATACATCCACGCCGACATCGTGCAGTTCCCCCAGCCGTCAAAAACGTACGACGACGGTCCGGCTCCGGTGCCGGCGATCACGACCGGCCTCGGCCTGGGCTCGTCGACGGTCGACGCCCTGAGCAGCGGGCTCACGGAGGTCATCGAACGGGACGCGACCATGTGTTCGTGGTACTCGACGTTCGAACCGCTCGAGGTGACCGTGTCGTCCGAGCGTTTCGACACGCTCAGACGACGCGCCCGTAGCGAGGGGCTGGAGACCACCGCACTGCTGTTGACCCAGGACGTGGATGTTCCAGTGGTGGGCGTCGCCGTCCATCGCAACCTGTCGGACCCGACACCGGACGCCGAGCCGTGGCCACACTTCGCGATGGGGTCGGCTGCTGGCCTCGACGCGGGGGCGGCCGCCGTCGGGGCGCTCGAGGAGGCGCTGCAAAACTGGATGGAACTCGAGAGCCTGGGGCCGGATGACGCCGACCAGGCCGGTGGGGCTATCGGCGAGTATGGGGCGTTCCCCGAGGCTGCCCGCGAGTTCGTCGACGCTGACCGGACGGTCGCAGCAGCCAGCGTCGGGCCCGAGTCGGTGCCGACGGGAGCGGATCGACTCGCGGCCCTGCTCGAGCGGGTCACCGATGCGGGGCTGACGCCCTCCGCGGCCCGGTTGACGACTCGAGACGTCGAGCGCCTCGGGTTCGAGGCAGTCAGAGTTGTCGTGCCCGGCGCCCAGCCGCTTTTCACTGGTGAGCCCTACTTCGGCGAGCGTGCCGAAACCGCACCGGTGGACCTGGGATTCGAACCGCGCCTCGACAGGGCGTTCCACCCGTATCCCTGATCGCTGACTCGAATCGAGACGATCTTCTGATAATCAGTCAGGTATCGTCCGTAGGGCTGCTCTCGTTCTCCTCGGCATCTTCGGTCGTCACGTTCGCCTCTTCCTCGAGTTCTTCGCGTTCCGTTTCCGCCTCGCGTTCGCTCTCGATGATCTGGAGGTCGATCTCGGCGTCGTGGAGGTGAATCAACACCAGCTGGGTGTCCTCGGTGATCACGCCCGTTTCCACTAGATCCTCAGTTGCCCCGCCACTCCCGCGGTCGACACCGTAACGGGTGACGCTGAACTGCTGTTCGTTGCGGGCGATGTTCTGAGGAATCGCCCGTTCGTCGGGGATGAGGTTGATGTTGACGTCGTAGGTCTCCCGGCCGGTACCGGCTTCGCGGGCCTCGATCGTCACGTCGAACGGGTAGCCACCGGCGTTGAATACCTCTACCGGGGCGTTGGTTCTCACCTCGCCCAGGAAGTGCTCGCGAACGCCATCGAGACAGCCGGCCGTTGCGGTGATCCCGACGGCACCCACCGTCTGGAGAAGCCGTCGCCGTTTCACGCGAGGGGCTAGGGAACGCGTCGCCCTAAGCCTGCTGTTTCGAAAACTCGGGCCGGCGACCGTGTCAACACCGATCCGATGTCCCGAGGCATGGCGCGTCGACGCTGGCGCTATCCCACGCCGCGCTAGCCGCCGCTTGTGCCGAAACTACACTATTCGTAGTCTGAGCTTAAATAAAACTACAGTCTTTGAAGTGACAGACGGTACAAAACGACACAAATCGAAGTGATGGTCTGAGCGCGGTCACCCTCGTGGAACGCCGACACCCGTCGACGGTGGACCCACGCCCACGACCGCAGAGTGGCAGGCGGCCAATACCAGCCGGCGCTCGAGTCACACCA
>LFFM01000292.1_pt1 | contig 33814 bp, 33 predicted proteins | sample 643131 | NCBI WGS metagenome assembly LFFM01 (sample SAMN03777445, study PRJNA286221) | soda lake metagenome | biome: soda lake; feature: Kulunda steppe; material: water; isolation source: sample Tc-Br brine of Tanatar trona crystallizer | place: Russia: Kulunda steppe | collected 2011-07
ATGCGGAACTCCCGGCCCACGATCTCCTCACGGATCGAGTCGGCGACGACGGTCTGGTCCATCGCCTCGCGGGCCTGTTCGCGGGCCTTCTCTATGCCGCCGCCGTAGATCTGCTCGGTGATTTCGGCGTCGAGCACGGCCGTGAGCGTGCCGGTCCCGTCGTCCACGATCGCCTTCACGCGCAGGTCGTCGTAGCCGTCGACCTCGCCGTGTGTGCGACACTGGCCGTTTTGTACCACTCGGTCGCATTCGGGACATCGCTGGATCAGTCCGGAGCCGTCACGCACCGAGAGGACGTGACCCGTCACTTCGACGTCGTAGACGCCTCCGATATCGACCGCCTCGCCGATTTTTAGCCGGGTACCGGTATCGCTGACCTCGACATCACGGCCGAGCGCCGACACGGTCGAGAATTTCGAGACGTTGATCGACGGGACGCCACGGTACTCGCGGACGTAGACGTTGTCGACTCTGACGGAGTTGCCCTCCGTTTCGAGGGCGGGATGTGGATCCCAGTCAGTGAACGGAAGCTGTCCCGTCTCGTCGGCGAGGACACCGCTCAGAATGTCGGTCTCGCCATCACGGCCGTCGATCGTTCGGCGCTCCACTTCGGTGACCTGTACCTCGACGTTGACGCCGCGGTCGCCCGTCTCGATGTCGACGAGGTCGGCGTCACCGCCGATCTCGTAGGGTACGTCGAGGGGGTTCTCTTCGACGGCGACGCTCGTCCCCTCACCGAGGTTGAGCTCGGGCTTCCCATCCCATTCGCGGACGCCCGCGTTGCCAATCGTGAGCGTGTCGCCGGGCGAGAGCCCGAAGTCCTGCCAGGCGGTGTAATCGATCCGGCCTGACTCGTCGGCGAGCGTCCCCTCGAAGATGGTCTGGTCGTCGCCCTGATACCGGATCGAGCGCTTGCCGACGCTCAGTACGCGGGCGGTGACCGTCACGTTGCCGTCGGCGGTCGTAATCTCGTCGATCCCGTCGACCGACTGTGTTCCCGTGGAGTCGCTCCCGCCGCCGTACTTGCGCCGCAGGCTCTGTACGGCCTCGTCGATCGGTACGCTGTAGGCGACGAGATTCTCCAGGTCCTCTGTGACCTCCTCTTTGTCAACACCGAGGTCGGAGGCGAGCTCCTCGGCACGTTCTTCTACCGTCATCGCTCCCCACTTCGCAGCGAGTGGTTAAAAAGGATTGGCGGACCGGGACGTGTCGTCGCTGCCGCTGACGGTACCTGTCGCGAACCGGCCTCAGGCGTCTTCTTCTTCCTCTTCGACGACTTCCGGATCGCTCATCGCGCTTTGCAGGCTGTCGAGACCGTTCACCCACGTCGAGACGAGGCCGTACTCAAGATCCTCGGCGATCGAGAAGTCCAGTTCCTCCCCGTCGATGATCATCGTCCCGGCCTGCACGAGATAGCCGAGCGCGGCGTCGATGTCCTCTTCGGCCTCCGCGTCGGCGGCCGCGCGGACGTACTGTTCGATGCCTGCGTCGTCGGCCGCGCCGTTGGCGACGTACTCCTCGGCGGCGTAGAAGACGCAGACGAGACTGGTCTGGACGTCGTCGACGAGCAACTCCTTTTCCTCGTCTTCGAACTCGACCTCGCTCAGTACGATCTCGCGGATCTCCTCGATCTCCTCCATCGCCGTGTCGGCGTCGATCTCGCCGTCGTCGTGGGCAGAGACGACTTTGGCGACGGCGATTGCGGCGTCGTCCTGCAGGTTGAGGAGGAGTCGGGCGGAGTCTTCGTCCTCGGGATCGAGATCCTCGTCGGTAATTCGGTCGAGCCAGTTTTGCCAGCGTTCCTCTGAGTAGAACTCGTTCGGCGGCGCGCTCATACTCTGACGGTACGTTGGCGGCTTGAAAACCCTTTCTCTCCGTTGGCTTCGGATGGAACGAGCGGTATCCGGCAGAAACTGACGGAAGAAGGCTCTCAAACCGGATATTGATCCCATCGACACGTCCAGTTTGCTGCGGAATGGCTTATAAATCCTTGCGGGTATCGATATCGTAGACTGCCCGTGGGGTCTCGACGTGGGCGGTCGCTACTGCCTCCTCGTGGCCCTGCTCCAGCAGCCAGCGTACTCGCCGTGGCACGGTTTTCGGCCCCATCACCGCGCCGGGACGGTCGGGATCGTCCACGAAGTCGGTCTCCATGAGAAACGGCTCGCCCGCCTCGGCCGCGACGCGCAGGCGGTCTTTCTCGCTCATCACGCTCGGGATCGGCCCCGCGAGCGTCCCGCCGGAGTAGTGTTTGACGACCCTCCCGGCGGGCAGTCCGGCTTCCTCGGCCCAGTCGGTGATCTCGGACAGGTCGTCGGTCCCTTCCGTGTGTAACTGCACAGCACAGTCCAGCTCCGCGCCCAACTCGAAGGCATGGCACATGACCGCGTTCGAGGCGTCCCAGACGGCCTCGCTCACCTCGTAATGAGGGCGCCCCGATTTGAGCGCGAGCGCGCGTCCGTCGCCAACGATCTCCGCGGCGACGTCCAGCCCGGCTTGCATGAGATCGCGCGCCTCCTCGGGCGTGAATCCTCGCTCGTCGACGAGCCGGGAGATCAGGCCCGGATGGACGCCGAGCACCGGCCAGGCCCGGCCCTCCAGCATGTCGCTCGCTTCCTCGACGACGGCGATCGTCCGCTCGAACACCTCTCGGAAGTCCTCGCCCGTCTCGGCCTCGACGTCGAGATGCCACGAGGGTTTGTTGACGACCAGCAGATGCGTTCCGCCGAGCCGTGCGAAGTCCTCGACGGCGTCTAATCCCCGCCCGTAATCGGGATCGAGGTGCAGGTGATTGTCCAGTACCGGCGTGTCGAGTTCCATGGGTCGAGGTTGGACGGTAGCGCCGAAAGGACTTCGCTTACGGAGAGTCAAGGAGAAAGCCTCGCGCTTCAGCGCGGGGATGAATCCGACATGACACACTCACAACCGTTGGACAACGACGCTCTGTAATCCCAATCTTTACACTAGCCTGTCACTAATATATGCGTATGAGCGACCAACCACAGCGGACGAACACACTCGCCGCCGAGGCCGCCACCGAGCGGTACCGGCAGTGTCTGTTCGACTGGTTGGCCGCCCATGCCCCACTCTGGAATCAGATCATCTACCGACGCCGACAGCAGTATTTTGCCGAAGACGGCGACGTGTGGGACGCAGAGTACACCGACTTGTACGACGAGTACGCTCCCGTCCTTGGCAAAGCGACCTGCCAGCAGATTGCCCGGAAGAACAGTGAAGCGTGGCGAAGCCACTTCACACTCCTCGAAAAATACCACGACGACTCCAATCCAGCAGTGACCGAGAACCCGTCACCGCCGGGCTACTGGGGCAATCGTGACGAGGGGTACGAACTGCATGGGCTCGTCCGCAACGACCTGTACACGTTCGACTGGGACGAACACACAAGTACGCTTGAATTTGGCGTCGGTGACGTGCTTGAAGACCGGTATAACTTTGAGCACAACGAACGCATCAGACTTGAGGTTCGGGGAAATCCACAGTGGGACGGTGACGACAGTCGATTAGAGCTCATCTACGACGAGCACGCTGACCAACTTCGTGTCCAGCATCCTGTTCGCATTCACCCAGACAATCTCCGTCAACAGCGACAGGCTGCCTTCACTCATACACTCGACACCGAGAACACGACTCGGTCAGCTGCCATCGACGTCGGCGCAAACAACACGCTGGCTGTTGTCACCGAAACCGGCGAGACAGCCGTGTATCACGCTCGGCCAGAGTTCAAGCGGTTTCAGAGTTACTCCGAACGGATTGCGACACTGCAATCGGAACTCCCAGAAGACACCGACACGAGCAGTCGGATCAAGAGGTTGTATGATGCTCGATCGCGAACACGCGATCACAGCAGGGATACAGCCGTGAAACACGCTGCTGACTGGTTGCTTGCACACAACATTGAGACGGTCTATATCGGCGATCTCACGGACGTGTTGGACACACACTGGAATGCGGATGTCAACGAGAAGACGCACGCGTTCTGGTCTCACCGAGAGTTGCTTGAGCGGATCAAGCTGACGTTCGGTGACGTTGGGATCACTGTCGAGGAGATCGGCGAGGAAGACTCAAGCAGTGAGTGTCCGGTGTGCGGGAGTAGCGATGTGACGCGTGACGGTGACGCGTTCAGGTGTCATGACTGCGGTCTTGAGGGACACAGCGACGTGACCGGGGCGTGGAACATGTTGCAGTCTGAAGTGGGGCCGATGGCTCGGCCCGCTGCCCTGTCTGTTGAACGCGGCAGGGACGCACCCACGGATGGGGCGTACTGGCAGTGGAACGAACACGACTGGATACCCGCCGAGTTTGGGGAACAGTCGAGTTCGGTCGACCAACCCAGCATCAGCAAACCCGTAAGTTCACAGCCGGGGTAATCGACTGGGTGGATCACCCACGGAGGAATCCTCGCGCTTCAGCGCGGGGAGGAGGTCAAGGGCCGGTCAGTCGCCTGTCGTCACTAACTTCGAAAACTGTATCTATATACTTCAAAAGTTGTAGCTGTATACTTCGAAAACTGCAGCTCTCTGATTCAAAATCTGTAGCTATATACTTCGAAAACTGTAGTTAGCGGTTTTCCGGCGTTTGCTCACTCCCCGAGCAACACGGCGTCGTTCGCCGCATTCCGTAGCGCGTCCGAGCGGCCGTGGGTTCCGGGCGCGATCGCCACGGTACGGATGCCGTTGCGGCCCGCCGTCTCCAGCACCGGCTTGAAGTCCGTATCTCGCGAGGCGATCACCAGCACGTCGATCTCGTCGCGAACCGCACTTTCGGCGGCGTCGATGGCGAGTTTGACGTCGACGTCGCCGCTGGTGATGACGACCTCGTAGCCCCGGGCTTCGGCGGCCTGAATCAGGCCCGGCGTGGCGTGTTCGTCGAGATAGAGTCGCGTCACGCCCAATTGACCGAACTCCGCCGCGGCGTCCCTGACATCGTCGAGATCGACGTCGAACTCGTCGCGGAGCACGTTCGGACCGTCCACGAACAACCCGACCCGAACGCGGTTGGCGTCGTTGACCGCCGAGATCCGGTCCTGCAGGGCGCGTAACCGATCTACCATGGGCGTTCTATCCAGTCTCGGGGGATAGGTGTGACGAAACGCCGAGCGCGACGCCTATGACCGGCAGCTTCCGGACGGAAAACCATTACTCCCTGCCCAACCATCTCCCCTGTATGTCACTTCGCCTGCCGCCGCTCGCTGCGGTACACGACGACCGGGCCGCCAAACTTACCGACTTCGGCGGCTGGGAGATGCCCGTCGAGTTCGACTCGATTCGGACGGAACACGAGGCCGTCCGCGAGTCTGTCGGGATCTTCGACGTGTCACACATGAGCGAGATCGCGGTGAGCGGGCCCGAGGCCACCCGACTGATGCAACGGTTGACCTCGAACGACGTCACCGCCCTCTCGCCGGGTGACGCCCAGTACTCGATGATCACCGACGAGGCCGGGCTGATAATCGACGACACGGTGGTCTACCGGCTCCCCGAGGGCGACCGTGTGGTCGCCCCGGATGGCGACGACGCCCGGTATCTGTTCGTCCCGAACGCTGGCCACGACGAACTCATGTACGACCGGTGGGTCGCCCACCGCGACGAGTGGGGTCTCGATGCGAGCGTTACGAACCGCACCGAGGAGTACGCGATGGTCGCCCTGCAGGGACCCGACGCGCCGGACACGCTCGCGGCAGTCACCGCGGGGGACATCCGAAATCTCTCTCCATTCCAGGCCGAGTACACGACGGTCGCGGGCGTCGACGCGCTCGTCTCCCGGACGGGCTACACCGGCGAGGACGGTTACGAGATCCTCGCGCCGTGGGACGAGGCCGAGACGGTCTGGTCGGCCTTCGAGTGTCAGCCCTGTGGACTCGGTGCACGCGACACGCTCCGGATCGAAGCCGGATTCTTGCTCTCGGGACAGGACTTCGACTACGAGACAGACCCCCGCAATCCCTACGAGGCGGGCGTCAGCTTCAGCGTCAAACTCGATACCGAATTCGTCGGACGTGACGCGCTCGAAGGCGTTCACGAGGAGGGATCGGACCAGAAGTTCGTCGGCCTCCGTCTGATCGACCGGGGCGTCCCGCGGCACGGCTATCCGATCACGACGCCCGACGGCGAGACGATCGGCACCGTAACGAGCGGGACGATGAGCCCGACGCTCGACGAACCGATCGGACTGGGCTACGTCGACCACGAGCACGCCGACGTCGGTGAGACCGTCCGCGTCGAGATCCGCGGCCAGCCGAAAAAGGCAAGGGTCGAACCAGCAAACCTACTGGACGAATACAGATGAGCTTCGAAACCCCCGACGAACTCGGCTACCTGGAATCCCACGAGTGGGCGCGACGCGACGGAGACACCGTTCGCGTCGGCATCACGGACTTCGCGCAGGACGAACTCGGCGACGTCGTCTTCGTCGAACTTCCCGACGTCGGCGACGATCTCGACGCCGAAGCGCAGTTCGGCGTCATCGAGAGCATCAAGGCCGTCTCGGATCTGTACGCCCCCGTGAGCGGCGAGGTCACCGCGGTCAACGAGGAGCTCTTTAGCGCCCCGGAACTCGTCAACGACGACCCCTACGGCGAGGGATGGATGCTCGAACTCGAACTCGCCGACGAGAGCGACCTCGACGACCTGCTGTCGGCCGAGGCGTACGCCGACCAGACGGAGTAAGCCTACTCGAACACGATCGGTCCGTTTTCCGGCTCCAGTCGAACCCTCTCGCCGAGCGACAGCGGCGCGATCGGCGTGAGGACGGCGATTCGGTCGCCCGGCTCCATCGGCGGCGGTACGACGGACTCCGGCATGGTCGACACGACGTGAGGGGGCTGAAAGAGGTCATCCCGACCGAATGCAGCATTTGATATAGCGTTGATTGATATACGCCTGTTTCGCATCGTCTCAGTTCCCTGTACGATATCGCCAACTGCAGCGTCGCAGTCTCCGGAACCGGGATTCTGATATACGACTAGTCGTAACCCCCACTCGTGACAGCTCTACACGGTAGCCGGGTGGGAATCCAGCCGTGACCCGCTCCGGTGGAAGCCCGTACGCGCCCCACACTGACGCCGAGACTGCGGCGATGCTCGCCGACATCGGTGTTGAGGCGGAGGCCGACCTGTTTGATATCCCCGAGGGGGTCGGCTTCGACGGTGCGTTCGGGATCGATTCACGCAGTGAACGAGAAGTACGAACGGAGGTCGAACGGATGCTCGGCCGCAACGACGACATGGTCGAGTTGCTCGGCCGCGGCCACTACGATACGTACGTCCCCTCGCTGGTCGACAACCTCTCCCAGCGCGCCGAGTTTCTGACGTCGTACACCCAGTACCAGCCCGAGGTCTCGCAGGGCTTTCTGCAGGTACTGTTCGAGTACCAGTCGATGCTGGCCGAACTCACCGGGCTCGAAGTCGCGAACTGCTCGATGTACGACGCGGCGACGGCCCTCGGTGAGACGGCGACCCTGGCCGATCGGATCAGATCGACGACCGGCCAGCGCGTGCTCGTGCCCGCTCATCTCCGCTCGGGCAAACGTGGGGTGCTGGACAACTACGTCGCCGGAACCGACCTGCACGTCGAGTCGTACCCGATGGACGACGGCTGTGTCGACGTCGACGCGCTGGCCGAGCTGGTCGAGGACGACGTCGTCCTCGTCTACGCGGAAAGTCCGACGGTTCGGGGCGTTATCGAGGAACGACTGGATTCCATCGCCGGAATCGCGGACGGCCACGACGCCCTCTTTGCACTCGGCTCCGATCCGGTCTCGCTCTCGGTGCTCGAAAAACCGGCACGGGTCGGTGCGGATGTCGTGATCGGCGACGCGAGCGTGCTCGGGCTCCCGGCGAGTTACGGAATGGGAATGGGGATGTTTGCCACCCGAGAGGAGTACGTCCGGCAGGTTCCGGGCCGGCTCGTCGGCGCGAGCGAGGACGCCGCGGATCGGCGGGCGTACACGCTCACCCTCCAGACCCGCGAACAGCATATTCGCCAGGAGCGAGCGACGAGCAACATCTGCACGAATCAGGCGTGGGTCGCGCTCCGGGCGGCCATCCACGCCGCGTGGCTCGGGCCGAGCGGCCTCGTCGAGACGGCACGGGATTCGATCAGCCGCACGACTCGCCTCGCCGATGCCGTCGACGAGCTGCCGGGCTTCGACGCGCCGGTGCACGATCGCCACCATCTCCGGGAGTTCGTCGCGAAAACCGAGCTTCCGGCGGGCGATCTCGTCGACGCGCTCGCCGATCAGGGCTATGCGATCCACGCGGTCGACGACCACGAGGTACAGCTCTGTGTGAACGATCTCGACGAGGACGATCTGGATGACTTTGTCGCCGCCGTCGCGGAGGTGGTCGAGGGATGACCTTCGATCAGGCGCGCTGGCGACGCGACGACGAACCGGTGTACGAACCGCTGCTCTCGGAGAAAGACGAGACGACAGTCGCGATCGATGGGACTGGATCCAACGCGGCGGGCGACGAGGCGGACGAACGCGTCGACGTGCCGCTGCCCGACGAGCTCACACGGGACGAACTCTCCCTCCCCGAGCTCTCGGAACCCGAACTCGCGCGTCACTACACCCGGCTATCCCAGATGACCTACGCCATCGATACCGGACCGTACCCGCTGGGGAGCTGTACGATGAAGTACAACCCGAAGTACACCGAGGACGTCGCCGCGCTCGGCGATGCCGCGATCCACCCTGACCGGCCGGAACGTCGGAAACAGGGGACGCTCGAACTACAGTACCGCCTGCAGGACTACCTTGCCCGCATCGGCGGGATGGATGCCGTCTCGCTCCAGCCCCCAGCGGGCGCAGCAGGCGAGTTCACGGGCATCCTGATCGCCAGTGCCTACCACGAGGCCCGAGGTGACGATCGGAGCGAGGTGATCGTTCCCGAGAGTGCCCACGGGACGAACTTCGCCAGCGCGGCACTGGGCGGCTACGACGTCGTCTCCCTTCCCGGCGGCGAGGATGGCCGGGTCGATCTCGACGCTCTGGAAAGCGCGCTCTCGGAGGAAACGGCAGCACTCATGCTGACGAACCCGAACACGCTGGGCCTGTTCGAGCGCGATATCGAGGAGATTGCCGAGATGGTCCACGACGTCGGCGGGTTGCTCTACTACGACGGCGCGAACCTGAACGCCCTGCTCGGGCGCGCTCGTCCCGGGGACATGGGCTTTGACATCATGCACTACAACGTCCACAAGACGTTTGCGACGCCTCACGGTGGCGGTGGCCCCGGCGCTGGCCCGGTCGGCGTCGTCGACGACCTTGTCGAGTTCCTGCCCGCACCCCGAATCCGGCGCTCTGAGCTGGGCTACGAGGAGTTCGTCCCCGACAGCTCGATCGGCAAAGTGCATGGCTTCTCGGGGAACTGGCTCGTCCTGGTCAAAGCGTACGCCTACATCGCCCGGCTCGGCGACGAGGGGCTCGCCGACGCCAGCGCGAAGGCGGTCCTGAACGCGAACTACCTCGCCGAGCAGGTCGAGTACGAGGTTCCGTATGGGCCCATCCACCACGAGTTCGTCGCCAGCGCGGGCGAGCAGGACGCCGCGGACGTCGCAAAGCGGATGCTCGATTACGGCGTCCATCCGCCGACGACCAAGTGGCCCGAGATCGTCGGCGAGGCGCTGATGACGGAGCCAACCGAAATCGAGAGCAAGGATACGCTCGATCAGCTCGCCCGGGCGTTCAACGCGGTGATCGACGAGGACGACGAGACGATCGCCAGCGCCCCCGAACGCACGGCGGCGCGCCTGATCGATCAGACCTCTGCCGCCCGGAACCTGCGGCTCTCCTGGCAGGCGCTCGACGAGTGAGCTAGTAACGTAGTCCCGATTTTGGCGGTTAATTCAGCAATTCTTAATAACCATACGCGCTTCGGTTAACATATGACAGTCGTAAGCGTCTCGATGCCCGAGGAATTGCTCGAACGGATCGACCAGTTTGCCGACGATCACGGGTATACGGGCCGGAGCGAGGTAATTCGGGAGGCGTCCCGGGGTTTGCTCGGCGAGTTCGAGGACAAACAGCTCGAAGGCAAGGAGCTGATGGGTGTCGTCACCGTCGTCTTCGATTACGAGACGACCAGCGTCGAAGAGCAGATGATGCATCTGCGCCACGAACACGAGGATCTGGTCGCCTCGAACTTCCACAGCCACGTCGGCGAGAGCTACTGTATGGAGCTGTTCGTCCTCGAAGGTCAGCTAGAGGATATTTCGACCTTCGTCGGCAAGATCCGTGCGACAAAGGACACGCTCTCGGTCGATTACTCCGTGCTTCCACTCGACGAGTTCGCCCGCGGGATCTCCGAAGCGCTCTAGTAGTCAGGGGTGCCGTACGGTTCGAGAAACCTGTCGATGTCGACGGAGCGGCCGGTCTCCGCGCTCTCGATGGCCGCGAACACGAGCACCATCGAGCGCAGGTTCGACCGGGCATCGGTCGGCATTGATTCGCCACCACCACACCACTCGGCAAACTGCTCGACGAGCCACGTGTTCCCCCATTTTTCCTGCTCGGCGAGGTGCAGGTCCGCCCCGTCTTCGATCCGTTTCCCGCCGATGATCCCCTCGTCGTCGGGATCGTAGGGAAACGCGCGGAGCTCGGCGTCGTCGAGTACGAGCGTCGTATCGCTCGCGTTCGCCCTGATGTGTTCGGAGTGCCAGCCGTTAAGCGTCGTCGCAGCCGTATTGAGACCCTCGTAGACGATCGAGGTGCCCTCCTCGGTGATCATCGTCACCGTCCCGTTCGGATCGCCAGCGAACTCCGAGTAGGGAGGGTTCCAGGTGTGACAGAACACCGTTTCGACGCGTTCGTCGGCGAGGTCTGCGAGGAGGTCCAGATGGTGGATCGAGCCCTCCAGCAGGAGTGGATGGTGTTCCCAGTCGTAGTTCCGGACGTTGCCCCAGACGCCCCGGGATCGGGCGTTGATCACGTATCGGCTATAGATGTGATCGACCGCACCGTGGTCGCCCGAGCGGAGTTCGCGCCGGAGCGTCGTCACGTCACGGCGGAACCGGTGGCTCATCGTCACGCCGACCTTCAGTCCGGCATCCTCGACGCGTTCGACCATCCGGATGGCAGTTTCTAGGTCCTCGGCCAGCGGCTTCTCCGTGATGACGTCCATCCCGTGGTCGATGGCGTGCCCGATCAGTTCCTCACGAACCCCAGGCGGCGTCGTAATCGCGACCGCGTCGGCCTCGACGGCGGCGAACGCTCGCTCGGGGTCGGTGAAACAGCGGTCCCGGTCGACGTCGAGGTGTTCCCGTGCGTTCGCGAGGGCGTCCTCGTCGATATCGACCGCGCCGACGACGTCGACCGTCCCGTCGGCGACGTTTGGGGGCAGAAACTCCCGGCACCAGACGCCACCCTGTCCGCCAGTCCCGACCAGTAGGAGGCTAAGCGTCATGGGTTCGCCTGTCACTGATACCGCTTGACTCTTTCCGTCGATGGTAAGCTTCAAGTTTAGACTACATCTAAACCGCCCATGGACGACGCCGAGCAGTCACGATTTGCCCGCGCTTCGTGGGTCAACGTGCTCGGGAACGCGGCGAAAATCGTCGTCGAGGGAGCTGTCGGCCTCGTCTTTGGCTCCGTGGCACTGCTGGCTGACGCCGCCCACTCGATCGCGGATCTGGTCGCCTCGATCGTCGTACTGATCTGGGGGCAGGCCCGGTTCAAGGATCCCGACGCGACGCATCCACACGGTCACTCCCGGATCGAACCGCTCACGGCCCTGTTCGTCGGCGTCGCGATCGCTTTACTTGGTCTGAACCTGCTGTACGAATCGATTCAGGGGCTGTTCGCGGAGGAGTTCGCCGAGTTCAGTTACTTCCTGCTGGGCGCACTCGCCTTCGCTATCGCCGATATGTATGCCGTCTACTGGTATACCGAGCGAGTCAACGCCGACCTCGGATCGACCGCGCTCTCGGCCCTGGCCACTGACTGTCTGAACGACATCTACACGTCGATGGCTGTCGTTCTCGGCGTCCTCGGTGTGCTGGCTGGCTTTCCACTGCTCGACCCGCTCGCTGGGGCGATGGTAAGCATACTGGTGGTATATCAGGGCGTCTCGATCGGTCGGGAGAACGTCACGTATCTCGTCGGGGCAGCGCCATCACCGAAGCAACGGGCGGCAGTCCGACAGACGATCCAGTCCCATCCGGATGTCGAGGGCGTCCACGATCTGGTCGTCTTCTACGACGGCACGGTGCTGGAAGTCGAAGCCCACGCCGAGGTCGACGGTAACCTTCCGCTCCGGGACGCCCACGACGTGGAGTCGGAACTCGTCGATATGTTGCGGGCCGAGGAGGACGTCGGCGACGCCCACGTCCATCTGGACCCCTCGGGCGTGGGCGAGTGGAAAGACGCCGAGGAGAACTAGGCCGTCGCGGTGTCGATATCCTCACCGATTCGCACGACACCGCGTTCACACTCCGCACAACGCCATTTCGTCTTTGTACCGAGGTGAAGTTCCGTGCTCGCCGCGAGCCAGAACGTCTGTTCGGCCTCGCAGTCGGGACAGTCGATCTCGCGTTCCATAATCGAGGGTATCGCCCCGGCCAATTTAGTGCTACTGGTTACAGTCGGCAGCGGTGAGGCCGTATTCGCCGACGCCGCGCATGTTATAAATTGTATGGCGATATACTAATTTCAATCGCGCTCTCAGAAACTGGGAATGACTCCCCCCGTTTTCGAGTATTCCGGTATCATATACAGGCGGAACGATGGATCAGGAGACGCTACAATCCGAACTGGAAGCGACTGGCGAACTGATGGTGAACGTCGAGGAGTTCGAGGTTCCTCTGGAGCTACACCTCCACGACACCGAAATCGGGACAGAACAGGTAACGCTGAACCTCTCGGACGGGACGCTCACGTTTGCGCTCGACTCGGTCACAGGGTACTGGAAACATTACCATTCGCTGGCGGACTACGGGCTGGAGTAACCCGGTCACACTGCCGGTTTGGCAGGACCGCTTCGGTAGCATCAACTAAGGTCGCTCGGCACTACGTCCCTCGTATGAAGATCTACACCGGCCGCGGCGACGAGGGAATGACCGACCTGCGAAACATGTCTCGTGTCTCGAAGACCAGCGCACGCATCGAGGCCTATGGCACCGTCGACGAGGTTAACGCGCTGGTCGGCGCAGTCCGACCGAGCGGCTACGACGATATCGACGATCAGCTCGAACGGATCCAGAATCATCTCCACATCGCGCAGGCGGATCTCGCGAACCCCGCGCCAGAGGAGGGCGATCCGGTCGTCACCGAAGAACACGTGGACGAACTCGAGGGCTGGATCGACGCTCACGAGGAGGAGCTCGATCCGCTGGAGAGTTTCATCCTGCCCGGCGGCGGCGAGAGCGGTGCGAACCTGCACCACGCGCGGGCGGTCTGTCGGCGTGCTGAGCGTCGTGTCGTCGCGCTGGCCGCCGAGGAGACGATCAACGACATCGTGATCGAGTATCTGAACCGCCTCTCGGACGCGCTGTTCGTCCTCGCTCGGGTCGTGAACAAGCGTGACGGCGTCCCCGAGGAGAATCCGACGTACTGACCTGGACTCGACCGCTCCCCTACGCGTCCCCGTCGTCGGGTGTCAGGCCAACCACCGATCGGTCGAGGACGTCCGCGTAGCCCGCACACGTCAGCTTGAACGACGGCACGCCGACGAAGGGTAGTGACGTGAGCGTCAGCAGTGGCTGCGCGACGTCGACGCCGAGCGAGCGCGAGCCCTTCTCGACGGCGTTTAGCAGCTGTGCCGTTTCCTCGACTTCGAGGTCGGCCGCCACACCCGCGATCCGGTAGGGGAGCTCGGCGATCGCCTCACCGTCGCGGACGACTGCCCAGCCGCCGCCCTGGGTCTCTACGCGTTCGACCGCCGTCGAAAGCGCGTCGTCGCTCGCGCCGACCGCCAGCACGCCCGTCGCCTCCATCGTCATACTCGTCGCAATCGCACCCTCTTCGATCCCGTAGCCGGTGAGAAAGCCGGTGAAGCCGGTACCGTCGGCATCGGGGTGGCGATCCAGTAACGTGACTTTGGCGATGTCGCTCGTAGGTGTGGCCTGCAGCTCCCCGTCTTCGACTCTCGGTTCGACCACCGTCTCCGTCGAGAGCAAGCCGTCGCCGACCTCGATCGCGCGCACCTGACCGTTCGCGTCGGCGGCGCTCGCAGGGATCGTGAACGTGTCGGGATCGCTCTCGACGTCGATCGTGTCGTAGACGAACGCGGGATACTCGTGACTCCGCGGAGCGACCCGGTGCTCGCCCTTCTCGACGACGACCTCACCGCCCGAGAGGACGGTTGTGACGTTCATCGCCGCCAGATCGTCGACGATCACGACGTCGGCGACGGCACCGGGTGCCAGCGAACCGCGGTCGTCCAGCCCGAACTGTCTGGCCGGCTGCAGTGTCGCCATCCGGAGCGCGTCGGCGGGATCGACGCCCGCATCGATCGTCCGCCGAACGACGGCGTCCATCATACCGTCCCCGAGCAGATCACGGGGCCACATCCCGTCGGTCGACAGCGAGAGCTCGTGGGGGCCGATCCGTTCGACTGCGTCGGCGAGCGCGTCGATGTCGTCCCGAATCGTGCCATAGCGCCCGATCGTGTGGATACCACGCTCGACGCGGTCGACCATTCCATCCCCGCTGATCGCTTCGTGGTCGTTGTCGACGACTCCGGCGAAGGCAGTCAGCGTCTCGTCCCGGCAGCCCGCACCGTGCCCGCAGATCGGCTTTCCAGCGCGGCGGGCGTGCTCGTACAGCTCGTCGAGATCGTGGTCCCGGCCAACGACGTGAATCCAGTCCGTCTCGCCGACGCCCACGACGCGATCGTCGTCGAGTAGTTCGACGAGGGCCTCGGCGTCCGCCTCGTTCGCGCGTCGTCCCTCGAAGGTGTCGACGAGGGGCATCGTCGGGACGGTGGCTCTGACGGTGATCGGCAGATACGCGGTCGCTGCGAGGAACGCTTCGACGCCACGTGCGCCGAACAGGCTCCCGAGCCCGGAAGCCTCGGTGACGACTGTCGTCGTTCCCGTGGCGAGCACGTGGTGATAGGCGTTCTCCAGCGACTGCACGGTATCGACGTGGGTATGGGCGTCGATCAGGCCCGGCAGGACGACCCGGCCTTCGGCGGAGAGCTGGGTGGTTTCGGGTCCGATCACGTCGGTGGCCTCTTCGGGGAGCGCAGCAATCTCGTTGTCGACGATAGCGACATCGAGCGCGCGGAACTCGCGAGTTTCTGGCAGGAACACGCGCCCGCCGGTGATCACGATGTCGGCATCGGCTTCGCCGAGCGCGACCGCCTGTGTGCGGTTCATGTCCGGGTGTACACGGTACGCCCGTCCTCTTCAATCGGTCGCACCTCCCCGCGTGCTTCGAGCACGTCCAGATGCCCGACCGCCTCGCTCATCGCCGGGAAGTACTCGATCACCGGCAAGTCGTCGAACAGCCCCTCCATCACCTGCCGGGCCGTCGTCTCGCCGTCGACCAGTGCGAGAACGTTTTCGGTTCGCTCCTCGTGGGCCGCGAGAATCTCGTCGATACGACTGGCGGGATCGGCGATGAGATCGCCATGTCCGGGGAGGAACTGATCGAACGGTCGCTCCCGGAGCCGCGTCAACGAGGCGTTGAAATTCGGCAGGACTCGTGGGCGCTCCCCGTCCGGAGCCATCGGCGGACGGAGCAGCGGGTTCGGCGTCACGTCGCCGAGCACGTGATCACCGACGATCGCCCGATCTTCGCCGGATGTCCGATACGAAAAGAGCAACTCCCCGGGTGCGTGACCATCGACTGCCTCGACGGTCAGTGCCGTTCCCTCGATCCCGAGCGTATCGCCGTCCTCGAGGATCCTGTCCACGGAACAGTTCGGCGCGTAGGGAAGATACGCCTCCGGCAGTGTCGTCACACTCTCGGCAGTCGACTCATCCAGCCCGTGACGCACGAGAAACGTCTCGAAAAAGGACTGTTCGTAGGCCAGTCGCTCGTCGAACCCGCCGATGATCTCGGCGGCGTCGGGGCTGGCGAGGATCTCCGCACCACGGTCGGAGAGGCGTTTTGCCATTCCAAAGTGGTCCGGGTGGGGATGGGTGACCACGACTCGATCGAGGCGATCGACGTCACAGTGTTCGGTCAGGGCGTCCCACGCGTCGTCACTGTCCGGCCCGGGGTCGAACAGCGTCCGCCCGGCGAGATATGCGTTGACTGGACCGACCTGAAACGGGGTCGGGATCGAGAACCGGCTGAACATCATGCGTGGCTGAGCAGCGGAGCGACAAAACGGTTTGTGAACTGGTGACGAACTGCTGGTGGTTGTCGATACACTCTCCTCGGTGCCAATAATAAAACATGGTGATACGTTTGTCAGCCGTCAGCACGCGGTGTAGGAGTCTTCTGTGCCATGATTGTCCACTCAGATGGTCCGATACATCAGATTGATTAACACACAAGAGTTATATCTGTCCCCTGCTTAAGGTCGGATATGAACAAGCACTTCGAAGATGCACGATACTACCTGACCCGCGCCGGCAAGAAAGCGAAACAGGGCGTCGCAGAGGAACTCGAACCGGTCGAGGCGAAGTTCAAAGAACTCACCGGCGACGACGAGGACCCGGAGCCCAGTCGGCTCGATGGTATCCGGGAGGAACTCGCCGAGATCGAAGAACGCGCCGAGGGCGAGGCCAAGGAAGCAGTAAACAACGCGCGAGAACGGATCCGCTCGTATCGCGAGGGCGAGGAGGTCGCGGAATCCGAAAGCAAGGCTTAAGTCCGGCCCAGCGGTACGCCTTCGTGCGAGGGTTGGTGGTCTAGTCTGGTTATGACACCTCCTTCACACGGAGGAAGCCGGCAGTTCAAATCTGCCCCAACCCACTGATTTTGCTGCGAGCAATCCGCGAGCATTGACATCCTCCCTGCGCTGAAGCGCGAGGCTTTCGCCCCGAACTTTCCGTAAATCCATCACATTTAGCAGTTTGAACTGAGCAAGACGCGCGGAGCGAAGCGAGCACGTCCCGCAAACAATCGTTACTGGTGTCGAACTAGACACGTCGCAACCGACCCGAGCGAGCCGAAACGTAGTGATGGAGTTCAAATCTACCAAGCTACGACCACGTGAGCGGGCACCAGCAGGTGACAAGGCGCGTACGGAACTACGCCGTGACAGCCCACTACCGTCAACACGAATACCGGAACGTATCGATGCGCTCGTCGGCAGGAGTCACTCATCTGGTAGCAATGACCAGAACACCAAACTACTGATAGTTTGCGCCTGATATCGTTCGCTCATCCGTTCTGGGACGACTAGTTCAGAACGTCAAGGATAGCATACCGCTGAGTACCCAAATTTACAGGCGAAGATAGTTTTATAAACTCACAATTGGTAACTGTGAACACATGACTCGAAAAGTCAGTCGACGTGATATGTTGATCGGGACCGGCGCGGCAGGTCTCGTGGCGATGGCGGGTTGCACGACCGAGGAGAACGGCAACGGCGATGAGAACGGTACCGGCAATGGAAACGGAGCGGAGGTCGGGGTGCCCGACGCAGTGATGATCGTCGGATTCCCGCAGTCGGGGATTCAGCTGTTCCGGGACTTCTACTCGGAGTTCGAGAGCGATGCCCCCGACCTCGACATCATCGTGCCCGACGGGCTGATGGACAGCGATTTACCCGGGGAGGTCGGCAACGATATGAACAACGTCATCGGGACCGAACCGTCAGCGGGCGGTCCCGGAGCCGAGTTCTTCGCCGACGAGTACGAAGCCGTGTATGGGGATGAGCCCGGCGTATTCACGGCACAGGCCTACGACTCGATGGCAATTAACGTGCTGGCGACGGTCGCGGCTGGCGAGAACGATGGAGAAGCGGTCCGCGACCGGATTCGGACAGTGGCAAATCCCGGTGGCGAGGAGTTCGGGCCTGCCGACCTCGTCGAGGCCGTGGAGACAGTCGCTGCGGGCGATCCGGTTCACTACGTCGGGGCGTCGTCCAGCTGTGACTTCGACGTCAATGGTGACATTGTCACGGCAGCGTACGACATCGTGGACTTCCAGGATGGCGAGCTTGTCACGGTCGATACCGTCGAGTTCGGCGACGAGCTCTCCGACGAGGATCAAGAGGAGACGGCCGAGGACCCCGTCGGCGTCGATGACTTCGAGGCGATGGTAGGTCTTTTGATGCCCGAAACTGGCGACCTGGGGCCTCTCGGTGGCCCGATCCGTGACGGCGCCTTGCTCGCTGCCGATCAGATCAACGATGCGGATATCGATATCACGGTCGATACCCGTGTCGAGGACACCCAGACGGATCCACAGGCCGGTATCTCCGGTGCGAACGCTCTCGTCGATGCTGGCTACCCCTCGGTCGTCGGCCCTGCGGCGTCGAACGTCAACCTGCAGGTGGCCGATCAGGTGTTCATCCCGAACGGTGTCGTCGGGAACTCGCCGTCCTCGACCGATCCCGACGTCAGTAATCTGGACGACAACGGCTACATCTTCCGGACCGCCCCCTCGGACTTCCTGCAGGGGCCGGCACTCGCGGATCTAGCCCGCAGCGACCGCGTGGGAGCGGACACGTCCGGGACGCTGTTCCTCAACGACGCCTACGGACAGGCGCTCGAAGGACAGTACGCGGACGGGTTCGAGGAACGCGGCGGCGAGATCACCGAACGGGTCTCCTTCGAGCCCGAGCAGGCGACCTACTCCAGCCAGTGGAGCGACGTCCTGAACCTCTAACTATCCGCCCAGGAAATCCTTTCTGACCTGCTCGTCGCCGAGCAACGCCTCACCGCGGTCGGTGTAGCGGTTCTCGCCGTCGACGAGGACGTAGCCGCGATCACAGCGTCTGAGCGCCTCCTTCGCGTTCTGTTCGACCATCAGGATCGCCGTTCCATCCTCGTTGATACGGTCGATCCGGTCGAACATGTCCGCGACCAGATCGGGCGCGAGCCCGGCAGAGGGCTCGTCGAGCAACAGCAGGTCGGGATCGAGCATCAGCGATCGGCCCATCGCCACCATCTGTCGCTGCCCGCCGGAGAGGTTCCCTGCCTTCTGGTCTTCGCGTTCCCGGAGGATCGGGAACCGATCGTACACCGCCTCGATCCGTTCTTCGGGAACGTCGTCGAGGATGTACGCACCCATCTCCAGGTTCTCGCGGACGCTGAGCCCGGCGAACACGTTGTCGTTCTGGGGAACGAATCCGATACCTCTGGTGATGATCCGTTCGGGCGGTTCGCCGTGGATCTCTTCGCCGGCGAACTCGATCGTCCCACCCATGTGTGTGGTGAGCCCGAACACCGTCTTCATCGCAGTCGATTTGCCGGCGCCGTTCGGGCCGACGATGGTGACGTACTCGCCGTCTGCGACGTCGAGTGAGACGTCCGAGAGGATCTGGAGGTCGCCGTAGCCGGCGTCCAGCTCACGGATGCGGAGCAGCGCATCCCCGTCGAGCACGTGTTCCGTGCCGGCGCTCGATCCGTCCACACTCATATATCCTCACCCAGGTACGCCTCGATCACCTGCTCGTCGTTCCTGATGTCCGCGGCGGTGCCCTCTGCGAGTACCTGACCCTGATGCATGACGATGATGTGTTCACAGTTGTTCATAATAACGTCCATATCGTGCTCGACCAGCAGGAAGGTGTAGCCGTCCTCCCGGAGGTCGTGGATCCGGTCCAGCAGTTTCTCTTCGAGCGTCGGGTTGACGCCGGCGAGCGGCTCGTCGAGCAACACCACTTCCGGGTCGGTCATTAGCGCCCGCGCCATCTCCAGAAGTTTCCGCTGTCCACCCGAGAGGTTCCCCGCGTACTCGGTCGCCAGGTGATCGATCTCGAAGAACTCCAGCGTCTCCCAGGCCCGCTCCCGGAGTTCGTACTCCTCCTCGATTACCGCCCCACGGAGACCGGGTGTAACCGACCGAAGCGCCGATTCGCCCGACTGGTTCTGGGGTGCCAGCATGAGGTTCTCGAGCACCGTCATCTCGGAGAGCTCGCGAGCGATCTGGAACGTCCGGACGAGTCCGAGCTGTGCTATCTGATAGGGTCGACGGCCCGTGATCTCTTCGCCGTTGAGGTAGACGTGGCCCGCCGTCGGCTCGTGAACGCCGGTGATACAGTTGAACGTCGTCGATTTGCCTGCGCCGTTCGGCCCGATCAGGCCGGTGAGCGACCCCTCTTCGACCGCGAAGGACGCGCCGTCGACGGCCGTGATGCCGCCGAAGCGTTTGACGAGTCCTTCGACGCGCAGTGGGAGCCCCGGCGGCGTCTCCTGTGCGGCGGTCTCCGTCGCGGAGTCGTCGGATGCGGGCTCCTGGCTACTCATCGGTCTCACCTCCTCTGTGGTCGCCCGAGCGCCCGGAAAGATCCACGGCAGCCGCGGTTTCGATCCGATCGCCCAGCAGGCCCTCCGGCCGCCGGTGCATGAGCAGGATCAGCACCAGCCCCAGCAAGACGAACTGGAGTGGTGCGACGTTGTCCGTCGCGTACGCGAGGAACTGGGCAGGGTCGAGCGAGAGCACGGCGTCGGCGAACGTCGGTGGCGTCGGGGCATCGATCGTCCCCCGGACGACTGCACCGACCCGACGCGGCCCCTCGAACAGCACCGTTGCGAAGACGATCCCGCCGAGAACGCTCCCGGTGTTCGACCCGGCACCGCCGATGATCACTGCCACGAAGACGTAGAAGGTGAGCAACGGCATAAACTGTGGCGTCGGCGAGACGTTACCCTGACTGCCAAACCAGAGGATCCCGGCCAGCCCCATCAGCGCACAGCCGATCATGAACACCTTGATCTTGATGACGTCGACGTTTTTGCCCAGCGAGTCGGCGACGAGTTCGTCCTCGCGTATCGCCTTGAGCGTTCGGCCGAACGGTGACCGGCCGAGCCGTTCTAGAAGAACGTAGAACCCGATCAGGAACGCGGCGAGCACGACCACGTACGCCCAGCGGATCAGTAGCGTGTTCGCGATCCCGATCCCGCCCTCACCGAGCGTGCTGAACACCAGACTACCGAATGCGGTCGGCTCCCCGGCTGCACCGTCGACGAGGAACAGTTCCCGGATTGGGTTACTCGGCATTCCCATTCCCCGACCGCCGCCGGTCCCGACGGATAGCGTGTTCCGAAGGGCGTTATCGAATGCGCTCGACTGGAGCGTTAGACGGATGATCTCGGAGATGCCCAGCGTGACGATGGCGAAGTAATCAGCCCTGAGTCGGAGGGCAGGTAACGCGGCGACGAGGCCGACGAGTGCAGCCATTGCCATGCCGGCGATGATGCCGACAGGGAGTGGCAATCCGAACCCGGGTGGACCGATCGCCGGATCCGGTGACCTGACGACGATCCCCATGGTGTACACGCCGACGGCCATGAACCCGGCCACGCCGATGTTGAAGAGTCCGGTGTACCCCCAGTGGAGGTTCAGCGCAAGCGCTGCCAGCGCGTACACCAGCCCGAGGAAGGTGAGGGTCCGTAGGAGTCCAACAACACTGTTGAGTCCGTCCGTGAACGTCAGCAAGGTTGCGACGACATATATCGCAGCGAGGGTCAGCAAGACCAGTCCCAGATCGCTCCGACGCGCAGCGTCAACGACGACCGATCGGGTACTGTCCGGATCCGAGGAGTCCTCGCTCATGCCGTCGAAACACCTCCGAAGATCCCCTCGGGCCGAAGGAGCAAGACGACGATCATCACCGCGAACGCGGCGGCCTCGTTGAAATCAGAGGGGATCCAGATCGTCGACGTAGTAAAGACGATCCCGATGACGAGTCCGCCGGCGATCGCACCGTAGATCGATCCGATCCCGCCGAGGATCACTGCCGCAAAGATCAACAGGAGGATCAGCCAGCCGAAGTCGAACTGGATCGTCCCCCGAAGCAAGACGTAGAGATAGCCCGACGCGCCGGCGAGCCCGCCCCCGAGGATCCACGTGGCCGTAACCACACGTTCGGCGGGAATACCGGTGATCAGTGCCAGATCCTTGTTGTCCGACATCGCACGCATCGCGGTCCCGAGTTTGGTCTCCTGCAGGACGTAGTGCATTGCCCCCATGAGCGCGATCGCGGCGACCACGATCGTCAGCTCGTGAGCATTGACGGTCAGTCCGAGCGGGAAAGCAATCGCCGACTCGTCGACCGTCCCGGTGACACCGCGGCGCTGTGCGCCGTAGACGAACTGGAGCAGATACCGGACCACCAGCGCCACGCCGATCGAGGCGATCAGCAGCGAGATGCCGCTCCGATCGCGCATCGGCTTGTAAAACGCGCGGTCGAGTGCGAGCGCGAGTGCTGCGGTGATGGTGAAAGCAACGACGAGGCCAACCAGAATCGCTATCGGCGTCGAAAGAATGTGGGCACCAATGTCACGAGGTGTCACGGTGCCGGCATCGCGAACTGTCAGCAGCGCGCGGAGGGGTGCCTGACCGACCGCGGCAACGACGAAGGCCACTCCCCACCCGGTGAACGCACCGGCGGTGACCAGGTCACCATGTGAGAAGTTAGCGAAGTTCAGGATGCTGTAGGTCATCGAGAGCCCGATACCGGCCAGACCGATCACCAGTCCGATCACCAGCCCGTTCCAGAGATTCGAGGAAAGGCGGTTTATCGAAAGAGAACCGCCGATGGGGCCGAGCTCAACCCCTGCAAGCTTCGCGAACAGATCGACGAGCAGGAATCCAACGAAAAGAACTGTGATCGTCAGACCAGGACGGCCCCGGACCGACGGTCGCGCTAGTGTGCTAGTGATACTCATGTATGAGCGTCTTAGCAACACGTGGGAGCCGGGCGGTAGATAAAGTTTTGTACTGGGCGAGAATTTCCGGTCCGTTCGGCGCTCTGAGTGGAGATTTCTCAGCTGCCGAACTGGTAGTTGATTGCTACCGACAAGTATGGAGCGTATAGTTACTTTTGTTCCTGCTTGTCGGCGATATATGGTCCAATTCTCAGCATCGACCGCTGTCGTTCTGGGGTTCGGTGTGGTCTTACTCGTTGCTGGTACGGTAGGACTCGTCGCGGATGTCGGGTCGGAGCCGCCTGTCGCGGAGGCGCCGGCATCGACCGACGACGAGGCGAACCTCACACAACCGACTGACGACACAGGAAACGATACCGAGGAAGGTATCGACCCGCCCGAGGAGCCGTACATCGAAGCAGTTCCGGAGCGCGGCGATCCGTATTTCGAGGCGGAAGCGAGCGACGGCAGCTGGATAAGCTACATCAACCCGCGTGACGAGTACCGCGATCCGTACCTCGGCGATGGCTCCGGGAAACTCTGTGTGTCGCTGTACAACGCCGACGGGGAGGTCGTTGTCGGGGAGACGGTGCCAAACACCATGGTTACGGTACCGACTGGGGACTCGCTGGACTGGCACTCCCACGCCGATCCGTTCGTCGTCGAGTTCCCGCTGACAGAGCAGTACGAGCGGCCACTGGACGCCGATCAGTTCGGGACCGATCCCGACCTGCCACAGGGGGACGGCTATCTGGACTCACACTGTATGGAGATCCACGGAATGCCCTCGGACGGCACGATCGAGTACGGTGAAGCGACGATCGACGGCGAGTACGCCGACCGGATCGAGCTCGTCGGGTATATCCAGCAGGACGCTCAGTCGTGGGATTCGGATGTCGATCCGCTGACTGATGCCCGTTCCTACGAAGCGGCTGGTGGTGGCTGGACATACGATCCTGAACACTCCCACGGACAGATGGTCGTGGTCCTGCAACTGGATCAGCCGGAGCCTGACGAGGCCGGGGCTGATGACACGGGAACCGACGACACTGGGCACGATGATTCTGCCACCGACGAGACCCAGTCCACGGATGACAGCGTCACGGAGAGCAATGATCCCGACGGAGCCGATGGGGACGATTCGCTCGCCGGCTTCGGCGTCCTCGTCGCTGTCGTCGCCGTCCTCGTGGTTGTACTCGGTGCCCGCAGTTGGTGAGCTATTCCAGCTGTTGTAACGCCCATGCGGCGTGTTCGCGGACCTCCGCGTTTGGATCGTCGGCTTCGAGTGTTTCGAGCCGCGGTCTGGCGTCCTCGATATCGAGCGCTCCGACCGCTTTGCAGGCGTTGCTACGGACGATTGGCGCGGGGTCGTCGAGTCTGGCTTCGAGTCGGTCGACAGCGACAGCAATCGCCTCGGGACGTTCGAGTCCGACGTGCAGGATTGCCGAGACTGCATTCCCCCGGACGTACTCGTCCTCGTCGTCGAGCCGCTCGCTCACGGCGTCGACCGCGTCGGTCGTCCGGTCCGGATGTTCCTGTGCGACGTCCGCGAGGAGACCGATCGCGTTCCCGCGGACGCCCGGGTGGTCGGCGTCGACGAGCGCTGTCAGTTCGTCGATGGCCTCGACCGCGGCAGTCGGGTATGCCGACGCAATCGCGCCAAGCGCCGACAGCGCGTTCGTCTGGTAGGCAACGGCACGGTCCGAGATCCCATCAAGCAGCTGCGGGACGGCTGGCTTCACTTCCTCGGGGTAGCCAACCGCGAGCTGTGAGAGGACGTACAACGCGTTCGTCCGTGTCGGGTCGTCGGCGTCGAGCAGGGCGCACAGCGTTGGGACGAGATCGAGCATCGACTCCACATCTTGCGCCACGAGCTCGACACAACAGCCGGTGGCCGCTCGTGTGGTCTCGTCGTCTTCCATGGTCACGTGTGACATGATCTCCCCGCGGTGTTCGAGTACGGCACCGGGGGTATCGGCGGCGATCGCCCGAAGACACCGGAGCAGTAGCGGGTCGGCGTCGAGCGAGGGCCGGCCCAGCAATCGGACGACCAGTCCGGCGAACTCCCTGTCGACCTGTCGGTCGCTCTCTGCGATCTCCAGCAGGGCGGCAGCGGCGTCCTCGTGCACGCCGGGCTGGAGTGCCGGATCGGCGAGCAGAGCCCGTATCTCGTCAGGATCTACCTCGTCGGGCGAACCGAGCGCGCGCTGCCGGAGCGTCGCTGCCCTTGCCGGGGGGTCTGCGGGGTCGCCATCCATCGACCGTACTGAGGTGGTTCGTGGTGAAAAAACCTCTTGCCGTTTCCTCGGCGGATAGAACGGCTTTTTACTCCGGATCGATACTACCATCGAGTATGGGGATGACAGCTACCATCCGCGCGTTCGAGTTCGACAGCCACTGCGATACCGTGGCTCGGTGCTGTCGTCCGCGCGCGAGCGCTTTTACGCGCCCTGCACGCCCACCGTTCGGACCGAGGAGTACCATCGATGCTTGAGCGAATGCGCGAGGACATCCGAACGGCGCTGGAGACCGATCCTGCAGCAAAAAGCCGCCGTGAAGTTATCACGTGCTATCCTGGCCTCCACGCCGTCTGGCTCCACCGGATCGCCCACGCACTCTGGTCGTGGGGCTTTCACTGGCTTGCTCGCCTCGTCTCGCACCTGTCCCGTGGGCTCACGAACGTCGAGATCCATCCAGCAGCGACGATCGGTCGCCGGTGTTTCATCGATCACGGCTCCGGCGTCGTGATCGGCGAGACTGCCGAGATCGGCGACGACGTTCATATGCATCACGGCTGCACGCTGGGCGGGAACTCTCCCTATCCCGAGAAGCGCCACCCAACGCTCGAAGACGGCGTGACACTCGGCGCGAATGCCACGCTGATCGGCGATATCACAGTCGGTGAAGAGGCAACTGTAGGGGCCGGCGCGGTCGTCGTCGCGGACGTCCCACCGGGGACGACGGTGACCGGCGTTCCGGCAGAGCCCGTCGGTCGAACTGGCTCGACACCCGCAAACGGGGTCGACGAGCACGAGGTGAACGTGGAGTCCAGAGAGGAGCATGGCGCGGAGGCAGAGATCGGCGGCGTCGCTGGCCCGCTTGACGACGAGACCGCCACGACCTGCTCGCCCACGAGCGGTCTCCTGCTCGATACCGACGAACCGGATCCGGATCAGTTACTCGACGAGATCGACGACGCGCTTGCGGCGCTCGACCGTCGCGAGGAGGAACTCGAAGCCCTGAGAGCGGACGTCGAGCGTCTGCGAGAGGACTAGTCCAGCAACTCCCGGGCGATAATCGTCTTCTGTATCTCGCTGGTCCCCTCGTAGATGGTCGTCACCCTGGCGTCCCGGTAGAGCCGTTCGACGTCGAACTCGGTGACGTAGCCGTAGCCGCCGTGGAGCTGGATGGCCTCGTTCGTGACGTCCATGGCGGTTTCACTGGCGACATACTTGGCGACACTCGCGCCGAGCGCAGCCTCCTCCCCCCGCTCGTCCGCCCGGGCTGCATCGAGGGTGAGCGCTCGTGCACCCTGTATTCCGGCGTACATCTCCGCGATCTTGTGTCGGACTGTCTGAATATCAGCGATCGGCCCGCCGAACTGCTCGCGCTCGCCGACGTACTCACGCGCCATGTCGAAGGCCGACTGGGCGAGCCCCACGGACTGAGCAGCGATACCGATCCGGCCGCCAGTGAGGATCGAGAGCGCGGCGCTCAGTCCCTCGCCTTCCGGAGTCAGTCGGTTCTCGGCGGGGATTCGCACGTCATCGAAGGTGAGCGAGGTCGTATCGCTGGCCCGCAGGCCGAGTTTCTCCTCCGGCTCACCGACTGTGAGTCCGTCAGCGTCTCCGGGAACGACGAACTGCGTTATCGATTCGGGGTTCTGGCGGTCGGTTTTCGCGAAGACGATGTAGACGCCGGCGCGCTCTCCGTTGGTGATCCACTGCTTCTCGCCGTCGAGGACGTACGCTGTTGGCTCATCAACCTCTCCGTCCACGGGCTGTGCCTCGGTCGTCATTTCGGCGGGGTTCGAGCCCGCCCCCGGTTCCGAGAGCGCAAACGCCCCGACGGGTCGACCATCGACCATCTTCGGTAACCAGCGCTCTTTCTGTGTCTCAGTCCCGAACTCGGCGATACACGACGTCGCGAGACAGTGCACCGACAGCGCGGTCGCCACCGCCAGTGCGCCGTAGGCGACCTCCTCGTTGACCAGCGCGTAGGTCACTCGGTCGGCGTCGTACCCCCCGTAGGCCTCTGGTGTGGTCAGCCCTGTGAGATCGAGTTCCGCAAGCCCGTCCCAGACGTCCTCGGGGAACGATTCGGTCTCGTCGGCCTCCCGGGCGATCGGCCGAATCTCCTGGAGTGCGAACTCCCGGACCACCTCCCGAACTGCCGCCTGTTCGTCGGACAGGTCCATAGCCATCTATTCGGCGCTCGGGCGAAAAAGCTAGGCGTCGATCAGTGCCCGGCGACCCGTGAAGTGGTCTCTGCTGTCGGCACGCCCGGATCACCCCGACAAAAGTCACTGGGTTTGCCTGAGAAAACCCCGTATCACTTGTGTTTGTTCGGATCTCGGGAAAATGCCACGAATATCGAATAACATAGGTCGTTACAGGTGTATAAACGGAAGATCCATATACCGCTCTCCATCGGATCTATTCGTGTGAACAATGCACACGATATCGCCTGTGCGGTTCTGGCCGACTGAGAGTATTCCGGACGAGTCGAGACGAACCCGTTCGGGTCCCAGAGCGGCTTCACCGGACTCAAAGTAACGATCCTCACACAATGTCCGACCTCACTGACAGCAGCTCCGGATCGAATCGGCGCATCGAAACGTCGCCGCTCCGGCGCAGTCTCGAAGTCGAGTACTGGGTCGTCGACGAAGCCGGACGGTTGACCTCGCCGGACGGGCTCGTGGAGGGTGCCGAGGGCGTCGAACGGGAGTTCGTCGAACCACTCCTCGAGATCAAGACGTCACCGTGTGAGACGACGGCGGAACTCCGTGCGGAGCTATTCGAACGCCTCGGTCGTGCCCTGACGCGTGCCGATGCGGTAGGGAAACGACTCGTTCCGCTCGCAACGCCGATCCATCACGGCGAGATCACGGACCGGCCGAGCGAGCGGACGCGGATCCAGGATCGGGTCCTGGGGGACGATTTCGAGTACGTTCGGCACTGTGCTGGCACGCATATCCATTTCGAACAACAGCCCGGCTTCGAAATCGACCAGCTCAACGCGTTGATCGCGCTGGATCCCGCAGTGGCGCTGGTCAACTCCTCCCCGTACTACCGTGGGGAGAAGCTGGTTACTGGTGCCCGCTCGAAGCTGTACCGGCGGATGGCCTACGAACGGCTGCCCCATCAGGGACAGCTCTGGCCGTATGCCGACGACCGGGAGGAGTGGGCCAGACGGCTCGAACGGCGCTACAGCGAGTTTCTCACCGAGGCGGTGCTCGCTGGCGTCGATCCCGAGACGGCAAAACAGGCGTTTTCCGTCGAGAACGCCGTCTGGACGCCAGTGCAACTACGACACCGGTTCTCGACTGTCGAGTGGCGATCGCCCGATACCGCCTTGCCGACGCAGATCTTACAGCTCGCCGACGACGTTGCCGGGGTCGTCGAGCGCGTCCGGGACGGTGAGTTCCGTATCGAGGGGGAGTCCGGACGTGTGGCCGATGATGACGTGATTGCCCCCGAGTTCCGGACACTCAGGAAGTATATCGAGGCGGCGATCCACGATGGACTCGATGCCGACTCCGTCCGGTCGTATCTCGATCGGATGGGGTTCGATGTCGAATCGTACGAGCCACTGACAGCCGTCGTTGACGCCGGTCCGGACGTGTCCCCCGAACAGGCACGGACGATTCGGCTGGAGTACGCCGACCGCCTGATAGACGACTTCGAGCAGACGCGCCGAGTTGCCGCGGACTGATCCGAGGAGAGTATGACACAGAGGAGAACGACACGATCATGACGACGCCCAGTATCGCCCTGCTGAACGCAGCACACAAAGCCGACGATACGCGGGAGAACTTCCGACGGGAACTCGACGCGGACGTCACCGAGTTTCACTGCCCGTCAGGAGAGCTCCCCACGAACTTCTGTTACGACGGGTTCGTGGTCACCGGTTCGCGGGCCTCCGTCTACTGGGACGAGCCGTGGATCGGGGCGTTGAAAGAGTGGGTCGGCGAAGCCGTCCGTGCTGGAGTGCCTGCGCTTGGCGTCTGTTTCGGCCATCAGCTACTTGCCGACGTCATGGGCGGAAGCGTACAGAGTATGGGCGAGTACGAGATCGGCTATCGGACGGTGTACCAGGACGGTGAGAACCGACTGCTGGCGGACGTGCCGGACGATCTGACCGTCTTTACGACCCACTCGGATCACGTTACCCAGAAACCCCCGGGAGCGGAGGTATTTGCAAAGAACGAGTACGGCATCCACGGCTTCCGCAAGGATCGCGCCTTTGCGGTCCAGTTCCATCCCGAGTACGACATGGAAACGGCCAGAACAGTCACGTCCTCCAAGTCCGATCAGCTCTCCTCCGATCGCATCGACGACGTCCTCGCGGATATCAACGCCGAGAACTACGATGCTGCCTGCGAGGCAAAGCGTCTGTTCGACAACTTTCTTGAGTTCGTCGTCGAGGTACAGCGTGAACGCGCCACAGCGGACTGACGGCCGGGACGGTCGGCGACCGATCACTCGTCGACGAGCTCTACATCCAGCCGTTCTTCGAGGGTTTCGATCAGCGATCCACCGATCCCCGATTCCACCGCTCGGTTCTGTTCGACCGCGAGGAGATCCGATTCGGCGACATCGAGTTCCTCCGCGAGCTCCTCACGCTGGAGACCCGCGTCCTGACGAGCGCTCTCGACAGTTTCACCGTATCCACGGACGAGATACGGAAGCTGGTCGTCGTCGTAGTCGGTCCCCCCTTCCTCCCAGTGGCTGGTATCGCCATCCCACATGCTCTCGCCGCCGGTCTGTGGGCCGCTCGACTCGGGTGTCGTCGAGGACGATCCGGTGGAGCCACTGTCGCTCCCGCCGCCCTGTTTGCGCCGCTGTTTCTTGTCCTTGTGCGCGTTATCGTCGTGTGGGCGACAGTCCGGACAGACATCGAGCGTCGCTCCCGCAACCTTCGCGGTGCGAAGCGACTCGCTCGTCGCGCCACACAGCTCGCATGCAGCGCCGTCCCCTGAGCCCGAGGAGCCGCCGGTCGAGTATTTGGCCATACGTCGTGTAGAACGGTCGGTCATTTGAATTTCGCGGTCCCCGGCCGGTGTCTCCGCCCACTTAATCGATTTCGAGGTCTGCCCGGTTCGCGCCAGCGAGTTCACAGAGTGCGTCGGCTTCGAGCAGGTGGAGTTCGCCGGGGATAACGAGCAGGTGCAGCGGGTCGCCGAACTCGCGGTCGGCGAGGTCCGACAGTGGGGCAGCCTCGACCAGCGGTTCCGGACTGCCCGCGCGGGCGACGACCACGCCCACGAGGTCTGGGTACTCCTCGGCGAGCAGTGACGCGCCGACGTCGGCTGTCATGTACTCCTCGCGATCGGCCTTGATATCGAGATAGACGACCGTATGCAGATCCTGCTCGCGGTTCGCGTCGATGGTCTCGGTGACGCTTGCGGGCAGCCCGTCCGCGCCGTGGGCATAGGGGAAGGGAAGCGTCGTCGCCTTGCCAAATCGGTAGTTCTGCAGTCCGGTGAGCGAACTCGTCGCGGTCTGGGCGGTGACGCCGTGGATCACGCGCGTCTCGATGTCGCGCTCGTGAGCACGGAGTCGCAGATCGACATGTGTCGTCGAGATCATGGTGTCGCCGGCGGTGAGAAAGACGGCATCGCCCGACTCAGCGGCATCGAGGATCGGTTCCGGCTCTTGCTCTACACCCGCGCGATCACGCACGTCGATATCGATGTCGTGGTGGGCTTCGAGTTCCTCGACGCTGGTCCCGATCAGTTTGCTGGTGTAAAACTCCGCGAACGCGTGGTCGGCCTCGCGCAGGGCGTGTTGGCCCTCGACCGTGATCGAACGCTCGTCGTAGAGGCCGAGTCCGACGAAAGTGAGCATAGAGCCATTCGGAGTGGGTCAGTGAAAAGAGGCGTGTGTTCGGGTCGTGCAGACACAAGCGACAAAACTGAGCCGCCCGAAGTGGGGATATGGTACTGAAAGAATCCGATCCTGCACTGGAGGACGGAGACCCTGCGCCCGAGTTCGAACTGCCAGGCGTCGACGGCGAAACCTACACGCTCGACTCGTTCGCGGACTGTGATGCACTCCTGATCGTTTTCACGTGTAACCACTGCCCGTACGCGAAGGCGAAGTTCGAGCATCTCAACGAACTCGCGGGCTCGTACGACGACGCCGCAGTCGTCGGCATCAACCCCAACGACCCCGAGGAGTATCCCGACGACTCTTTCGAGTCGATGATCGAGTACGTCGAGAACGGCGAGATTGCCTATGATGCCTATCTACGCGACGAGTCACAGGATGTCGCCGAGGCCTACGGCGCAGTCTGTACACCAGATCCGTTCCTCTTCGCGAAGGAGGACGGCGAGTTCCGACTGGCCTATCAGGGGCGGCTGGACGACGCCATGGATCCTGATGCGGAGCCAACCGAATTCTACGTGCAGCAGGCGATCGAATCCATCCTCAGCGGTGAGCCGGTCACGGTCGAGTGGCGTCACTCGCAGGGCTGTTCGATCAAGTGGAAAGACTAGTGCGGGCCAGGCTGAGAGACGGTCCGGCCGGCCTCTATTCGAAGTGATTCTCCGTTAATTCTATTCTGTTCGTCAATCAGTAGAGAAAATAACAAATAACGGATTAGACTCCGGAAAAAGTGTAATATAGCCTCTAATACCATTTCGAGCCGTTATTTTGGTTGAAAAAATACTTCAGTGGTTTGTACAATGAGATGTAGAGATTATTTTCTACTAACGTGTATGTACAATATTTATAATGGTCGATTCCTCAGGACGAACCATGTCAGCAGATGACAACACGCTGCGCAACAGCGAGATCACACGCCGCGACGTCGTAAAAGGCGTTGGGGCGGCAGCAATCGGAACTGTCGCTGCAGGCTCGGCCACCGGGACTGTCGCCGCAACCGACGCGCCCGGCGAAACGACGATGCTCCAGTACTTCCACACCGAGTGGACGGAGATGGAAGCCAATCTGGAGACCGTCGCTGACGCCGGGTTCGACGCGATCCACGTGCCTGCGCCACAGGAGAGCGTCCTCACCGAGGAGGACCAGACCGAGGACCATCCCCAGTATGGGTCCGATTATCCGTATATGCCCCCGCTTGGCTACCAGCCGTTCGACCGGACCTCGCTGGACAGCGAGTTCGGTACCGAAGCCGAGTTCCGCTCGATGATCGACGCAGCCCACGCGCAGGGGATCGACGTGATCGTCGACATCGTGCTGAATCACAACGGCTTCGGCCCGGAACTCGACGAGTTCCCGAACGTCAACTCCGAGCACTTCTATCAGGAGGGTGGGATCGAGGACTGGATGTACTCCTACGACCCCAACGATGACCGCTGTTACGACGAGAACGAATGGGAGTGTGATCCGTGGGCGATCGAACACCACGATCTCGTGGGATTGCCGACACTCGACTGGACGACCGAGCACGTCCAGGATCTCGCCTACGATTACCTGCAGTTGATCGCCGACTGCGGTGCCGACGGCGTGCGCTGGGACGCCGCAAAACACATGCACAACTGGGTGTTCGAGGACTTCCTCAACCCGTGGGCCGACGAGCTCGGCCTCTACACCGTCGGAGAGGTACTGTTCGAGCCGATCGGCTACATCGACGAGTACGCCCAGACGGGGATGGATATCACCGACTATCCGCTGTTTTACACGATGAAGAACGATGCGTTCACTTCCGGTGGGGACTTCCGCGCGCTGGATGGCGACGACGCGGGCTACGCCATGCAGAACCCGTTCCAGTCGCTGACGATGATCGCCAACCACGACAGCGCGCCGCCGGAACTCGAAGAACTCGCTCGCGCGTTCATCCTGACCTACGAGGGCTACCCACGCGTCTACAACTATCTGATCGATTTCGACGACCCGGACCTGCAGAACTTGCTCTGGATCCGCGGCAATCTGCTGGGTGGATCGGCCATCAATCGCTACGTCGACGAGGACCTCATCATCTTCGAGCGCGAGGACAACGCCGTCGTTGCGATCAACAAGGGCTGGGACGAGCGCACCGAATGGGTCGATGTACCGTGGACCGACGAGCCTCTCGAAGAGTATACCGGCAACGCCAGCGATACCGAGGCCAACGACGATGGCTGGGCACCGATCACCGCACCCGCAGGCGGCTGGGCGGTCTACGCTCCCGAAGATGCTGGCGGGGACGACGGCGACAACGGCGGTGACGACGGCGACGATGACGACGAAACGGACGACGAACTCGAAGGCACGTACGCCCTTCGCGCGAACCACAGCGACAAGGCCATCGACGTCGAGGACGTCTCGACGGCTGACGGCGCGAACGTCCACCAATGGGAGTATCTCGAGGGCGACAACCAGCACTGGGAAGTCGAGGCCCTCGGCGGCGGCGAGTATCGCCTGACCGCCCAGCACAGTGGAAACGTGCTCGCGGCCGACGGTACCGAGGACGGCGACAACGTCCAGCAAGAGGAGTGGACCGGCGACGCGAACCAGCGCTGGACGCTCGACGATGTCGGCGACGGCTACGCAGTCGAAAACGCTGCCAGCGGTCGGGCGCTGGACGTCGACGGTATCTCCACGGACGACGGCGCAAACGTCCACCAGTGGGAGTACGTCGGCGGCGACAACCAGACCTGGACGCTCGATCCGGTCTGATCGGTTTCGCAACAGCCTTTTTATTGCCGGATACCATCCACTCTGTAGTATGACGTTCCGGGGCGACGAGCGCGGCGCGGCCATCCAGATCGGGGCCGTGATCCTGTTTGCCTTCATCGTGATCGCGATGGCCTCCTATCAGGCCACCGTCGTCCCCAGTCAGAACTCCGGCGTGGAGTTCAACCACAATCAGGACGTCCAGAGCCAGATGGTCGATCTCACGAACGGGATCGACGC
>LFFM01000293.1_pt1 | contig 33713 bp, 27 predicted proteins | sample 643131 | NCBI WGS metagenome assembly LFFM01 (sample SAMN03777445, study PRJNA286221) | soda lake metagenome | biome: soda lake; feature: Kulunda steppe; material: water; isolation source: sample Tc-Br brine of Tanatar trona crystallizer | place: Russia: Kulunda steppe | collected 2011-07
GGCGGGCCGGTCGATCCTCGCCTCGATCGTCCGACCGCCGGCGGTCCGGACGGTGACGCGGGCACCGACGGCGCGTTCGAGGTCGTCGGGGTCCGCCGGCGTCGTCAGCCGTCGCCCGGTCCCGAGCACCGCGATCGGGTGCCGGAGCGTCCCGGCCGGCCCTACCGCCCGGGCGACCGTCGGCGCGACGAACCGCCCCGCGGATCGGAACTCGACGCCTTCGGGGACGGCGGGGCGAAGCGCCGCGACCGTCAGGGACGGATCGTGTTCGACCCCGACGCGGTCTGCGACTCGCTCGACGGCCGGCGTCGGCGTTTCGACGGTCGCGGGTTCGATATCGCCCTCGACGAGCGCGGTCGCGACCGCCAGCGGGACGGACCGAAGCGACGCGGCGAGCGAGCGATCCCCGTCGGGCGCGGACCGGAGCCCCGAATCCCCCGACACCAGCGTGTGGGGTCCCCCGACCTCGACTCGGTCGACCGTCGTTCGTCCGCGGTCGAAGCGCCCCCGGGCCTCGAGTGCGGCCTCCGTCGCGGCGGCTTGTGGGAGGGTTCCCGGGACGGCGGCGACACTCGTTGCGGCGGTGTGCCACCGCTCGCCGAACTCCGAGAGATACGCCTCCGCCGGGCGGGCGGAGAGCGCCGACAGGAGGCCGCCGTCGCCGTCGAGGAGTTCCCGCGAACCGGTGAGACCGCCGCGCGCGCCGTCGAGGGCCGCGATCCCGCCCCGGATCGGATCGCCGGCCGCCAGGAGTCCGGCGTCGGAGTCGCGCCGCGACCGTTCGATCGGGCGCTGGGGCCCCGACAGCGCCAGCGCGAGGGCGTCGGCGAGCGTCTCCGCGTCGTCGCCCTCGATCGCTGCACGGCCGACGGCCGCGCCGGCGGCGTGGATCCAGCCGGCGTTGGCACCGGAAAACGGGCCGACGGCCGCCGCCGCGCCGAGCCGCCCGGCGACCTCGTTGGCGGCGAGCTGTGCGGCCAGGAGCTCCTCCCCGTCGGCGCCCGCGGTCTCGGCGTACGCGAGCGGGACGAACGCGCAACTGGGGCCGGTCGACCCGCCGAGGATCGACCCCTCGAACCCGAGGCCGAGCGACAGCGCCGCGTTCCCGACGGCCGCGTGTTCGGGCTCGGCCCGGTCGCCGCCGAGAACCGTCGCAGGACCGCGACCCGCCGTCCGGATCGCCGCCTCGATCCGGTCGCCGACCGGGTGCGTCCGGCTCCGGAGTGCGGCACCGACAGCCCCCGTCAACTGCGCCTTCGCGGCCCGTCGGACCGGTCGCGGGGCGTCGCGATACCTGAGGTCGACCGCCCAGCGCGCGGCGCGGTCGAGGAACGGATCGTCGGGATCCTCCTCCGCGCCGAGAACCGGGAGCCACTCGGGGGTGTCCATCGGTCGTCCGGATGGCTGCCGGCGGTTTATGTCTTCGGCCGCCCCTACGCTTCGACCGGTCGGACGAGGTCCGGTCGGTCGTTCGAGGGGTCGTTGACCGCGGTCGAGACCGGATAGGACCGAAACTCCTCGGCGGGTGCGGGCTCGAAGGACACCTCGTTCCCGTCGAGCCACGCCGCCTCCTCGTCGGGATCGAGGACGACCGCCATCCGGTGGTGTAGCGGCTCGACGACCGCGTTCGGATCGGTCGTCACCACGGTGAACGTCTCCACGGGGTCCGGTGAGCCGGCGGCCGCGTCCGCGCCGCCCCCGCCGGCGAAGGCGTCGAGGCCCGTCTGTGTCGTCTCCGGCGTCCAGCGTTCATAGAGGCCCGCCATCGCGAACGGGCGGTCGTCCGCGAGGGCGACGCGGTACGGGCGCTTGCCGCCTCCGGTGTCGGTCCACTCGTAGAAGCCATCGGCCGGGACGAGACACCGGCGGCGTTCGTACGCCTCGGCGAAGGCGGGTTTTTGAGCGACCGTCTCCGAGCGGGCGTTGATGTAGCGTTCCGTCGAATCGTCCGCCCACCGGGGGATGAGCCCCCACTCGAGCCGGCGGACCCGGTCCGGCTCCTCGTCGGTGATCACCGGAAGCGCCTGCCCCGGCGCGGCGTTGTACCGCGGTTCGAACCCGTCCCCGAACGCCGCGTCGAATCGGGTTTCGAGATCCGCCGGCGACGCAAAGAGGCTGTATCGGCCACACATAGCCGGCCATACGACCCGCGGGCGCATATCGCTGACGACGGACCGCCGCCGAGGCTTATTTGCCGCTCGGCCACGGAGGGGCGTGTGTGCAGGAGTACGAACGCAAACAGCTCCTCGAACGGGTCGGTCGCGAGGGCTCGACGCTCGGCGTCGACATCCCCGAGCGCATCGAGATCCAGGGTGAGGAGATACGACTCCGGGAGTTCGTCTTCGAGATCAAGCGGCGGGAGACGGTGCCGGCGGGCGAGCGCGACCGCGTCGAGCGGGCCAAACGGAACCTGCGGCGCGAGCGCCTCGAGCGGATGGAGCTGATCGAAGCGGGTGAGATCAGCTTCGAGGAGGGCGAACGCGTCGCGAGCGCGATCATCGGCATCGATCGGGCGCTCGAAGCCCTCGGGAACCTCGGTCCCGAAAGCGTCGCCGACGAGGCGGATCGACAGGAGGCCGCCGACACGAAACGCTGGATGGATTTCCTGAAGAAGGCGCTCGGCCACGACGACGGCGGACCACAGGTGCGTGGCCCATGAGCAGACGGCGGAACGAGGGGAGGGCGGATGAAGGATAACGCCGCCGTCGCGGGGCTTTTAGAGGAGATGGCCGACCACCTCGAGGCCCGCGATGTCGAGTACAAGCCGAACGTCTACCGCCGGGCCGCCGAGAGCATCCGGGGCCACACCGTCTCCGTCGGCCGACTCCACGAGGAGGGCGGTCGGGATTCACTCGCCGAGATCGAGGACGTCGGTGACGCGATCGCCGCAAAAACGGCCGAGTTCATCGAGACGGGAGCCATCGGCGAACTCGAGGAGCTCCGGGCCGAACTGCCCGTCGAGATGGACGCGCTGACGGCCGTCGAAGGCGTCGGCCCGAAAACCGTCAGCGCGCTGTACGAGGCGCTCGGGATCGAGACGCTCGACGACCTCGAAGCGGCGGCCGAGGCAGGTGAGATTCGCGAGGTGAAGGGATTCGGCGCCAAAACGGAGGCGAACATCCTCGAGAACATCCCGTTCGCCCGGGAGGCCCGGTCCCGGAGTCTGCTCGGTGACGCCCGCCCCGTCGCCGACGGCCTCGTCGCCTTCTTCGAGGATCACGACGCGGTCGAGGCCGTCGAGACGGCCGGGTCGATCCGGCGGTGGCGGCCGACGATCGGCGACGTCGACGTGTTGGTCGGCAGCGAGGATGGCGGGGCGGTCATCGACGCGTTCACCTCGTGGGACGGCGCGGATTCGGTGATCGAGGCCGGAACCAACAAGGCCTCCGTCCGGTCCGACGGCGAGCGCGTCGACGTGCGCGTCGTCGTCCCCGGCGAGTTCGGCGCGGCGCTGCAGTACTTTACGGGCAGCAAGGACCACAACGTCGCGTTGCGGAACCGCGCCATCGCGATGGAGCTGAAACTCAACGAGTACGGCGTCTTCGACGTCTCCGACGTCGACGATCCCGACTCCGACCAGCGGGTCGGAACGCGGATCGCGGGCGAAACCGAGGCCGAGGTGTACGACGCCGTGGGGCTGCCGTCGATTCCGCCGGAACTGCGCGAGAACCGCGGCGAGATCGAGGCGGCGGCCGAGGGGAACCTTCCGACCCTCGTCGGGACGGACGACGTGTGTGGGGATCTCCATCTCCACACCACCGCCTCCGACGGCGCGGCGTCGATCGACGGGATGGTCGCGGCGGCCGCCGAGTACGGCCACGAGTACGTCGGGATCGCCGACCACGCCACGGGCCCCGGAATGGTCGGCGGCGTCGGGCTCGACGACGAGGCGCTGTCGGCTCACGCCGCCGCGATCCGCACCGTCGCCGAGGACGCGCCGATCGACGTGTTCGCCGGCGTCGAGGCGAACATCGGCTCGGAGGGCGGACTCCACGTCGACGACGATGTCCTCGCGGCACTCGACTGCGTCGTCGCCTCCCCACACAGCGGGCTCGATGGCGACGGTACCGACCGGCTCGTGACCGCGATCGAACACCCCCACGTCGATATCCTCGGCCACCCGACCGGCCGGTTGTTGAACCAGCGCCCGGGCCACGACATCGACATCGAACGGGTGGCGCGGGCGGCCGCCGACTGTGGGACGGCCCTCGAAATAAACGCCGATCCACACCGCCTGGATCTCCGATCGAGCTACGTCAAAGCCGCGATCGAAGCCGGCGCGACGGTCGTCGTCAACACCGACGCCCACGGCACCGACGCCTACCGGAACCTCCGGTTCGGGGTCCACACCGCCCGTCGGGGGTGGGCCGAACCGGCCGACGTGCTCAACTGCCGGGGCGCCGAGGGGGTCCGGGCGTTCCTCGAAGAATGACCGACCCCTCGGAGCGGAGCGTTCGACCCGAAACGGATCGGTTCCTGCTCGACGTCATGCTCGGGAAGCTCGCCGTCTACCTCCGCGTCTGCGGCTACGACACCGCCTACGCGCTCGATCGGGGGATCGAAGCCGACGACCGCCTCGCCGCTCTCGCCGACGCGGAGGAGCGCCGACTCCTCACCCGCGACGTCGAGTTGGGCGAGCGAGTCGACGGCGCGATCACACTGGTGGCCCGGGATCTGGAGGCACAACTGGCCGAACTTCGCGAGGCAGGTGTCGAACTCGACGCCGCCGACGAGCCGTCCTACTGCGGCCGCTGTAACGGTCGGCTCGATCCCGTCCCGGCCGACACGGACACCCCCGAGTACGCCCCGGCCCCGGACGATACCGACTGCTGGCGCTGTCGATCCTGCGAACAGTTGTTCTGGGCGGGGAGCCACTACGAGCGGATGAAGGCGGTTCTCGCGGACTGACGACCGATCGCCGGAGGCACCCGTCGGCTTTTCTGCGGCGTTTGCCCGCCGGTAGTCCGTTGTTCGCGACACCCTCCCGGATGCCTGTGTTGCTGTCCGGAGAACTCACCGACGTGTTTCTGCTTGTCGGATAAAACGAGGCGACGGGGCCCCGTTCGAACCTCGCGGACGCGACCGAACCGACCGCAGACACCCGGACGCTCGATCACGGTTCCGTGGGTCCTCACAGACCTCACTGTTCGTCCACAGAAGCGGGACACAGCGTCGGCTTTCGGGGTTCGGGTCCTCCGGGTGACGCCGGGAACGCCTGTCACTCGAACCGCAACGCGACGTCGAACGCCCCCTCCTGAAGCGTCCGCTCCTCGAGTTCCTTGAGCGTCGCCGCCGGCGCGTCGATCGTCGCGACGTGGTTGCCGGCGAGTTCCCCGGCGGGACTCCCGAACCGCGTCGGGCCACAGGCGATGAGGATCTCCTGATCGTTCCGGTAGCCGGGGTACAGGAGTACGTCGCCGCGGGAGGGGTACGCCGTGTGGTTCTCGCGGGGGAGTTCGGGGAGATCGATGTCGTCGATGTCGATCCACGTCGCGATGCCGCTGTAGCGGACGTGCAGAAGCGTCGATTCGAGGGGCAGAAACTCCCGCATCGCCGCGACGGACTCGGGAGCCACGTCCCCGTGAACCGTCGCTTCGAAGCTGTATTCGTCCACGTCGATCGTCAGTGTCTCCATGTGAGTGCGGAGTGGTTTCCGTGGGGGTCGCTTAACTGTGGCGTTCGGGTCCGCGGCGGCCGCCGAAGGCCGAACACGTCCCGGCGGCGGTCGTCGAAACGACCGCTCCGACGCACACACCACGGCGCGGCGGGAGCGGTCGCCCCCGAGGGCATCGCCACGCGTGGGGCGAAGCGGCGAAAACAAAAAACGGCCGCCGGATTACGGAAAATTCGAGGCGAAAGCCTCGCGCTTTAGCGCGGGGAGGATCTCAAAGCTCTTCGCCTTCGATGTTGTCGATCACGAACGAATCGGACTCGAAGAGGATCTGTTCGTCCGACCACTCGGCGTAGGGCGTGTCCTCCCAGACGATCCCGTCGGCCACGTCGTCGCTCTCCATCATGTCCTCGCGGATGTCCATCACCTCGTCGACGACGTCGTCGGGGACCCGCGGCCCCGGGTCGCTCACGTCGACGGCGCCCTGTGCGATCCCCGGATACGTGTAACCGGCTTCCCACTCGCCGGCGCGGGCCTCCTCGATGATACTCATGTAGGCCACCTCCCAGTTGAACACCGCCGTCATGAGGTAGTTGTCGCCGGCCGAGGAGGCCGCCGATTCGGCGTAGCCGGACGCCCAGATACCGTTGTCGGCGGCCGTCGAAGCCGCCGCCGGCGAGTCTTGGTGTTGAACCATCACGTCGACGTCCTCGTCGCTGATGAGCGCCTCGGCGTTTTCGCCCTCCGTCGGCGGGTCGTACCAGTCGTTCGTCCACCGGACGAAGACGGTCGCGTCGTCGTTCGCGTCCTGTACTCCGGAGGCGAACCCGTTGATGTCCTGATAGACGGTGGCGACGGGGTTGGCCGCGATGTAGCCGATCCGGCCGTTCTCGGTCACGAGGCCGGCAGCGTAGCCGGCAAGATACCGCGCGTGGTACAGCTTCTCGTAGAAGGAGCCGTAGTTCGGGCCGGTGTCGATGCCCGAGGCGACCTCGAACGCCGTGTCGGGATACTGCTCGGAGGCGGCCGCCATCGGATCGGTGAAGCCGGCGCTCAGCGCGAAGATGACGTCGTAGCCGTCCTCGGCGTACTGGCTCGCGGTCTGTTGGACGTTGCCGGCGTCGACGCTTTCGGTGTAATCGCCCTCGAAGTCCTCGAGCGCCTCGACGGTCGCCTGCCGGCCGGAGTCGTGCGAGGAGGTCCACCCGGCGTCGTCGGCCTCCGCGAAATAGATCCACGCGGCCGAGACGCCCGCCTCGTCGGAGCCGCCGTTGTCACCGTTGCCGTTCTCACCGTCGCCGTTGCCGCCGAGACAGCCCGCGGCCATCGCCAGCCCGGACGCCCCGGTCGCCGCCAGGAGCCGTCGCCTCGAGACGGATCGGTTATCATCGTTTGCGTCGTGCATTCATCGAACTGTTTTCGGTTAACAGGTATAAAGACAGCTGTTCGCCCACTATTCGCCGCATGTTGGCGTGTGTCGGATAAACACGCCAATATGCATTGTCGTCGCTAAACTGATAAGACACGCGTTCAGTTATATCTCTTTTTATTGCCGCCGGTGGCCGCTGTCAGTCCTGCTCGCGGCTGTACGCCTTCAGGAGCGACGAGGGGGCGCCGAGATCGTTGAGGTTCCCACGGCGCATGACGTACCACAGGACGGCGATCGTGAAGATGTACGGGTAGGTGTTCATCACCTGCAAGTTCAACACGAACCCGACGACCGACTCGAAGGCGGCGGCGTCGGAGAACTCCAACACCCAGTTCCGGGCGGCGTCCGCCCGAAACGACAGCGCGTCGATGGCGGCGAAAAAGTACGCTCCGCCCAGCACGGGCCAGATCCGCCACTGGGCGAAGATCACCAGCGCGACCGCGATCCACCCCCGTCCGGCGACCATCTCGACGCCCCAGAAGTTCGTGAACGCCAGCGAGAGCTGTGCGCCGCCCGCGCCGGCGAACGCCCCGCCGAGCAGGACGCAGGCGTACTGGATCCGGAACACGGGAACGCCGGCCGTATCGGCCGTCTCGGGGTCCTCCCCGACCGCCGTGATCTCGCTTCCGATGTTCGTCCGGAACAGGAAGAACCACACTACCGGCACGAGCAGCAACCCGAGATAATCGAGGGCGGTGATCTCGAAGAACGCCGCCCCGACGATCGGCAGCTCCGAGAGGCCGGGGATCGCGATCCGGGCGAAGCCGTCGATGTTCTCGCCGATGAAGCTCCGCCCGAAGTACGTCGTCAGGCCGATCCCGAGCAGCGTGAGCATGATCCCGCTTATGACCTGATCGGCTTTCAGCGAGATACACAACACGGCGTGCAACAGCGCAAGCGCCATCCCGGCGGCCACGCCAAGGGCGAACCCGACCCAGAGGCTCCCGGTCAGGACGGCGCCAGCGAACCCCGCAAGCGCGCCCGCGAGCATCATCCCCTCGACGCCGAGGTTGAGCACGCCGCTGCGCTCGGCGATGATCTCGCCCATCGCCGCCAACAGAAGCGGCGTCGCGAGCCGAACCGTCGACTCGAGCGTGCCGGCGAGCAGGCTCACGCCGATCCCCCCGGACTATCGGCTCCCGGCCTCGACCCACCCAACCCGACGCGCAATCGGTACTCCTTGAGGAACTCTGCCGTGAGCAAAAACAGGATCGTGAGCGCGACGATCACGTCGATGAGCGCGCTCGGAACGTTCTGTGTGATCGCGAGCGTCGTGCCGCCGGCGGTCAGGACGCCGAAAAAGAACGCCGCGAGAAACACCCGGGAGACGCCGTTGCGACCGAGCAACGCGACCGCGACCGCGGTGAACCCATACCCCGGCGAGAACTCCTCGAAGAGGCGGCCGTGGGTGCCGGCCACCTCGATGATGCCGCCGACCCCGGCCAACAGGCCACCGACGACGAAGACGGTGATGTAAATCTTGTACGTGCTGATTCCCGACTGGGCGGCCGCGGCCGGGTTCGATCCCATGAACGTGATCTCGTATCCGAGCCGTGTCCGGCTCAAGAGTAGATAGGCCGCGATGCCGGCGACGACCAACACGCCGACGCCGACGTGGAGACGCGGGTGCAGCACCGTGGGCAGCCGTGCGGCCTCGGGAAGCCGTTCGGTCGCCGTCTGCCCGCCGCCGCCCTGCATCGGCCCGCGGAGCAGATACCCGGTGAACGTCGTCGCGGTGAACGTCAACATCAGCGAAGAGATGATCTCGTTGACGTTGTGCTCCGCGCGGAGGTAGCCGGGGATCGCCCCGTAAAGGGCCGCCGCGGCCGCCGCCGCGGCGATCATCAGCGGGAGCAGGGCGTATCTCGGGAGGCCGACGTTCAGCCCGACGTAGCTGCCGACGATCGCGCCGACGAACAGTTGCCCCTCCGCGCCGATGTTCCACAGTCCAGCCTTGAGCGGCACGTACACCGCCAGCCCGGCCAAAAACAGCGGGAGCGCCGTCCTCAACACGTCCGCAACACCGCCGATGCTCGAAAGCTGGGTGACGAACACCTCGCCGTATGCCGTCAGCGGGTTGACGCCGATCGCCAACAGCGGCACCGACGCGACCGAAAGCGCCGCCAGGATGGTGAACAGGGGAGCGCCGTAGGCGAGCCACGCGGGGAGCTCCTCCCTGCTTTCGAACTCGACGGCCGGACTCATCGTGCCCCGTGTGTGGGTGCGCGCTCGCCCTCGGCCGGCTCGGAGCCGGTCGACATGTACATCCCCAGCTCCCACTTGTCGGTGTCTTCGGGGGTCGTCTCGAAGACGAACTCGCCGTCGTACATGACGAGAATCCGGTCGCTCACGTCGAGGAGTTCGTCGAGGTCTTCCGAGATGAGCAACACGCCGGTCCCCTCCGATCGCTGCTCGAGCATGAGCGAGCGGATGTTCTCGATCGCGCCGACGTCGACACCCCGGGTCGGCTGGTTCGCGACGAGGAGCGTCGGGCTTCGGCTCATCTCCCGCCCGATGATGAGCTTCTGGAGGTTCCCGCCCGACAGTTCGCCCGCGGGCGTCGTCTCGACGCCCGTGACGCCGCGGACGTCGAACGCCTCGACCACCCCGTCGGCGTAGTCCGCCATGCCGTCGTAATCGAGGAACCAGCCGTCGCCGCCGAGCTCGCCGTTCCGGTAGGCCTTGAGCCCGGAGTTGTGCATGACGCTCAACCCCTCGGCACAGCCGTGGCGGTAGCGGTCCTCCGGGATGAACGAGACACCGGCGTCGATAAACTCCCGCGGCGACGACCCCGTCAGGTCGACTCCGTCGACCTCGATCCGGCCACCGGCGAGTCGGCGGGAGCCGATCAGCGACTCCGCGAGCTCGCGTTGCCCGTTGCCGCTGACGCCGGCGACGCCGACGATCTCGCCCTCCCTGACGGTCACGTCGACGCCGGAGACCGCCGTCATCCCGCGGTCGTCCTCGATCTCGAGGCCGTTCGCCTCGAGCACCGCCGCACCCGATTCGACGGGCGTCTTCTCGAGTCGGAAGACGACGTCACGGCCGACCATCTTCTCCGCCAGATCGCTCTGTGTCGCGGCGTCGGCATCGAGGGTCCCGACCCGTTTGCCGTCCCGAAGCACCGTCACCCGGTCGGCCATGCGCTTTATCTCCCAGAGCTTGTGCGTGATGAATATCACCGTGAGCCCCTCCTCGACGAGCGTCCGGATCGTCTCGAACATCCGCTCGGACTCGTTCGGCGTCAACACGGCGGTCGGTTCGTCGAGGATCAGGAGATCGATGTCCCGGTACAGCGCCTTCAGGATCTCGACGCGCTGTTTTTCGCCGATGTCGAGCTCCCACACCTTCGCGTCGGGGTCGACGTCCAGCCCGTAGGTCTCGGCGAGTTCCTCGACCCGGGCCCGTGGCCCCCGGCGCTCGCGGCCGAACAGCGATCCGAGCCGCCCAGCGAGGCCGTCACCGGCCGCGGCGGTCTCGCGCTCGCCGAGCACGATGTTCTCGAGGACGGTCATCCGGGGGACGAGCATGAAATGCTGGTGGACCATCCCGATCCCGGCGTCGATGGCGTCCTTCGGGGCGTCGAACGACTGGGGGTCGCCGTTCAGCCGGATCGTCCCTTCGGTCGGGCTGTACAGTCCGTAGAGAACGTTCATCAGCGTGCTCTTTCCGGCCCCGTTCTCCCCGAGAAGCGCGTGAACTTCCCCGCGGTCGATCGAAAACGAAATGTCGTCGTTCGCGACGACGTCGCCGAACCGTTTCGTCACGCCGTCGATCTCCAGGAGTGGGTCGCCGGACATGGCTACTGTGTGGTGTCGACGACGGGCACCGAAACTGTTCGGAACGCCCGTAACGGGCCGGTCGGTGCGGGGCTTCGCATCCTTTCGAGACAGTTCCAAATACGGATGTTTATGTGTTTCTATTCGAGCAATCTCGGGCCCTCTCGCCCCCGACCCGCCGAAACCACAACGCCCAAGCGACCGCCGGACGCGGGCGACAGTATGACCCGATCCGTCGAGGTGCAGGAACTCATCGACCTGTTCGAGGCCGAGGCCGACCGCGACCGGCCGGACGAGGAGACCCCCGACGTGGGGATCGTCATGGGGTCGGACTCGGATCTCGACACGATGTACGGGGCCTACGAGGCGCTCTCGGAACTCGGCTTCGAGGAGGTGACCGACTACGACGACCCGCCGGCGAGTCGGTTCTCCTTCGAGACGTTCGTCGTCTCGGCCCACCGAACGCCCGAGCTGATGTACGCTTACGGTGAGACCGCCCGCGAGCGTGGCCTCGACGTCGTGATCGCCGGGGCGGGCGGCAAATCGGCCGACCTGCCGAACATGACCGCCTCCATCGCCTACCCGATCCCCGTGATCGGCGTCCCCGTCCAGGAGAAATCCGTCGACTCGGTCATCGGAATGCCGACCGGCGCGCCGATCGTGGCCGTCGACGCCGGGAAGTCGTTCAACGCCGCGTTGTCGGCGGTCCAGATCCTCTCCCGTGCTCACCCCGAACTGGCGGATCGCCTCGACGAGTACCACGACAGCCTCCAAGAGGGCGTCGGGAGCGTCTCCAAACGGCTCCACGAACTGGGCACCGAACGGTTTCGCGAGGAACGATAGCCGACGCCGCGGTGGGGGCTCGACCGACGCGGGCGATCCTCCCGGTTATCCTCGCCTCCGCGACGCCGACGGTGATGGCGGGGGCGACCTCGGGCCGGCCGTGCCGGGTATCCGCGACGGCCTCGGCGTCTCGGAATCGCTCGCAGGGCTGATCACCACGACTCACGGGGCGTTCATCGTCTTGGCAAGCCCTCCCGCCGGGCGGCTCATCGACCGTTAGTCACCCGATCCGTGCGTCCACGACGCCGTGGACGACTCCCGCGCTGTGGCTCTTCACCCGGCGGCTATCGAGCACCTCGATACGTCGGCTCACGCCCCCGGCGGCGGCCCGAAGCCGGCCGATCGGGCGGTCGGGAAACAGCGCTTCGGGCGTCGCCTCGTGGAGATGGACCGTTCCGCCGGGAGCCAGCGCGTCCACCGCGGCGTCGAGGTACTCGTGGGCGTCGTAATACCCCATCACCACGCGATCGGCGGTCGTCCCGACCTGTCGACAGTCCTCGTTGACGGCCCGGACGGTCCCGGAAACGCCGTTCAGGCGGGCGTTCTCGAGGAGCCGCCGGTGGGCGTCGACATCGATCTCGGCGGCCGTCACCGCGGCTCCGGCCCGGGCCATCGGGAGCGTGAAGTAGCCGATGCCGGCGAACATATCGAAGACGCGCTCGCCCGGGTCGACGACTTCGCCCATTCGGGCGCGCTCGGCCTTGTTCCCCGGCGAGAACATCGTCTTCGAGAGATCGAGGGCGTACGTCGTCCCGTGCTCGACGTGGAGGGTCTCCGTGTCGCCGGTTCCGGCGACGACCTCGCCGGAGGGGTCACGCCGGGGTCCCGAGATCCCGCCGCGGGCCAGGACGGTCTCGGCGTTGCCGTGGAGGTCCAAAAGCGCCTCGCCGACGGCGGTCCGCTCGGCCCGGTTGAGCCGACGCTCCGTGGAGACGTCGCCGAAATCGACCACGACGACGCTGCCGATCACCGCCCACGACGAGGGGGCGGCCGCGACGACGCGTTCGGGGAGCCCACGCTCCCTGAGGCGGTCCCCGAGCCCCCGCTCTCTGGACGGGAGCTCGAGTTCGACGACCGCGTCGACGGCCGTTTCGACTGGCGGTTCGCGGACCGGAATCGCGTTCCGGGCGTCGTCGTGGGGCTCGACCCGCCGGCTCGGGTCGTAGACGCCCTCGGCCCGGAGCGATTCGATCGCCCGCTCGGTTCGGGGCCTCGCGACGAGCGCCGCCTCAGCGGTCGGGGGTGTCATCCTCGCGGTCGGTTTCGGGGAGGACGTGGAGTCCCCCGCGGTGTTTGAGGACGGGTACCGACTCGGTCTCGGGGTCGAGATACGACGGCCGAGCGATCGTCTTCGACTCGAACGTCTCGGGGTCGAGCACCTGGACGGCGTGGTCGTCCTCGACGGCGACGAGCGTCGTCCGCTCGGCGTCGGCGCGCTCGCCGATCTTCCGTGCGTCGGGGGCGATCCCCTCCTCGAAGTCGGCCTCATACTGCTCGCCCGTCGCCAGCCGCCGGCCCTTGAGGTTTCCGTGGGCGCTCGTCACGAGGACGGGGCCGTCGCCGTCGTCGAGGTCGATCACGTCACCGGGGGTATAGGGCGGGAGGCGAACGGTGAACGTGACCCGGTACACCTCGTTGCCGTCGCCGTCCTCGGTGACGAGCGTCGGGGCGTTCGAGACCGACCCGCCCAACTCGGCGACGATCCGCTTTGCGATCCCTTGACCCATCTGGTTCGTCGAGATCTTCATATCGACGCCGTCGTCGGTCCGTTTCGTCTCCGTGATGAACGCGTTTCGGTCGCCCGTCGCCTCCCGGTCGGCGATGTAGGATTCGGCGATCTCGACGGCGCGGTCGTTCTCCTCGGCCGTCGGCGTTCGGTCGGTCCCCCTGACCTGGACGATGCTCGCGTAGTAGTCGCCGGCGATGCGGCCACAGCGGTCGCAGGTCTGGCGGGCGATGTAGACGGGGACGGTGACGGATTCGGCGACCGCCGTCCCCCGGACCCGCCCGGTGAACCGACAGTGCATCCGGATCGTGTTCTGATCGACCTGCTCGGGGTCGACGCCCCACTCGACGTCGCTCGCTTCGACGTGGACCGCGAGCCGGTCGGCGGTTTCGTCGACGGCGACGTCGGTGTAATCCCGCGCCCCGACGTCGACCCAGCGTTTGCCGCGCTCGAGCGCGCCACACTGGCTGCAGACCCGGATTTCGATGCGGTCTGGCGCGTCGACGAGGTCGAACGAATCGAAGTAACAACTGTCACAGAGGACGGCGTCGGGATCGCGGGGGCCGCCGGGGAGGTCGATCTCCGGCGGCCGGTCGATCTCGTCGCCACAGCGTGGGCAGAACTCGCCAGATCGGGACCCGGAACTCATTGTTTCGGGTACCGGCCCGAAGCGGTTAACTCTTACAGGCTAAGTCCCCGTCTTCGAGGAGCAACGCAGTGAAACAGGTCACGGTCAAACGGGGGAAACCGGGCGATTGGTACGCCACCTTCGGCACCGAAACCGGGGACGACGCGCCCGAGAAACCCGCGTTAGACGGCCCAACTGCGGTCCGCGCGGCTACCGACGCCCGCCCGCCGTGTCGTCGCCGTCGAGGGCGGCCGACAGTAGCGACCGCTCGGCCTTCCGGAGGTGTTCGCCGAGCGTCGCCCGACTGATCCCCAGGGCGTCGGCGAGTTCGCCGCTTTTGATCTCCCGTGGCCACTCGTAGTAGCCGCGGTCGAGCGCCTCGCGCATGACGGTTCGCTGTCGATCGGTCAACGACGACTCCCCGCCCCCGCCGAACTCCTCGAGTTTGCCGAGCGTCACGGTCCCGAACGACGAGAGGTCCTCGATGATCGATCTGAGGTCCCCCCGCCGGAACGTCAACACGTTGTACTCGCGGTGGCGTCCCATGACGGTGTTCGATCGCCGCAGCGTGCCGTGGTTGCGGTAGATCGCGGAGTAGGCGCCACAGGAGGGCTTCGTGACGAGGAGGTTCGCCCCGTCGAGGCGGTCGACGTGCTCTACGTGGTCGGCGGCTTCGAGTTCGCGCTGGAAGGCATCGGTGTCCTCGCCCGCCCGAAGCACGAACGTGACCGATCCATCGCGGACCTCCTCGATCTCGATCGGGACGGGGGCCTCGGCGTCGGCCGTCAGCCGGCGCAGGATGCAGTCGCGCTGTTGTCTGAAATGGATCGTCGCGGTGTACATCTCGGCGCTCGGCGACGAGATTTGTTCGGTGAGTATAAAAACCCCCGGTCGTTGCGGTGATACTACACAAAAACGGCCAACAGGTGTTGGGAGAACGCTTAGGCCCCGTTCGTGACTGTGTGTAGACGGACGATATCATATGCCATACAACCTTGGCGTTGACGTCGGTGGCACCTTCACCGACGTCATCGTGTTCGACGAGGACACGCACGAACTCACGACGGAGAAGGTGCTCTCGACGCCGGAAAACCCCTCCGAGGGTGTTCTCGACGGTATCGAGGCCGCGACCGAAAAGGCCGGAACGTCCGTGTCGGGCCTCGAATCGCTGTTCCACGGGACGACGGTCGTGACGAACATGCTGTTGGAGGAAACGGGCTCTCGGGTCGGCCTCATCACGACGGCGGGTCACGAGGACGTCCTCCATTTGGCCCGCGCGTGGACGCCCGGCCCGCTGTACGGCTGGATAGGGATGGACAAACCGGACCCGCTCGCGGATCTGGTCGACACCCGAGGCGTCGCGGGGTCGATCAGCGCCCCCGATGGCGTCGAATCCGAACCCCTCGACGAGACGGCGGTCAGGGAGGCCGTCCGCGAGTTGGACGCCGCGGGCGTCGAATCGCTGACGGTCGCGTTGCTCAACGCCTACCTCAACCCGGCACACGAGGAACGGGTCCGCGAGATCGTCGCCGAGGAGGCTCCCGAACTGCCGGTGTCGATCTCCTCGGAGATCGTCCCCGAGTACGGCGAGTACGAGCGGACGCTGACGACCGTTATCAACGATTACGCCCGCCCGCAGGTGATCCGGTATCTCGACGACCTCGACGACTCGCTGGAGGCGGCCGGGTCGACGGCCAGGATGAACGTCGTTCGCTCCGACGGCGGGTTGATGAGTTCGCGGGCCGCGAAGGAACGCCCCGTCGAACTCGCGCTGTCGGGGCCGAGCGGGGGCGTCGTCGGTGCGGCGGCGATCGCCGACAAGAAGGGCGTCCCGGACGTGTTGACCCTCGATATGGGCGGCACCTCGACCGACGTCTCGCTCGTCGAGGGCGGCACGCCCGAGACCGGCCGCCAGACGAAGGTCGGCTATCGGGAGTTCAAATCCCGATCGGTCGACGTGAACACCGTCGGCGCGGGCGGCGGGTCGATCGCCCGCGTCCAGTTGAGCGGTTCCCTGCAGGTCGGCCCCGAGAGCTCGGGCGCCGATCCCGGCCCCGCCTGCTACGGGCAGGGCGGCGAGGAGCCGACGGTCACCGACGCGAACGTCGTGTTGGGCCGGATCCCGCCCTCGGTCCAACTCGGCGGCCGGATGGACCTCGACCGGGAGGCGGCGACCGAGGCGGTGTCGGCGGTCGCCGAGGAGCGGGGGAGCTCGATCGAGGACGCCGCACAGGCGATCCTCGACATCGTCAACGAGAACATGTACGGGGCGTTGCGCGTCGTCTCGGTCGAACGGGGGTATGACCCCCGGGAGTTCGGGCTCGTCGCGTTCGGCGGCGCGGGGCCGATGCATGCGAACGCCCTCGCCGACGTGATGGGTGCGTATCCGCTCATCATCCCGCCGGGACCGGGCGTCATGTCGGCGTTCGGCTTTCTCACTTCCGACATCCAAAACGAGTTCGGCGTGACGTATCTCGAGACCGACCGCGACGTCGACGGGGCGGACGTCCACGCCGAGTTGCTCGCGCTCCGCGAGGAGGCGACAGACTGGCTCGAAAGCGAGGGCGTCGACGGGGCGGACCACGCCTTCGAGTACTACGCGGAGTGTCGCTACTTCCGACAGGACATCCGGATGTCTATCCCCGTCGACATCGAACGGCTGCGGAGCGACACCGGCCTCGCGGAGATCAAAGACGAGTTCGAGGCCCGCCACGAGCGCCAGTTCGGGTTCTCGCTCGATGCGCCCTTAGAGATCGCGAACCTCCGGGTCATCGGCAAAGGGGCCGTCGAAGGCGTCACTATCGAGGAACACCCCCTCGGCGACGCCGATCCGAGCGACGCGCTCGTCGAGACGGCCGAGGTGTACTTCGACGACGCCTACCTCGACACCCCGGTGTACGATCGGACGGAACTCCACCCCGGAAGCGAACTCGACGGGCCGGCGATCGTCGTCGATGACGACTCGACGGTCGTCGTCCAGCCGGACCACGCCGCGAGGATCGATCGCTACGCGAACATCGAAATAACCCAAAGTGAGACACAATGAGCCAGCAGACAACGAACGGAACACCGGATTTCGTGGGCGACCACGACGTCGACCGAACGACACTCGACATCGTCGAGAGCACGCTCGCGAACACCAGAGAAGAGATGGACCGCGTCGTCGAGACGACGGCGATCAGCCCCGTCATCCGCGAACAGTCGGACCAGTTCCCCCTCATCGCCGACCGGAAGGGGCGGATGGTGATGGGGCAGTTCGGGTCGGCCATCGACACGATCATCGCCAACTCCCCGTTCGAGGTCGAGGACCTCACCGAGGGCGACGTGATCGCGACGAACGACCCCTACATGTGCGCCGGCGCGGTCTCGCATACGCCGGACATGCTTCTCCTCCGGCCCATCTTTTATGAGGGCGACCTCGTCGGCTACGCCAGCCAGTGGGGGAACCTGATGGACGTCGGCGGGAAGACGCCCGGAAGCATGCCCGTTCAGGCGCGGACGATCTTCGAGGAGGGGATGCGGCTCCCCCCGGTCAAACTCTACAAGGAGGGCGCCTTCGACAGCGAACTGCTTGAGACGTTCGCCCACAACACCCGCCTCCCGGAGCACGCCGAGGCGGACATCAAGGCGCTCGCCGCGGGGACGAAAACGGCAGAAACGCGGGTACACGAACTCTGCGATCGGTTCGGAAAGGACACGTACGTCGAATCCTGCGACGCCATCCTCGACCGGACCCGCGACGGCATGATCGACCTCATCGACGAGTTCATTCCGGAGGGCGAACACTACACGTTCGAGGATTACGTCGACGACGACGGGATGGGCAACGGCCCGATCAAACTCCACCTCGAGATCTACCGCGAGGGCGACACCGTCTACCTCGATTGGACCGGCACCGACGAGCAGGTGCCGGGGACGGTGAACTTCCTGTTGAACGAGAAGATGTTCAAGATGTTCACCGGGGTGTTTCTGATCATGGCTTTCGACCCCCTGCTCACGTTCAACGACGGCTACTACGACCTCTTCGAGGTGACGCTGCCGGAGGGCAGCGTCGTCCAGCCGGAGTTCCCGGCCGCGCTCGGCAACCGTCTGCCGATGATGGCCCGCCAGTTCGACGTGCTGCAGGCGACGTTCTCGAAGCTCATCGACGGCTTCTCGGTGGCCGGCAGCTACGGCACTTCGCCCAACCTGGTGTACGCCGGCACGGACTCCGAAGGTAACGACTTCCAGATGCTCGAGATCCTCTACGGCGGCATCCCGGCCCGTCCGGGCGGCGACGGCCTCGACGGCCACTCGTGGTGGCCGCTTTTCCGGACCGTCCCCGCCGAGTACCAGGAGGCGTACTACCCGCTCTCGATCGACGAGTACAGCACCCGGGCCGACACCGGCGGCGCGGGGACGTTCCGCGGCGGCCACGGGATCACGAAGGTGTACACCTTCGAGGAGCCCGGCGCGATCACGTTTCAGGACGACCGCGCCCACACCCACCCGTGGGGCGTCGACGGCGGCAAACACGCTCAAACGAGCGAGAAACTGCTGGTCAGAGCCGACGGGACGACCGAGGAACTCCCTTCGAAGGTCGAGAACGTCGCGGTGGACGCGGGCGATACCCTGGTGTTCAGCACCGCCGGCGGCGGCGGGTTGGGCGATCCCCTCGAGCGCGACCCCGAAACCGTCGCCCGTGAGATCGAGCGTGGACTGATAAGCGAGTCGGCGGCCGAAACGGAGTACGGTGTCGTGGTGACCGACGACGGCGACGTCGATGAGGCGGAAACGGAGGCGCGCCGTGAGTCGATCCGCGGGGAGCGAGCGAAGCCCCCGGAGTTCGACTACGGGCCCCTCCCCGACGAGGAGGAACTCGCCGCCGCCATCGCCGCCGAACGCGAGGAGTTCGAGGGTCGGAGCCGGTGATCGCCGGATGACGGGCGTGATCGATCCGACCCCGGAGATCGCCGAGAAGTACGGGGCCGGCGAGTTCGGCGAGCGCGTCGGGATGGGCGAGCGGCCGGCGCTCGTCGTCGTCGACCTGATAAACGCCTTTAGCCACCCCGAGACGGGGCTCGGCTCCGATGTCAAAGGCGTTCTCGATCGGACCGCGGACCTCCTGGCCGCCTTCCGCGAGCACGAACTGCCGCGGTACTTCACGACGGTGGCCTTCGAGGAGTCCTACGGCGACGCCGGACAGTTCATCAAGAAGGTGCCGGCCCTGCGGGAGCTCGAACTCGGCACCGAAGCCGTCGAGGTCGACGACCGGGTCGAACCGGTCGGCGACGAGCGCGTGATTCTCAAAAAGTACGCGAGCGCCTTTTTCGGAACCGATCTCGGGACGGAGTTGACGACCAACGGCGTCGACACGGTCGTCCTCGCCGGGGTCACGACGAGCGGCTGTATCCGGGCGACGGCCGTCGACAGCCTCCAGTACGGCTATCGAACGATCGTCCCCGCCGACGCCGTCGGCGACCGCGCCGAGGAGCCCCACCGCGCGAACCTCTTCGACATCGACGCGAAGTACGGCGACGTGGTCGCGACGGCCGACGTGCTCGAGCACCTCGAGGACAGTGGGGATCGATGACCGGCGACGGGATCGACAGCCGTTTGTCCGCCGGGAGGGAGCCACCGGCATGAGATCGTACGGCTCGACGCTCCGCGAGCGACTCGACGACGACGGCCTCGTGGTCTGTCCCGGCGTGCACGACCCACTGACGGCCGCCGTCGCCGATCACGTCGGCTTCGACGTGATCTACATGACCGGCTACGGCACCTCGCTGTCGAAGGTCGGCTACCCGGACGGCGGGTTCATCACGATGCCGGAGATGATAGAGAACGCCACGAACATCCAAGAGCGGATCGACGTCCCGCTGATCGCCGACGCCGACAACGGTTACGGCAACGCGACGAACGTGATCAGGACGGTCCGGGAGTACATCAAGGCCGGCGTCGGCGGGATCCACATCGAGGATCAGACGTTCCCGAAGCGCTGTGGCCACACCAAGGGTAGGCAGGTGATCGATGCGGAGGAGGCCGTCGGCAAGGTCGCCGCCGCCGCCGACGTCCGCGACGAGCGCGACGAGGGGTTCGTCATAATCGCCAGAACGGACGCCCGCGGTACCGGTGGCGGCTCGCTCGGCGAGGGGATCGAGCGCGCCAACGCCTTCCTCGAGGCCGGGGCGGACGTCGCCTTCGTCGAGGGGCCGACCGACGAGTCCGAGCTCCGCCGCGTCGGCCGCGGGGTCGACGGCCCCCTCGTGTACAACTTCGTCGGCGAACTCGGGACGTCACCGTACGTCGAGTTGGACGACCTCGAGTCGTGGGGGTTCGACCTCGTCCTGTTTCCGGTCCTCTCGACGCTGTCGACGATCGCAAGCGTCCACGCCGACATGGAACTGTTCGCCGCCGACCCCGTCGAAGCGATGTCGCGCGTCGACGAGGCGTTCTCCGAGCGGCCCGTCGGCAGCCTCCACGAGTTCTCGGGGTTCCCGGAGGTCCTCGAGTGGGAAAAGCGGTATCTGCCGGCCGAGGACCGCGCGAAGTACGAAGGGTCGATCGGCGACGAGTTGGGCGGCGAGTAACGGCCTACCGATCGTACCCCTCGGTCAGGCTCTCGACGTATTTGGCCACCACGTCGACCTCGAGGTGGACTGGGTCGCCGACCGCCTTCTCCGAGAGCGTCGTCAACTCGTACGTCGCCGGGATGATGGCGGCGGTGAAATCGTCCTCGCGCAGTTTCGCGACCGTCAGCGAGATGCCGTCGACCGAGATCGACCCCTTCTCGACGACGTATCGGCCCATGTCGGCCGGCAGGGAGAAGCCGAACGTCCAGTCGCCGCCCTCGCCGCCGACGCGCTCGATTTCGGTCACCTCGGCGACGCCGTCGACGTGGCCCTGCACGAAGTGGCCGTCGAAGCGACCGTCGGCCGGCAGCGCGCGCTCGAGGTTGACGGTGTCGCCGACCGCGAGATAGTCGAGGTACGTCCGGTCGAGCGTCTCCGCCGACAGGAACAACTCGAAGCTCTCGGAATCGAACGCCTCGACGGTCAGACACGCGCCGCTCACGGCGACGCTTTGGCCGTGTTCGAGTTCCTCACAGAACGGGGCCGTGACTCGGATCCGTCGCCCCTCCTCGTCGTCCTCGACGGAGACGACCTCGCCCGTCGCCTCGACGATGCCGGTGAACATACCCCCGGTTGGATCGGGGGTGCCGAAAGGCTGTCGTCACCGGCGACGGACGCCACCGCCGTCGACGGCCGGGTCGGGCAACCGGCACCCGAACCGGGGGCCGAAATCCCCGCCGACAGGGTTATCTTCGCCTCGACGTGAGTACGGGGTATGCTACAGACGGCGGGCGTCGGGGGGCTGACGGATCGGTGAACCTCCTCGAGACGCTGACGCTCTTCGGGACGGTCGCGCTCGCGGCACCGATCGGCCTCCTCGGGGTCGAGTTCCTCCTCGGCGGCCGGACTGTCGTCGGAGCCGGCTTCCTCGCGGTGGCGCTTGCGCTCGTCGCCGGGGGGTACTTCCGACCGAGCGTGAAATCGATCCTCGCGGGAACGGCGACGGAGGTCGTCGCCGATGACGAAACCGACGAGCGCAACGGCGACGCGGCGGCCGGCGACGAAGAGGCATATAAGTACCGGGGCTGAACTGACGGGTATGGCTTTCGGCATCGTGCGGATGCTCCAACTCGCCGGGACGCTCGTGATCGCGGGGCCGGTGGGGCTGGTGGGCGTGTTCAACCTCCTTGAGGGGCAGTACGCCCTCGGCGTGTTCTTTCTGGCGGCGGCGCTCGGACTCGTCGGCGTCAGCGAGTACGTCTACGTGCGCCTGACGGACCGGACGGTCGGGCGGCTCCGCCGGATAAAAAACGTCCGCGGCAAGGAGTAACCGACCACTCCCTACTTCGCTCGGTCTGACGACCTCGCTCGTTGAGGGTAGCGTGGGACCTCGGTCCCGCAGGACTTGAGGCCGGGGGCTCCACCTCGAAAGATGCTGATACCGAAACCGTCGGAGGGCGGCCGCATAACGGAACCGCTACAGGGTAATATATAAAATTTTCGTGTGGGAATGTGACACACCTATCCGGGGCCCGTCCGGCGGTTTTTCCTCCTCGTTTCAGCAACCTTTATATAGAACCACAGACAATCATTCAGACGATTATGGCACAACAGATGGGCAACCAGCCGATGATCGTCCTCTCCGAGGAGAGCCAGCGAACCTCCGGACAGGACGCACAGTCGATGAACATCACAGCCGGGAAAGCGGTCGCCGAGTCCGTACGCACGACGCTCGGCCCAAAGGGGATGGACAAGATGCTCGTCGACTCGACGGGCAACGTCGTCGTCACGAACGACGGCGTCACCATCCTCGGCGAGATGGACATCGAACACCCCGCGGCCAACATGATCGTCGAGGTCGCCGAGACGCAGGAAGAGGAGGTCGGCGACGGCACGACGACCTCCGTCGTCGTGGCCGGCGAACTGCTCTCGCAGGCCGAGGACCTCCTCGAACAGGACATCCACGCGACGGTGCTGGCCCAGGGGTACCGCCAGGCCGCCGCCGAAGCCAAGGAAATCCTCGAGGACATCTCCATCGAGGTCGAGGCCGACGACACTGAAATCCTCGAATCGATCGCCTCCACAGCGATGACGGGCAAGGGCGCGGAGAACTCGAAGGACCTGCTCGCCGAACTCGTCGTCAACGCCGTGCGCGCGGTCGCCGACGACGACGGGATCGACACGGACAACATCAAAGTCGAGAAGGTCGTCGGCGGCGCAGTCGACGAGTCCGAACTCGTCGAGGGCGTCCTCGTCGGCAAGGAGCGCGTCCACGACAACATGCCCGCTCTGGTCGAGGACGCGGACATCGCGCTGCTCGACACGGCGATCGAGGTCAAAGAGACCGAGATCGACGCCGAGGTCAACGTCACCGACCCCGACCAACTCGAGCAGTTCCTCGAACAGGAGGAAAAACAGCTGCGCGAGATGGTCGACAAGCTCGTCGACGTCGGCGCGGACGTCGTCTTCTGCCAGAAGGGCATCGACGACATGGCTCAACACTACCTCGCCCAGGAGGGCATCCTCGCCGTCCGCCGCGCGAAGAAATCCGACATGAAGGCGCTGGCGCGATCGACCGGCGGCCGCGTCGTCTCCAACATCGACGACATCACCGCCGAGGACCTCGGCTTCGCCGGCTCCGTCTCCCAGAAACCCATCGCGGGCGACGAGAAGATATTCGTCGAGGACGTCGACGACGCCCGCGCAGTCACGCTCATTCTCCGCGGCGGCACCGAGCACGTCGTCGACGAGGTCGAACGCGCAGTCGAGGACTCCCTCGGCGTCGTTCGAACCACCCTCGAGGACGGACAGGTGCTCCCCGGCGGCGGCGCGCCCGAGATCGCGCTGGCGCTCGGACTCCGTAACTTCGCGGACTCCGTCGAGGGCCGCGAACAACTCGCGATCGAGGCGTTCGCCGACGCGGTCGACGTGATCCCGCGAACCCTCGCCGAGAACGCCGGTCTCGACCCGATCGACTCGCTGGTCGAACTCCGCAGCGCCCACACCGAGGACAGCACCTCGGGCCTCGACGCCTACACGGGCGATGTCATCGACATGGAGGCCGAGGGCGTCGTCGAACCGCTCCGAGTCAAGACCCAGGCCATCGAGTCCGCCACCGAGGCGGCCGTGATGATCCTCCGCATCGACGACGTCATCGCCGCGGGCGACCTGAAGGGTGGCTCCAGCGACGACGACGAGGACGACGCACCCGGCGGCCCCGGCGGCGCCGGCGGCATGGGCGGTATGGGCGGCGGTATGGGCGGCATGGGCGGCGGCATGGGCGGCATGATGTAAGTTCGGTTACTGCCCACCGACCACCTGACACCGTCGCTGAATCGCACGAAACCGCTTTTTATAAAAACACAGGGGGACCCCGCCCGTTCACGAGCGGGTCGCTCGACGATAACTGCCGAAGCCCCCGCAGCCGAACGGCTCCGCGATCCCCGATACATTTTTCTCACTCGGTTGAAAACAAGTGCGTAGGAGGCGTTTTATCGATGAGTAAGCAGGGCACAGCCTTCGGGTTCGAACCACTCGACGATCCGCCGGGTATCGAAATCGTCGACCGACTGGAGCGATTACGGTATCGTCTCCACGCCGACCGGGCCGTCTCGCCGACCCCGACCGACCCCGACCCGTTTTATTTTCCCGTCGACAGCGCGGTCGAGATCGCCGCCGAATCGGTCGTCTTGCCGACGGTCGTGACCGTCTGTGTCCGGAATCGTGCGGGCGAGATGATCGCGGACGTGGGCCACCTCGACGAGGCGTCGATCGAAGCGGGGACGTATATCCTGGAGTTGGGCGCACAGATCAAAACGTACATCGAGCTCGAGGGGCCGATCGAGATCACGGCGACGCTCCTCGAGACGCGGATCGAGTTCGACGGTCCGAGCGAGCTCCGGATCGGCGTTCGCTCGTGGCACGACCGTCCGGCGGCGACGGTGACGACGACCGAGGATCCCCGCGATATGATGGCCGCGGTGAGCACCTTCGGATCGGCGCTGAAAACCACCACACCGGAGCGGTCGTTCCCGTCGTTGCGGGGCCATCCGCCGGCGGTGCAGCTGGGGGACGAACTGGATATTCCGGGCTCGCTCGACCGCCCGGAGACGGGGGTGCGTCTGGCGGTGCCACCGACGCACGGCGCAGTGTACGCGGCCGCGCCGCTGGCGTACTATCTCGGGGCCGAACTCGTGGCGGGATCGGAGCCCCGACTCGTGACCGAGACGGGGTTCGAGCACTCGCTCGCCTCGCCGAAGCCGTTCGAGGAAAACGTCGAACGGACGCTGAAGCGGCTTTTCGTGCTCGATTGCATCACTCGGACAGAGGGGCTTTACGACATCGAGTTGCGCGCCCGACGCGATATCGAGCGACACGTCGACGTGGACTGGGGGCGGGTGTACGATCTGCCGCTGGCCGAGCAGGTGGCGACGTATCTCGAGATCCCTTACACGATCCTCGAAGACGTCATCCCCGAATGGCGGCTGACGGTCCACGTCGAACCGACGAGCGACACCGTCGAACAGCTGCCGTTCGTCGTCGACGACCTCGCAGTCGTTCGGACGGCAGACGACACCGCGGCGGCGCGACCGGCGGTCGGACAGGGCGGTGCGGTGACGCGAGGGAGCGTGCTCACGCGCTCGGCGACGGGGGCCGCGGCGGCCGAGGACCCCGACTACGTACAGCCCCGGTCGTCGGGATCGCTCGAACAGGCCTGGATCGGCGACCGGATTCCCATCGGCGCGAGCAAACTGACGGCGGCGGCGTTTCGGAACCGACTCGACCGGGAGACGGCCGAGAGCGACATCTCGATCACGATCGTCCTGAACGACCCCCGAATGAGCGAGGAACGGGATCTGGTTGGCGACGTCTACGGCGACCGCGAGAACCTCCCGTTCGATATCCGGGTTCGCCGGGGTCTGGGGGTCGAGGAACTGCGGGCGGAACTGGAGGCCGATCGGAACTTCCTGCATTACATCGGACACATCGAACGGGACGGATTCGAGTGTGCCGACGGCAAACTCGACGCGGCGACGCTCGGGGAGACCGGCGTGGACGCGTTCCTGCTGAACGCGTGTAACTCCTACGGGCAGGGCCTGTCGCTCATCGAGGCCGGCGCGGTCGGTGGCATCGTCACGCTGAACGAGATTATCAACGACGGCGCGGTGCGAATCGGCGAGTTGATCGCACGACTGTTGAACGCCGGCTTCCCGCTCCGTGCGGCGCTGACCATCGCCCGCGAGGAGAGCGTCCTCGGCGGGCAGTACATCGTCGTCGGCGACGGCGGCGTGACCCTCACGCAGGCCGCGGGTAGGACGCCGAACGTTCTCGATGTGGCATCGACCGAGGGCGGCTTCGAGATGGGAATCACGACCTACGCGACCGACGAAGCGGGACTCGGAAGCGTGTTCAAACCACACGTAAACGATAACGAACAGCATTTCCTGAGTTCCGGAGAGATTGAGACGTTTCGCGTCTCCGAGGACGAACTCCTCCGGTTTCTCGACCTCGAGGACGTTCCGGTTCGAAACGGCGGCGAACTCTACTGGAGCCAGTCGATCGATATCGACGAACTGGAATAAACAACGCCGAAGCGGTGACTGGAACTGAAGTCAATCGACACGAGCCTTCTTTTTGCGATTTCGATCCCGACAGCAGTGTGTACCCCGTGAGTATTGATATCCATCGAGTCGAGCACCGTCGCATCGGCGCTCATCGGGTCAGATGTCGGTGACACTAGCGCCCGTCCGCCGAATTACGCTAATAAAGATCCTGGAGTAACTAAGGCTGCGGGACTAGCTGATCGTACTACCGTTCGCCGCCGCAACGGATCCCGCCTGGGAGAGCAGGACAGTCAGTGTGAACAGTACGCCCATCATTCGTGGGTGCTCGCGCACGAACGTCGCGATTGTTGTATCGGACATGATACAAGATAACAATCACGCGGGTTTATATTAAATTTTTCTGATATGTCCTGACATAATATTAGTTAAATTAAGTAGAAATTATGTGGTATTTGTACGAATCCGTGAATGTGTACCCAAAATTCGAAACGAATCCGGGGCCGTTCGCTTTCGGGGGTCGATCGGTCGGGGGCCGCCGATACGAGCCACGTCTGTCGATTGTCGAACAGTACAAACGCTTATGATACGTCGAACAAAACGCTTGAGTACGTCCAACGGTATGGGTGAGCCCGAATAGACGGAGTTGAATACACAATATGGTCGCTTCGACAACGAGAGGCCGGTGGCAGAGCCGGTTACGATCATGAACTCCAGGAAGCTAGCATCGGATGGACGAATCGCGGTCCCCCGATCGGTTTTTTACGGCGATCCGAACCCCCGCGACCGGACCCCGCCGCTTCTCAGGAGTGAAATCCCCGAGCGGCCCGACGACGGGACGATCGAGGTCCCGATCCAGGCGTTGCTCGGCGTCGACCGCCGGGAGATCCGGGTTCTGCACGTCGATGACGAACCGAGCGTCGGTGAGTTGACCGAAGCGTGTCTCGAGCGAACCGACAACGCGCTTACCGTCAACAGCACGACCAGCGTCGTCGAAGCGCTCAACACCCTCGAAACGCGGGAGTTCGACTGCATCATCAGCGATTACGACATGCCGAATACGGACGGCATCGAGTTCCTCGAGATCGTCCGCGAAAGATACCCGGATCTACCGTTTATCCTCTTTACCGGGAAGGGAAGCGAGGAAGTCGCGAGCGAGGCTATCGCCGCGGGCGTCACGGACTACATGCAAAAAGAGCGGGGAACCGAGCAATACGAGGTTCTCGCGAACCGGGTCAAAAACGTTGTCGACCGCTACCGGGGCAGACAGCGCTTCTGGCAGGCGCTTTCGTGGTATCAACAACTCGTCGAACAGGATCTCGCCGGCGTGTTTATCGCGCAGGATCGCGAGTTCATCTACGTCAACGAGCGCCTCGCGGAGATCTTCGGGTACACCCAAAGCGAACTCGTGGGGCGACCGCCGACCGCCATCGCTGCCGACGCGTCGGCCGAGGACACGCTGTGTGGGATCGCCGACCTGGAGGAGGCCGGCGCCGGGACGTTCCGACACGAGTTCACCGGCCAACGCGCCGACGGGACGACGCTTCCCGTCGAGTTACACGGCGGCACGATCGAGTACAAGGGCGCTCCCGGGTGTATCGGAATCCTCTGGGACCGGACCGACGGTAGCTGATTACCGCACCGCGGCCGTCGCCTCGCGCATGATCTCGAGCGCTTTCTTCAGGGTCTCGGTGTCGGTCGCATAGGAGATCCGGGCGTGGCCCGCCCCGCCCGCGCCGAACGCCTCGCCGGGGACGACGACGACGCCGCGGTCGATCACCTCGTCCACCCACCCCTCGGGGACCCGTGGCATCGCGTAGAACGCGCCCTTTGGCGTCGGCACCTCGAGGCCCATATCCTCGAGGCCCTCGAGGACCACGTCCCGGCGCGTCTCGAAGGTCGCACGCATCTCCTCGACGCGGTCCTGTGGGCCCGACAGCGCCGCCTCCGCGGCATACTGGGAGGGCGCCGCGGCGCAGGCCTGGGCGTACTGGTGGACCCTGAGCATGCGTTCGATCCGCTCGATGTCGGCGGTCACCCACCCGAGGCGCCACCCGGTCATCGAGTACGCCTTCGAGCAGGCGTTGACGACGGCGACGTTGCCCGAGTCGGTGAAATCCGCCGGCGAGTGGTGTTCGCCGTCGAAGACGAACGGCTCGTACACCTCATCGGAGAGACAGAGGACGTCGTGTTCGTCGGCGATCCGGGCGAACTCGCGCATGTCGGCCTCGCTTTGGACCGCGCCGGTCGGGTTCGCGGGGCTGTTGACGACGAACGCCGCGGTGTCGTCGGTGATCGCCGCCTCGACGGCCTCCGGAGCCATCGTTAGGTCCTCGCGCAACCCGACGGGCTTCGGCGTCCCGCCCGCCAACTTTGTCAACGCCTCGTAGGAGACGAAGCCCGGATCTGGGAAGACGACCTCCTCGTCCGCGTCGACGTGGGCCTCGATGGCGATGTGGAGCGCTTCGCTGCCGCCCGCCGTCGCGATGATATCCTCGGGATCGACCGAAAAGCGGTTGTCGCGGTCGTGTTTCGCCGCGATGGCCGCCCGGAGCGATTCGGTCCCCTTGTTCGACGTGTAGGCGTCCGTCCGCCCGGTTTCGATGGCGTCGATCGCCGCCTCGCGGGCGTGCTCGGGCGTCGGGAAATCCGGTTGCCCCAACCCGAGGTTGATCGCCTCGTCTCCGGCCGCTTCGAACACTTCCCGGATGCCGCTTATCGAGATCGACTCGACGCGGGATGAGAACTCGCGCATACCCGATAGGCGGCCGGCGGCGGCATAGTTCTGCCGTGTCCCGACGCCCCGGGTGACGGGAAATTCGAGGCGAAAGCCTCCCGCTTTAGCGCGGGGAGGATGTCAACTGTCGTGGTCCTCGCGCAGCTTCTCGATGTGTCGTTTCAGCCGTCGAAGCGTCGCATCGGCGTCGGCGTAGCCGTTCTCGTACTCGCCGTAGGCGTCGTCGGCGCGTTTCAGAAAGCGCTCGATGGGGTCGTCGGTGCTCATACCGCTTCGTTCGGGTGGTCGGGTGAAAAGAGTCGTGTCACGTCGGCGGTCCGACCCGGGGTGTGGCCTCTGCCGGGGTCGAAACATGCGCTGCTGGGATTGGGTCCGGCCGAACCTCGTCGATGTACCGTCGGTCGTCCTCGCGCTCGATCGCTTCGCGGGCGTCGTCGTCGAGGGTCGGCGTGTACGCCGGCGGCGGAAGTTCGATATCGCGAGGCTCGTTGTCGCCGCAGCCGTGGGCGTGAATGAGGGTGGCCTCCCGATCGTAGCTCTCGTAGTCGGAAGCGTTCTCGAGGTCGACACGCTCCTCGATGACGTACATATTGAGCCCCGTGAGTTCCGCGCCCCCGCCCCGGTAGGTCTCACAGAGGTAGGCGGCGTAGCGATCCTCGGGACCGTCGCTGTAATCGGGGTCCGCCCAGGCCTCGACCGAGGCCATGTAGAACCGCTCGCGGTACGTGTCCAGCTGTTTGTAGTTGTAGTGGCCGTGAGGCCGATCCCAGGCCATCGGCCGATCGTTGTACACGTCGACGACCTCGCCGTCGGCGGTCGAGCCGACGAAGACGTAGTACTCGTCGGACCGCATCGCTCCCTGGTAGAACCGCCAGGGCGGCTGGTCGAGCCGGAAGTTCGCCTGGACGGATTGGACCTCGCTCTCGAGGGGGACGGTCGTCTCCTCGTCCATCGCACCGACGGTGCCCAGGATGGGGGTGATCATGAACACGCCCGAGGTGATGACGATGAACATGACGAGGACGGTCGCCGGGACCCGAAGCCGTTCGACGCCCGGTCGCTCCGGCAGGGTCGCCCGTGGAAGCCGGCGATCGACTCGGGTGCCGTACTCGGCGACTGTCCGGACGGCCCCGTCGATCCGTTCTAACACCCCGAGTTGGGCGGCGACCCACCGCAGATCGCCCCACGCCCGCGGCTGACAGAACAACACGAGCCCCGCCATCGCGACGTAGGGGAAGGCCCCGATCCGGACGGTCAGCGCCATGAAGCCGTGCCCGCCGGCGTACATCGCGGCGGCGAAGTAGCGCGCCCGCCCGGCGAACAGCAACAGCATCGGGGCGCTGAGCATCAGCGTATACCACATCGCGCTCCCGACGAGCATCAGCGGCTCGATCTCGCGGATATGCGGCCCGAGCAGCCAGGAGACGCTGTCGTAGTGTAACGTCCCGTACAGCGCCGTCCCGTCGAACCACTCGTCCCGGCGGGGGATCTTGTGGCTGCCGTTTGCGACGTACATCGCGATCATCTGTAGCAGCACGAACGCCCCCGCGAGACGGGTGACCGTTTCGGGCGGTCGCTCCGTCGATCGGATCGCATCGAGCGAGAACCGTTTCCCCAGCGGGAGGAACATCGCCCAGAAGATGAGATACCGAAAGAGGGTGTCGGCGTAGCTGGTCACGAGGGGGTTTCGGACGTCAAGCGAGATGACGAAGACGAACGCCAGGACGGCGACGACGCGGGTGTGATAGCCGACGATCAGCGCGATCCCGACCAGCAGGTGTGCAATAAACAACGCGAACGCGACCGAGGGCGACCCCGAGAGGAAAAACACCGAAAACGCGTAGTCGGGGGTGAGCTCCCGGCCGAGGGAGACGGGCACGGCACCGCTATCGGTGTAAAAGAACTCGAAGTTCCGGAGCCGCAGGAGGACGTCCGCGACCACGAGCAGACCGAGGGCGATCCGAAACGCCGCAAGCGATCGGGTGTCGATCGCGAACCGGCGCGTGGCCCCCTGTTTGAGTCGACTGAGCACGTGCCGTGACTGTAGCAAAGCGGGGCATGAAAGCTTTCGGCTCGACGGCCGGCGCCGAGCCGTCGGCTGTCGGTCGAAGCGCCGGCAAAAAATGGAAACCGCGAACCGCAAACCGCGTGACCGAGTCGCGTGACTCAGTTAGTTCTGTGCGTTCCGGCGGGTTGCCAGAAGCGCAGCACCGAGGAGCGCGATGAGCGCGATGACAGCACCGAAGCCGGCCTGGTCGTCAGGGTCGTCCGGTGTGTCAGGGTCGGTGTCGGTGTCGGTGTCGGTGTCCGTGTCGGTGTCCGTATCCGTGTCGGTGTCAGTGTCCGTCGGCTCGACCGTGATCGTCAGCGTTCCGCTTTCGCTGTCGTTCTCGGTCTCGATGGCGTGCGTGTAGGTACCCTCGTCGAGTGCGGACGTGTCGACGTCCGTGAACTCGACGACGGTGTCCTCGCCCTCGTCAAGCTCGATCTCTTGGGAGTCGAGCTCGTCGCCGTCGAGGGTGAGCGCGACGCTCTGGTTGCCCGCCTCGTCGCCCTCGTTGGTGATCGTGGCGGACACGTCGATCATGGTCCCTTGCTCGACTTCCGCGTCCTGCGGTTCGAGGTCGGAGACCGTGAAGATCGGTCCTTCGAGTTCGCCGACGATACCGTCGGTTTCGGCGTTGTCGTCGAAGGCCTGGTTGCGGACGCTGGCCGTGAACTCAGTGCCGGCCGCGATGTCGCTGAAGTCCGACACTGCGGTGAACTCACGGTCTTCCGTAACGTTCACGTCGGTGGTGCGGAGGAAGGCGCTCTCACCGGTCGCACGGGAACGGACGGTGATTTCCGTGCCGGGTGCGATGGTGGTGTCGCCGGTGATCTCCGCGTCAGCGCTCGGCGGGACCGTCACGTTGTCGTCGACAGTGTCGAACTCGAGTTCGCGGTCGACGAATTCGAACCCGTCGATCGCGGACTCGGTGTCGTCGCTGTCGAGGCTGTCACGGGTGAACTGATCGAGATACGTCGGGGTAACCGAGAGGTTCACGTCGTACTCTTGATCGATACGCGGCTCCTGCTCGGTACTCGAAGCGGACTCGCGGTCGAATCGAAGCGCGTTCGAGTCAGCGGTCAGGTAGATCGCGTTGGCCTCGTCATCCGTGACGAGGGCGAACGACTCGTTGTCGAGGCTGCTACTCGCGTTCAGTTCGAACGGCGAGCGGTTCGCACCGGGGTTCTGGTGCTCGAAGTCGAGTTCGAACAACGGTTCAGTGGTGTCGTTAACAGCTGTGCTGTTGAAGTTTCCGTCAGCACTGACGCCACCCAATAGGATCGCATTGAGTGCGTTGTTGATGCCGTCGACCTCATCGACGATAGCTTCTGCGCCACCGAAGATGCCGGAGATCTCAACCTCGTGGACGATGACGTCGCCACGTCGGTTGTCCTGGCGGTCCTCGTCCGCGATCGCGATGGTGTCGGACTGGGTGATGTTGCCGGCTTCGACGCCAGCGACGACGCGGTCGAGGTCATCGATGTCTCCGAACGTGCCCTGTGGGCTCGTCCAGATCTGCATGTCACCGGTGGACCGTTCGGTGAGTTCGGCGGTCGCGACTTCGAACTCGTTGGTGGGGTCACCAGTCTCTTGAGCGACGATGTCGTAGATGCCTTCCTCGAGGACGAGTTCGAGGTCCTCACCGTCCTCGGTGAATTCCTGAACACCCTCGATTGAGCCTTCAGCGGCGCTGTACGCGGTCGACGAGTTATCCGACACGTTCTGACCGGCCAAGAACGTGTTAACGAGGAGCGAGACGTTGCCGTTGTCCTCGTCGAGTTCAACGGTCACGTTCGCGAGGAAGCCGACATCGTCGACGTCACCGATGACCATGTCGATGAAGTCGCCTTCGCTCGTGCCCTCCGTGGTAGCGTTGATTTCGAGGACGTCACCGCGGTTCTCGGTGAACTGTGCCTGTTCGAACTCGACGTCGAGGTCGAGTTCCTCAAGCACTGTCAGGGAAGCATTATCTTCCGCTGTGGTGTCCGTCACATCGAAGTTGAAGTCGTACTCGTCGTCGTCGAGGTCACTCGGGATTGTGACATCCTCCTCGAAGAAGTTCTCGACGCCTTCGAGAATAAGCACGTCGTCGTCGACGGTTGAGTCATCGATGACGTTGCTGAGGTTACTGTCACCGTCAATGAAGATCTCCTCGAGCTCGTCGCCGTCGAGGCTGTCCTCAGTCACGTTGACGTCGAATCCAGCGGGCCGCTCCGCGGAGTCGAACTGGAGTTCGACATCGTCACCGGCACGAACCTCCTCATCATCGAAGTCAACACTGAGGGTCTGGACGTCGACAGTTGCCTCGGCGGGTCGCGGGCTAACCTCATCCAGTCGCGTTTCGTTGAACTGTCCAGTGTTGTTCAGGAACCGGTTGGTTGCGGCATTCCTGAGCACGTAGTCCCCTTCCGGGACATCGTCCGTGTCGATCAGCACCGAAAGGTTACCGTCATCGTCTACTCGAGCGGTTCTCGTCGCTCGACTAGTCGAGGAGATGGGTTCACTATCGTCCCGGTCGGTGACCTCTCGCAGCTGGATCGAATCACCATCGTCCGCACCGGTTCCGTTCAATACTATTCGCAGTTCTTCGCCCTGGAACAGCTCCTGCCCATCGAAGTCGCTGGCAGCAGCGTTCACTTGGACCTGCGCGGCAGCACCGCCCGCAAACGCCACTGTCCCTGCGAACAGCCACAGGAACATCAGCGCTGCAAGGAATACCGCACGCAGCTTGTTGTTATTGTCTCGTGTCATGTTTTGTATCGTTCCGCATCGCACCACATCGGCGGCCGCATGTCGCGTAC
>LFFM01000294.1_pt1 | contig 33611 bp, 36 predicted proteins | sample 643131 | NCBI WGS metagenome assembly LFFM01 (sample SAMN03777445, study PRJNA286221) | soda lake metagenome | biome: soda lake; feature: Kulunda steppe; material: water; isolation source: sample Tc-Br brine of Tanatar trona crystallizer | place: Russia: Kulunda steppe | collected 2011-07
CACCGGAGCGGACGCGATTCTCTCCCGTCCTCGAAAATCGAAGATTTTCGGTTGCAGCAAGACCTCCGGTCTTGCCATGCCCCTGTTCGCTCCTCGGTTCCGACTAAGCGTCGGAACACTCGTCACTCACGGGAAGGGCGGGATTCTCTCGCTGTATCAAGATAGCCGGCGAAGCGTCGCAACGACACCGCCGATCGCGACACACAGGATCGCGAGGTTGACGCCGGCGCGGGCGATCGGCTGGTATCTGTCGGCCACCCAGGTGTCGATGATCGCGCCGAGGCTGCTGTAGAGCCCGCTTCCGGCGACCAGGATGAGAACCGCGAACGCGAGCAGGGCCCCCCGCTGTAACGCGGTGAGGATCCGCTCTTTCTCGAGATCTAGCGGCCCCTCACCCGATCGGGAATTCGACCGTGGATCCGTCCTCGCCTCCTTTTCGCTCTCAGCATCGGAGTTCAATTCCCCGTCCCCGTCCCCGTCCGACTCCCCTTCGGGGACCGGTTGCTCGTCTCCGCTCGAGTCCGTCTCCGGAACCGGCTGCTCGTCGTCAGTCATCGGGACCACCTCCGGGTCGCGACCGCCCCGAGCAACAGCGCGACGACGGCGACCGGTACACCGAAGCCGGGCTGGGATTCGGCGTCGTCCGCCTCGGGTCTCGGCTCGGGTTCAGCACCCCGCTCGGTTTCGAACTCGCCGGCCGAGAAGGCTACTTCCTCGGTCCGTTCCTCGACGTCGACCGTCCGCTGTGGGTCGAGGTTCGCGACGGTTCGGGCCGACTCGAGGATCACACCGTCGCGCCAAAGCGTCACGTCGAGGTAGTAGTTCGACTCGTCGGGCACGGTGACGGTGACGTCGACGGCCTCGGTTCGGCCGGGATCGATCGTTCCGACGGTCGATTCGGCCCGGTCGGCGACGACGTTCGCCTCCGCGTGGCGTGCCGTGACGGCGATCCGGACGTCCGATTCTGGGTCGTCGCCGCCGTTCGTGAGATAGCTCGTCACCTCGAGCGACGCGTCGCCGTCGTCGACCGAACCGATCGTGTACTCGACGGCGTCCTGCTGGTCGAAGCGATGGAAATCGACGTTCGAGCGGGCGTACGGCGGTGTCAGCGCTTCGACGCCGCTGAGGCTCGCCCGTGCGACGTCGACCCGATCGCCGTCGACGTAGAGGATCGTCCGGATCTCGTAGCCGCCCTCGCGGGGCACGGTCACCGAGACCGGAACCTCGTGTTCGCCGCCGCCCTCGAGTCGCTGTCGATCCGCCCGTGCAGTGTCGGCGACGACGCCGCTGTCGTCGACCGCCCGAACGACGACGCTCACGTTCGTTGCTGTTCCGCCGCGATGGGTGAGAAAGGCAGTCACGTCGAAGGTCGCCGTTTCGCCGGTCACGTTACCGGTCTCGAGGGTCGTTTCGGTGACGTCGAGTCGGGCTGGCGGTTCGTCCGAGTCGGGTTCAGCGACGAACCCCGGCACGAGGAGGGCGATAGCGACCGTCGCGAACAGGACGGCGACGGCGACGCCTGCAAGGAGGGCTTCGGGGCGCATAGCGAAAATTGCCGCATCTCCGGTTAAATGTCTTGTGTCGGCACCGAGCTATCGATCCAGGAACTGTCGGGCGACGATCTGGAGGACGTGAACGAACACACCGGTAAAGGCGACGTAGATCCCCAGCGCGTGAAGCAGCGATCGATTCGGGTCGTACGAGGCCTTCACGTGCCAGATCTCGTAGCCCAACCGCAGGACGAACCCGGCGAAAATGAACACGAACCCGCCGATGAGTACGGACGGGATCGCCGACCCGACGGCGACGAGGACGGCGCCGACGATGAACGCGCCGAAGGAGTACTTGCTCCAGTGGTCGAACTGTTTGTCCCGGAGATAGACGTAGCCGGCGATCCCGAGCGTCATCGCGAGGGTGAGCACGAGTGTCACGGCGAGTGCGATCCCGCGGAGATCGACGGCGATCCGGGCGAGGATTCCGCCGCCGAACAGGGCGTAGGCGCCCTGCAACAGGACGATGCCGATCGACGCCGTCGCCATCGAACCGGCCTCCAGCCCCCGTTCGGCGAGGATGTTGCCGCCGGTCAGCGCCGCCCCGTACACCAACAGTCCGAGGATCGGCACCGCGAACAACAGATCGTTGAGCGCCGATAGCGGCGTCATCGCGACGAGATACATCAGCCCGATGTTGACGCCGACGAGCGCACTCGCGGGAACGGCGACGCTCCGAAACTTCGGAGACGCCGTCTCGCCGCGCGTTCGATAGGCGGTTTCCATACCCGAACCTCCGCGCCTGTACTGATAAGGCTCGGGATCCATCAACGGGGTCGGCTCTCCGATCGACCGGGGGAACACTCTCAAGTTCGCAACCGTCATAGAGGTCCATATGTCCGAATCAGTCCGGTCGTCTATCAAACGCGCCGAATCGATCGAGTACGACTCCGTCGACGCAGCCGACGGGCTCTCGAAGGGCGTCCTCGTCGGCCCCGAGGACGGCGCCCCGAACTTCGCGATGCGTCGGTTCACTCTCGCCCCCGGCGCCGAGGTACCGGAACACACCAACGCGGTCGAGCACGAGCAGTACGTGCTGGCGGGTGAGTACGTCGTCGGGATCGACGGCGAGGAACACACCGTCTCGGCCGGCGATTCACTCTTTATCCCCGCCGGAACGGTTCACTGGTACCGCAACGAAGGGAACACGCAGGGGGCGTTCATCTGTGTGGTTCCGAACGGCGACGACGAGATCGAACTTATCGAGTGAGAATTCGGCCGGTACTCAAACCACGCTCTCCTCGTCCCGTGTCCGTCTGTGGCCACCTGTCGTGGCTATCGCCTGCGTGAACCCGCCGGCCCAGAGGTTGGCGGCGACAACCGCGGCGTAAAAAGCGGCGAACGGCGCGAGAAGCCAGCCGACGAGCGGGATCGCGCTGACGAAACTCGCAACGACGAATATCGTGACCGAAACGAGCCACGCGATCGCGTACTCCCGATCGAAGGCGACCGTTCTGATGGTCTCGAAATCGAACGCCGCACCGAACCGGTCCTCCCGAGCGAAGTTTACGATCGCGACGACCGCCAGATAGCCGAACACGAGCGCGAGGAGGGTCGAAAGGGTAAGCCCGACGAACAGGCCACCCGCCCCCGCTGCAGCGCCGGCCTCACTGCCGGTTGCGATGGCCGCGATCGACCCGCCGACGGTAACGCCCGCGACGATCAAGGGCACGAGCAGATAGACGAGACTGATGACCCACGCCTGTACGCCGTCGACGAGTAACCCGCCCCAGTCTCCGAAGGCCGGCGGTTCCCTTTCGCCGGCCAACGATTCCCTGATGGTCCGGACGATATACCCGTATACGATGAACAGCGGAACGAGCAAGACGCCGAACAGGATCAAGACGCCGCCAATGAGGAGCGTTTTGACCCAGTCGTCTCTCTCCATCGGGTACGTTACGGTTTCGTTGAAGTTCATGCTGTTTTTTCGGTGATACGATTACTTTGTAATGAATAACGTTCGATAAGTAGGATTACCTTATCAAAACGGGCCGACTGAGGGACGGTGGACCGGCCTTTCGGACGCTAACACTCGATTTTCCCGGCAGACGTACCGTCGACAGCGTGCCCTTCGAGAACGGACGTCTCTGGCCTACTCCCCGGACTGTCCAAAAAACGGATGATGTAACTACGGCGCTACTTACTGCTGGATCGCCTTCTGATACTGCTCTGCGACGTTGTCCCAGTCGACGACGTCGAAGAAGCCGTCGATGAACTCGCCGCGGTCGGGGCCGTAGTCGTAGTAGTAGGAGTGCTCCCACACGTCGCACGCGAGGATCGGATGGCTGCCCCACAGCGCACCTTGGTCGTGTTTGTCGACGACGAGGTTACGCAGCTGGTCGGCGACGGGGTCGTACACCAGAAGCGCCCAGCCGCCCGCGGCGCCCGCGGCGGCCTCGAACTCTCCCTTCCAACCCTCGTAGGAGCCGAAATCCTCCTCGATGCGGTCGGCGAGCTCGCCCGACGGCTCGCCGCCGCCGTTGGGGTCCATGTTCTCCCAAAACAGCGTGTGGAGATAGTGGCCGCTGCCGTTGTGGGTGACGCTTCGGATCGCGCCGGCTGAGCTGCCGAACTCGCCGGACTCGCGGTTCTCCGCGAGCGTCCCCTCGGCCGACTCGAGGCCGTTCACGTAGCCCTGATGGTGGGTGTCGTGATGCCACGTGACGACCTGTTCGGAGATGGACGGTTCGAGGGCGTCGTAATCGTACGGGAGCGGCGGAAGCTCTGGGTTGGAATGTTCGGACATTTATATCGACCTCTAATACTACTAATCTCCCGCGATCCTGTTAAAGCTTCATGAAGACATGATAGCATACCACGAACAGTGGGTGCTGTGATGATCGGACACAACGTAACAGCGCGGACGCTCACGGCTTTACACGACTCCGAGACGAACGTCCACGAGTTGAATTCGTAGGCGTAGTCACGCCAGCGTCTCGTGTGTCTCCCCGGAATCGGTAGATCGAGGGAAACGAATCGAGAAGTCGATATGTGCAGCTCCGCCACGAAGGATCGGTCGCTTTCGGGAGCCGTCGGTTTCGAACTCGATGACACCGAGCGCTTCAAGCTCGGTCAGGTTTCGGTGTACTTCACGGTAATCACGGTCGACAGTTTCGGCAAGCTTGCGGATGCTCGCTGGCTCCGCTAAGACGATTGCTTCGATCAGTTCGAGATTCGAGGCGCACATGAGGCGAGCGATGTCGTCAAACTCCTCAAAGTTCACGACGAAGCGCACGTCCTGTTCGATTGCTTCGCTGGTCTCTCCGGCTTCAGCCCGTCGCAATCGTTCGCGAGCCGCTTGGCGGTGATCGTCGGTCTGCTGGAACGTGATCTTGAGGATGTTTTCGGTCATGATCGGGTGTCGATTTCGGCGAGGAACTGGTCGCGAAGTTCCATCATCCCCGGAAACTCGATGTCGGTGATCTTGTCGGCTGTGTGGCGTTCGTGCCGTCCGGGTGTTTCGTTCTCGTTATCGTAGCGGAGGGTGGTACCACGACCGTCCGTGTAGCCGTAATGGTGCACGTATCGATATCCACAGGGATACTGCGGTCATCGGTCTCGATGATTTTCCGTCGAATGACGCGGTTATCGACGCGATTTTCGACGGATCTCACTCCGACTCGCCGCGTGCGCGCTCGAACATCTTAAGTGCCCGTTCGCGACGGTCAGCGTGATCGACGACCGGTTCCGGGTACTCGGGGGCTGCGTTGGCCCGCTGTGTCGGCGTCAGTTCGTGCCACCCGTGGATCACGTCCGGGTCGACGCCACGAAGCTCCGGGACGTGCGCTTTTGTATACTCCCCCTCGGGGTCGTAGCGTTCACCCTGAGTCATGGGGTTGAAGATCCGAAAGTACGGCTGGGCGTCGGTTCCCGTGGAGGCGGCCCACTGCCAGCCGCCGTTGTCGTTGGCCGTGTCGTGATCGACGAGATACTCCCGGAAGTGATCGTAGCCGTGTCGCCAGTCGATCAACAGGTCCTTCGTCAGAAAGGAGGCGACGATCATCCGGACCCGGTTGTGCATGAACGCCTCCTCGCGGAGCTGTCGCATGCCCGCATCGACGATCGGATACCCCGTCTCGCCGCGTTTCCAGGCGGCCAGCAGTTCCCTGTCGTTTTCCCACTCGATGTCGTTCTCGTAGTCCTTGAAGTTCTCCGTGACGACCTCGGGGTTGAAGTACAGCACGTGGGTGTAAAACTCCCGCCAGGCCAGCTGTGATCGGAATTCATCGACCGACTCGCGTCTTTCGCCTTCGACGCTTTCCAGCGTCTCTCTGGTCCGTTCGTCGACTTCGCGGATTCCGATGGTCCCGAACTTCAGATGCGGTGAGAGCCGGGAGGTACACTCCTCGATGGGGTAATCACGTGTCGATTCATACCGGAAGACGTCCGCCTCGAGGAACGAGTCGAGTAGCTCCCGTGCGACGCCTGTTCCCGCCGGCGGAACGGTTGCCTCCGGCGACTCGAACCCGAGATCGGCCAGCGTCGGGATCGGTGTTTCGGCGTCGGCTTCGATATCGGCGAGCCCCGGAACCGGACGGGGAGCGTCCTTCTCCCGGTCGCGCCATTTCTTCCAGAAGTAGGTGTACACCGAGTACGGGTCGCCGGCGTTCGTCGTGATCGAGCCGGGCTCGTGACAGATCGCGTCGTGGAACTGCTGGGGCGTCACGTCGGCCGACTGCAGCGCCGCTTTCACCCGGTCGTCCCGTTCGGCCGCCACCCCCGAGTAATCGCGGTTCCAGGAGACGAACCCGGCGTCGTACCGTTCGGCTGTCTCCGGGAGCACCGCCGCCGGATCGCCGTGTCGGACGAGCAACTCCGAGCCGCGCTCTCGGTACGCCGACCGGAGTTCGGAGAGCGCCTCGAGCATGAACGAAACTCTCGGTGCGCCGGCGTGTCTCAAAATCGCGTCGTCGAAGACGAAGATCCCGAGCGGGGGAGCGGGCGCCTCGGCCAGTCCCCGGTTGTCCGACAGCCGCAGATCCCGCCGGTGCCAGTGCAGTCGCATTGGACACTTTCACGGGCGGCCACAGCCTAAACCCACGGGTCCACGGGAGGTTCTGCTGGTTTTCGGCGGCGCGCGGACGCTCGTCTCGGCGCGAACGAGACGAACAAAAACGACTCGAAGGGAGACCGCGGTTATTTGTGCGCGTCGAGCAGGTCGTAGCTCCGCTCCCACTCGTAGTCGTCGTCGTGGTACCGCTCGGCCAGCGGCTCCTCGGGCATCTCGCCGATCGCGCGCTTTTCCTGTCCGTAGGAGAGTCGACCCTCCTGTTTGTAGTATCGACCGGTCAGCACCTGCCCCTCGTGGAGCGCCGACTCGGTCTCGTACATCATCTCGGCGGCCTCCTGGCGGTCGCTGACGTCGAAATCGTAGTCGTCGTTCTGCTGGATGTCGATGTACGGGACGTACTGTTTGGCGTCCTTGTTCCAGGTCGGACACTGCGTGAGGAAATCGATGTGAGCGAACCCGTCGTGTTCGATCGCCTCGACGAGGATCTCCTGGGCCTGGTTGGGGTTGACGGCCGCGGTCCGGGCGACGTATGACGCCCCCGCGGTCAGTCCCATCGACAGCGGTCGAACCGGATCCTTCGCGGAGCCGTGTGGCTGAGTCTTCGATTTGTGGCCCTTCGGACTCGTCGGCGACGTCTGACCCTTCGTCAGCCCGAAGATCTCGTTGTTGAACACGATGTACGTGATATCGTGGTTCTCGCGGGCGGTGTGGGTGAAGTGGTTGCCGCCGATCCCGTAGCCGTCGCCGTCGCCGCCGGCGGCGACGACCTCCAGTTCCGGGTTCGCGAGCTTCGCCGCCCGGGCGATCGGGAGCGAACGGCCGTGGAGCGTGTGGATCCCGTAGCTGTCGAAGTAGCTGTTGAGCTTGCCGGAACAGCCGATCCCGGTCGCGACGAGTACCTCTTCGGGGTTTTTCCCGAGCTCGGTCATCGCACCCTTCAGCGCCTTCAGGACGCTGAAATCTCCACAGCCGGGACACCACGTCGCCTGCGGCTCGATCCCCGGCGTGAAGTCGTCTCGCTCTACCTCTCGGTTCTCTCCGATGGCGTTGAATGCACTCATGTTAATCACCTGCTGCGGGAACGAACCGGGTCGTCGGCGCCGGTTCCTGCCCGTCGATCGCGCTCTCGAACCCCTCGACGATCTCCTTGGGCTCGAAGGGGTTTCCGTTGTACTTGAGGAGGCTGTGCATCTTCGGTCCGAACCGGCCGAGCTCCTTTTGGATCAGCCCGCGGAACTGCCCGGATCCGGTCATCTCGACGACGAGCGCCTCGTCGACCGACGTGAGGAACTCCGTCAGCTCGTCTTCGGCCAGCGGCATCAGATCCGAGACGCCAAGCGACCGAACGCTGTGTCCGGCCTCGTTCAGTTCGGTGACCGCTTCCTCGACCGTACCCTGCTGGCTGCCGAACGTGATGATCCCGTAGTCGGCGTCCTCGGGACCGTGATAGGACTGGTTGCTCTCTTCTTCGGCGTCCAGTTCCTCACGGACCGATTCGAGCTTGCGCATTCTGCGCTCGAGCTGTGCGATCCGGTTGTCGGGGTCCTCGCTGATGTGCCCCTGCGGGTTGTGTTCGTTTCCGCTCGCGAGGTACCGACCACCCTTCTGGCCCGGGATGGACCGCGGCGAAACGCCCCGATCGTTGTCCGGGTCGTGTCGGTATCGGTTGAACTTCCCGGAGGCGTGGTGGGCGGCTTCCGCGATCTCTTCCTCGGTGAGCGTCGCTCCGAGGCTCGGATCCGGCTCCCGATCGAAGAACTCCGCGTCGACGTTCCGGAGTTCGCCGCCGATCTTCTGGTCGTAGAGGACGATCGCCGGGAGGTGGTAGTCGTAGGCGAGCTCGAACGCCTTGCGGGTCTGTTCGTAGGCTTCCCTGACGTTCCCCGGCGCGAAGACGACCCGACAGGAGTCGCCCTGACTCGTGTACAGGACGTGCTCGAGGTCGCTCTGTTCGGGTTTTGTCGGCATACCCGTCGACGGTCCGGCACGCATGGCCTCGAGGAGGACGACCGGCGTTTCGGTCATCTCCGCGAGGCCGAGCGGCTCGCTCATCAGCGCGAACCCGCCGCCGCTGCTGCCGGACATCGCCTTGACGCCGGCGTGGGAGGCGCCGAGCGCGAGCGCCGCCGCGGCGATCTCGTCTTCGACCTGCTCGGAGATCCCGCCGACCTCCGGCAGATGCTGGCTCATGAGCGTGTACACCTCCGTCCACGGCGTCATCGGGTAGCCCGCGATGAACCGACAGCCGGCGTCGAGCGCGCCGAACGTGATCGCGTTGCTGGCCGACAAAAGCACCTGCTCTTCGCCGTGCTCGCCGGTCGGCATCCGGAGATCGTGGGTAAACTCCATCTCCTGGACGTCCTCGTAGGCGTCCTGGAGGATCTCGAGGTTCGTCTCCAGTACTTCCCCGGACATCGCATCGGCCATCAGATCCTCGATGTGGCCGAGGTCGTACTCCAAAAGCGCGGCAGTCGCGCCGACGCCGGCGGTGTTCCGCATGACCTCCCGACCCTTCTCCCGTGCCCGCGCACGGAGATCGAGGGGGTAAACGTGCCAGTCGTTCTCTTCGGCCCGCTGTTCGAAGTCGGGAATCTCCTCGATGTCGATCAGGCCCTCGTCGTAGACGATGACGCCGCCCTCTCGGAGCTCGTCGAGGTTCTCGGCCAGCGGCTTGGTCTCCTCGTCGCCGTAGTAGGCGTTCTCCTGTGGGTTTCGGGCGAAGGAGTCGCCCAACGCCAACAGGAAATTATAGCCGTCTCCCCGGGACTGGACCGGTTCCGGTCCGGCTCTGATCTCGACGTACGTGTGGCCCCCACGGATCCTCGAGGGGTAGTGTCGATGCGTGAACACGTGGAGCCCCGACCGCATCAACGCTTTCGCGAAGTTCTGGCTCGTCGAGTCGATCCCGTCGCCGGAACCGCCCGCGATTCGCCAGACGAGTTTTTCAGACATTGTATCACAGCGCCCGACGTGGGCGTTGGCTGTAGTTGGTATGCATATCGTAAAAGCGTTTGCTACTCATTGCCATAGATTAATCATGATATAAGTGTATAAATAATCGATATCTCACAGTTCGGGATCTGAACGCTTCTCCCGTCGGAATCGCGACGGCGGATCGGGGGATGACGTCAACTGTATTAGCCTCGATGCTGATAGCCTCCCGTATGAGCGAATCTATCGATGACGACCTGTACACTCGGACGAAAGCGCTGCTGGAACCCGGTGAGATCCAGCTCAACGGCGTCATCGTCGACACCGACCTCACGAGCGACGAGGAGCCGACGCTCCATCAGGCGACGATCGACGTCGGCGACGTCATCGCCGAGGCGGCCGGCTTCGAACCGACCGAGACGTTCGTCTACTCCGGCACCGACGACGAGGAGTTCGGCGTCAACCAACATCAGGGGCTCACGCTCGACGACGAGGCGTTCGTCTGGGAGTGTCAACAGCTGATGCGGGACGGGACCTACGACATCGTCTTTTATTACGAGGCCGACGCCGACCAGGAGGCGATCGTCGCCGGGGTCGAGGGGTTGGGGTTCGGCGCGACGAGCGTCTACGGGGAGTAGTCGCTCCCGACGGCGTCGGCGAAACCCCGCTCGTCGGCACAGCCGTACTGCGGGATTCGTCGTGGCCGATGGTATCTTGTAGCTGTACTCAGTACCTGATTTCATGCGTAACAACAGGGGGTGGAACGGATGACCAGAGGATCGTCATGGGAAAACGGGGTCGGGAGCCGAACGACCCGCTACGAGACGATCGTCGAGAACCTCCAGGACGGCGTCTTCGCGCTCGATCCCGACGGCACGTTCAACTTCGTCAACGGCGCGATCGAGGAGTTCACCGGGCTCGACCGTGACCGACTGGTCGGCTCGGAGTTCACCGCGATGGTCGAAAGCGGGCTGTTCGACACCGAGGCGGCCGAAAAAATGGCCGGGGCAGTAGGGGTTGTCTGTACCAGCGTCGACGCGGAACGGCGAGTGACGATCGAAACGACGCGCGGGGAAGTCCTGGAGGTGCGTCTGTACGCCAGAGGCGACGGTACGACCGAAGAGATCGTCGGGATGGTGCGGGAGGTGACCGAACGGGTTCGGGCGCTGGAAACGCTCGAGGGCCAACAGCTGGCGCTTCAACGCCTCTGGGAGGCCGACGTGGATCCGGATCTGACGATCGACGCGAAGATCGAGCGAGCGCTCGAGATCGGCTGTGAGTTCCTGGATATGCCGATCGGGTTCACGTCGGCCATCAGTGGGGACAGCCACCGAATCGAGCGGATCACCGGAACCGACGACTTCGAGTCCGGCCTGACGACGCCCCTCCAGTCGACGTTCTGTAGATACACCGTCGAAAGCGACGATCCGGTTACGTTCAGGGACGCCGAAAGCGAACTCGGCGCGGACGAACATCCCAATCTAGAAGCCGGAATCAGCTGTTACGCCGGGACGAAGATCCTGGTTCGGGGGCGGCTCTACGGAACGTTCTGTTTCGCGGCGGCGGACGCCCGCGACCGCTCGTTTTCGCCGGCGGAACGGGAGTTCGTCAGACTGCTCGGACGGTGGGCCGGAAGCAAACTCGACAGACAGCGGACGATAACCGTGCTCGAAACGCTTCACGAAACGGGAACGGAGATGCTGCTGGCCGACTCGAAGCGACAGATCGCACAGTTGGTCGTCGAGACGGTCGAGGAGCTGTTCGATCTGCCGATCACCGCGCTTTGGCGGTACGACGAGCCGACCGACACGCTCCGGCCGGTCGCCGAAACGGCCACGGCCAGGGAGGTCATCGGCGAGACGCCGGTCTTCGAGCGCGGCGAGGCGCTCGCCTGGGAGAGCTTCGAGACGGGGGAGATCCGGACGTTCGAAGACATACGGACGAAAGACGGCGTCCACAACCCCGAAACGTCGATCCGATCGGAGATCCACGTTCCGCTGGGGAGACAGGGCGTGATCGTCAGCGCGTCAACCGAACCCCGGCGGTTTCAGAACGTCGACGTCGAGAGCTTCGAGCTGCTTCGGGCGCTCGCCAGTAACGCACTCGTCGACATCGATCAACAGGAAGCGCTCGAGGAACGGGGCGAGGCGCTCCAGCGACAGAACGAACAGCTCGAGGAGTTCGCACACGTCGTCGCACACGACCTTCGGAACCCCCTTGCCGGCGCGGTCGGCTTCCTCGAGATCGCCCGCGAGACGAACGACGAGGCGCACTTCGACCGCATCGAGACGTCGCTCGGTCGGATGGAGGAGCTCATCGAGGAGCTGCTCGATATCGCACGAGAGACCCGCCGAGCGGCTGACCCTCGGGAGCTCTCGCTCCCGGGGCTCATCGAGGAGGCGTGGTCGTACGTCGATGCCGAAGAGGCGACGCTCACGGTCGGGGACGGTCTCGGATCTGTGTACGCGGACGAAACGCGGCTGCTGCAGCTGTTCGGCAACCTCTTTCGAAACAGCGTCGAGCACGCTGGACGCGATGTCGCCGTCGAGGTCGGCGCCCTCGAATCGGGCGAGGGGTTCTACGTCGAGGACGACGGACCGGGGCTCCCGAAGGGAGCGAGAGAGGACGTCCTGATGATCGGCCGAACCGCCTCGGCGAGCGGGACCGGGATCGGGCTTGACAGCGTGACAGACGTCGTCGAGGCTCACGGCTGGGAGCTGTCGATCCCCGAAACCGACGGCGGCGCTCGGTTCGAGTTCCGCGTCGAAGGGGCGACGGAGGCACAAAATTAATGCTGCGAGTGGACGCGAAGGGAAACAACAACGGACCGGGGGCATGGAACGACACATCGTAATCGCCGACGACGACGACACGATCCGGGACATCGTCGAGTTCAAGCTGAGCGGTCCCGAGCGGGCAGTGACCGCCTTCGAGAACGGCCGGGACTGCTGGGAGTATCTCGAGGCGAACGAACCGCCCGACCTCGTCGTTCTGGACGTGATGATGCCCGGGTTGACGGGGCTGCAGGTTCTCGAACGGATCCGCGAAGACGACAGGCTGGCGTCGGTTCCGGTCATCATGTTGACCTCACGCGGTCGCGAGGAACACGTCGTCGAGGGGTTCGAGCGCGGGGCGACCGATTACATGACGAAACCGTTTAGCCCGAACGTCCTCGTCGCACGGGCCAACAGCCAGCTGTGATGGTGCTCACCGGGTCTGCGCTGTTCTTTGCGGCTGCCGCGATCGGGATCGTCACGATCGCCGTCGGGATCGCCACGATGGCCACCGCCGTGTGGTTTCACTACAGGGGCCGTCGCCGGGAATCGGCCCGAAAACGGGTACAGTCCGAGCTGTTCGAGCGGCTCTTTGCGGCCGACCCGGAGTGGAACCCGTGGGTCGGGACGCTCTCGCGAGTCGAGCGTCGCCAGTTGCGGACGCTTCTCGACGAGTACCTCCGACAGCTCCGCGGAACCGAACACGACCGGCTCTGCGATCTCGGAAGTGCGCTCGGGATCTCGGAGCGGGCCAAACGAAACCTCAGTACGGACCGGAAACGGCTCCGCGCGCTCACGTGGCTCGCGCTCTTGGAAGAACCGGTCGAGCCGGAGCGACTCGAGCGATACTGTCGGGACGAACCACAGCACCGCGCGGGCGCCGCCCGCGTCCTCCACAGGAGCGGCCATCCCGACGCGCCCGAAATCGGAACCGATCTCCTCGTCGGTGACGGCGAGCGGTCGCTGACCGCCTTCGGCTTCGATACGCTCTATCAGCTGAACAACGGGACCGAAACGCCGCTACTCGCGAGCCTCGAGGCGGGAAGCGACGCGTGGAACGAACGGCTGCTCGTCCAAGCCCTGCTCGTGCTCCGCCACTGCAACATCTCGGACCCGGGCGGGCGGCTCGGGTGGCTCCCGGCGCTTTTGACGCACGACTCGCCACGCGTTCGGGCGGCCGCGGTCGGGGTTCTCGAGCGTCACGGCTGGCGCGAACAGCTCGAACGCGAGATCGACATCGGCGCGTTGCTCGGAGACGTCGACGGGGCCGTTCGTCGGGACACCTACCTCCTTTTGGCCTCGTGGGGCGACGAACGCTCCGCGGCGTTGCTCCGGCGGGCGCTCGATACCGAGGACGAAACGGACATGCTCGCGCTCGTCAGGGCGCTGGTATCCCATCCGCGAATCGATCCCTCGGAGGCGCCAGACCGGTTCGAGCCGTTCGTCCAGTGGGTGCGGGCCGACGAGGCCGTCGGCCGGCGACGGCATGTATGGGGGGTTTCAGCGGCGTGGTCGTAGACCTGATCGTCACGGCGACGACCTGGTTCTTCCTCGCGTACTTCGCGTTGATCAACGGCAGCTATCTCTTGATCCACGCGTTCGCGGTCGTGGGCGTCCGGCGGAACCGACGCGAACGGAGCGTCGAACCGGCCTACGACCTCCACGAGAGCCCGTTCGTGCCGGGGATCGCGGTCGTGCTCCCGGCGTACAACGAGGGGCCGGTGATCGCCTCGAGCGTCCGGTCACTTTTGAGCGTCGAGTACCCGGACTTCGAGGTGGTCGCGATCAACGACGGATCGAAGGACGACACGCTCGAACGGCTCGAGGAGGCCTTCGATCTCGAGCGCGTCGAGGCGGAGTTCCCGCTCGAGGTCCCGTGTGAGCCGATTCGCGGCGTCTACCGGGCCTCCGACGCCGATCTGGTCGTCATCGACAAGGAGAACGGCGGGAAAGCCGACGCACTCAACGCCGGGGTGTTCTTCACCGATCAGCCGCTTTTCTGTGCGATCGATGCCGATACTGTCCTCGAACGGAGCGGGCTCATCGAGATCGTCCGCCCGTTCCTCCGCGATCCCGAGCGGATGGTCGCGACTGGCGGCACCGTCAGGGTCGCAAACGGCTGTACCATCCGCGACGGCGTCGTCGAGCGCGTCCGTCTTTCGGGGTCGGCGCTCGTCAATCTCCAGACGATGGAGTACATCAGAGCCTTTCTCTCCGGGCGGATCGGCCTGAGTGCTATAAAGAGTCTCCTCATCATCTCGGGAGCGTTCGGCGTCTTCCGGACGAACGCGGTGCGTGAGGTCGGCGGCTACTCGACCGACACGATCACCGAAGACATGGAGCTCGTCGTCCGGTTGCACCGACATTTCAGCCAACTCGATGAACCCTACCGGATGGAGTTCGTGCCGGACGCCGTCGTCTGGACCGAAGCCCCGGAATCGCGTCAGGTGCTCGGCCGCCAGCGGAGCCGGTGGTACCGGGGGCTGCTCGAGTCGCTCGAACTGCACCGCGGGATGATCGGCAGGCGCAGATACGGCGCGATCGGTCTCGTCGCGCTCCCGTTTTTCCTCCTCGTCGAGGCGCTCGGACCGCTGATCGAGGGGATCGGCTATCTGCTCGTTCCGATCATGTTCGTTTTGGGTTTCCTCAACGTCCCGTTCTTTACGCTCTTTATCGCCGTCGCCGTCGGTCTCGGGACGCTCATGTCCTGGCTGAGCGCGTTCAACGAGGTCTACGGGTTCCGCCGATACACGAGTCCGAAAGACATCGCCACGATCCTGTTTTACGGCGTCGTCGAGAACGTGCTCTACCGACAGTGGAAGGCGTTCATCGCCTGGAAAGGGTTCGTCCAATTCCTCCGGGGCGATACCTCGTGGGGCGAGATGACCAGGGTCGGTCTCGAGAAGTGATCACTCCCCGACGGCGTCGGCGAAACCCCACTCGTCGGCGCGATCGAGCGCCTCCTCGCGGGCGGAGCGTCTGATATTCTCGATGGCGTCTTCGTTCTCGAGGAACGCCTCGACGGAGCCCTCACTCCGTCTTTCGTGGGCGATCCCGGCGACCTCGCGCGTTCTGTCCGCCAGACCGGGATCGTCGGCCAACCGCTCTGCGACCGCGCCGGGATCGACGCGTAGCTCCGCGGTCCGATGCGGTAACTCGAGGGCATCGGCGTCGAGGGCGTACAGTTCGAAGCGATAGGGCGGCGAGCCGATATCCTCGAGTGCGGGCGGGCCGCCCCGGTCGGTTCCGGAGTGATACGCCAACACCGGAACGCCGGCTTCGAACGTGACGACGCCGGTTTCGTCGCTGTCGTCGAGCAGGGCGTTCCGCGAGGAGATCAACGCGTAGCCGTCCAGCCGTCGGTCCAGCGCGTCGGCAAGCGCCGGGGCGAGCGCCGTGACGACGCGCGATCGGAGCAACTCGCCGTTGGGGATCATGGCGGGTCCGGAATGACGGCGGTGCGGAACCGCTCGGCGACGGCCTCGGAGTCGCCCTCGTTCGGCGATAGCCGGTCGGCGGCCGTCCGGAACGCCGCCGCAGCCGGGCTGTCCGGCGCGTGTTCGAGAAGCGGAACCCCCTCCGATCGAGCCGCCTGGACGGCGTCGCTTTCGGGGACCGTCGCGAGCGTCGGTCCCTCGAAGTACCGATCGGCCTTCGTCGTGATCTCCTCGATGTCGCCGCGGACTCGATTGAATACCGTCCCCACGATATCGGAGCCATACGAGAGCGCGTACTCCTGTACTTTCAGCCCGTCGGAGATTGCCGGGATCGTCGGGTTGAGCACGACGATCACCCGGTCGGCCAGTACGATCGGGAGGACGGCGCTTTTCGAGCCGAGCGTCGCGGGCGAATCGAGAAGGAGGATATCCGTCCCGGCGGCCAGCTCGGCGACGACGTCCCGGAGTCGGTCCGGGTCGGCCGCCTCGAAGGCCGCCAGTGAGGTTCCACACGGGACGACGGACATCCCGAAGCGGTCGTAGGTCGCGTCCTCGACGGGGGCACCGTCCTCGAGGAGGACGTCGTGAAGGGTCGTCTCGACGTCGGCGAGCCCGGCGTGAAACAGCAGGTTCGCCATCCCTGTGTCCGCGTCGACGATCGTCACATCGTATCGATCCGCCAGCGCCATTCCGAGTGCGACCGTGCTCGTCGTCTTGCCGGTCCCGCCCTTCCCGGAGGCGATCGCGAACGCCTCGACCATTTGGCTTCGATTGGCTCGTGTTCGGAAATAAGCGTTCGGATCATTGATCGACGCCGAAACAGTCAGACGACGTCGCCCCGGACGGAAAGCCGCTCGCGCCCGGCCCGGTGTTCGGAGAGCGTCTCGGCCGCCGTCTCGGCCGCCTCGGGCTCCATCCCGAGCATCTCAAGTGCCGCCGACAACGTCGGGAAGACGAACTCGCCGGCCTCGAGTTTCCGGAAGGCCTCCTCGCTTCGCGTTCCGCCGTCGTCGGTGGCGACCCACAGACAGGCGGCCCGGGGATCGAGCAGCTGGGTGTAATCGTCTCGTGCACGGGCGCCCTTCAGTCGCTGGGTGACGTTGTTCTCGAAGCCGCTGTTGCACACCTCGAGGTGGATCGGTTCGCCGTCCTCGAACAGCTGCGCCGCCAGACAGCGCTCGGGGGCCACGTGGCCGTTCGGGTTGGCACGGACGTATTCGGGGAACTGATCGGCCCAGGCCGCAGCGACCGTCTTCCCGACGCCGGAGACGCCGAGTTCGGCCTCGAACTCGTCTTCTCGCTCGGGGGCGTCCTTGAACAGGAGGTCCTTCGTGAGATAGACACAGAGCCGCTCGACGGGGTCGGTCCCGAGGACCGCGTCTCCGAAGGCCCATACCTCCCGGACTGGCACCGGCGTCGGCTCGGTTTCGACCGCCTCGACGATCGACCGGAGCCGGTCGACGGCCTCCGTACGGCTGTAGCTCATCACCGCCGGTAGGGGGGCAGGACCGAAAACAGTTACCGAACACGGCGGAAGCCGCGAGGCGAAACCCGTATCCCCGACAACCGGCAAGGGACTGCCAATGCAGTGCGACAAGTGTGGTGAGGCGGCCGTCATGCACGCCGCCTACTCGGGGCTCCATCTGTGTGAGAGTCACTTCCGTCGTTCCGTCGAGACCCGCGTCAGACGACGGATCCGTGACGACGCGCTGTTGTCCGACGAGCCGACTGCGGCCGATCCCGAGACGTGGCTCGTCGGCCTCTCCGGCGGCAAGGACAGCGTCGTTCTCACGCAGATCCTCCACGAGACCTTCGAGAAGGACCCCCGGATCGAACTCGTCGCGCTGACGATCCACGAGGGGATCGAAGGGTATCGCGACGCCTCCCTCGAGGCGTGTCTCGAACTTACCGACGACCTCGAAATCGAACACGAGGTCGTCAGCTACGCCGACGAGTACGGCCTCGAGATGGATTCGGTCGCCGAGGAGGATCCGCTCGGGATGGCTCCCTGTGCGTACTGCGGCGTGTTCCGTCGGGACGCGCTGTCGGCGTACGCCGACGAGCACGGGGCCGACAAACTGCTGACGGGACACAACCTCGACGACGAGGCACAGACCGCGATGATGAACCTGCTGTCTGGGGACGTCCGACAGGTCGCCAAACACTTCGACGCCTCGCTGGGGAGCTTCGAAGAGCGGGAGATCGACGACGATCCGTTCATACCGCGCACGAAGCCGCTCCGGGACATCCCCGAAAAGGAGGTCGCACTCTATGCGCATCTCAGAGAGCTCCCGACCCACATGGCGGAGTGTCCACACGCCAGCGAGGCCTACCGCGGCGAGATACAAAAGCACCTCCACGAACTGGAGTCCGATCACCCGGGGACCAGACACTCGATCATGTCCGGATACGAGGAGCTCGCGAAACTGGCCGCCGAAGCCCACCGCGGTAGCGGGCCGGAAGGCGAGTGTGAGCGATGCGGCGCACCGACGAACAACGACGTCTGCCGGAAATGCGAACTGGTCGACGCCGTCGGCGGCGAGCTCCCCGGCGACGACTGATCGCCGTCAGCCGCCCGTCATACACGCCGTTTACACGGTAACTATCAGTACAGACGACTCTGTAAATCTCGGAAAAAAACCGGTACTGAAGCGGTATAAGTAATATAAGATATCGGACTTATCTGATAACGTCAATACCGTTGTTCTGTTCGACTTCCGAACGGCCGCCGTCGGTCTCGCCGACGTCGAAGTTCCCGCCCGAACGCTCCGGCGACGAGGAGAACTCGTCGTCGACGCCTTCGATGGCCTGCCGGGAGGCGTCGGCCTGTTTCTGGGTGGTCGGGCCGAGGATCTGAGCGGACTGGACGCCGGTCATGATCGCCATCACGCGGACCTTGCCCTTGTACTCCTCTTGGATCCGGGCGCCCCAGATCACGTTCGCGGAGGCCTCGAGTCGCTCGGTGATGTTCTGAGCGATCCCTTCGGCCTCTTTCAGGGTGAGGTCCGGACCGCCAGTAATATGGACCAACCCACCCGACGCACCCCGATAGTCGACATCGAGAAGCGGGTGGTTCATCGCGTCGTTGACGACTTCCTTCGTCTTGTTTTTGTCCTGTGTCTCGCCGACCAACATCACCGCGACGCCGCCCTGATTCATGATCGAGGTCATGTCGGCGTAATCGAGGTTGATGAGCGACGGCTGGGTGATCGTCTCGGAGATCCCCTTGACAGTCTCGGCGATGATCTGATCCATCACCGAGAAGGCCTTGCCGATCGGGAGGTTCGGGACGTAATCGAGCAGTCGGTTGTTATCGAGGACGATGATCGAATCGGCCTCGTTGCGGAGCTTTTCGAGCCCCTCCTCGGCTTTGACCGTTCGCGCCCGTTCGACGTTGAACGGCGTCGAGACCATCCCGACGACGATCGCGCCCTGCTCTTTGGCGATCTTCGAGACGACCGGCGCGGCGCCGGTACCGGTTCCGCCACCCATCCCCGCGGTGACGAAGACGAGGTCCGCCTCTCCGAGCACTTCCTTGATCGTTCCCTGGGCCATCTCGGTGGCGCGTTCGCCCATTCCGGGGTCGCCGCCGGCACCGAGTCCGTTGGTCAGCGATTTGCCAACGAGTATCTTCGTGTCGGCTTCGATCATCTTGAGGTGCTGTTTGTCGGTGTTGATCGCGATCGTCTCCGCACCGTCGACACCGATGTTGTACAGTCGGTTGACGGTGTTGTTGCCGGCACCGCCAGCCCCCACGATGACGATCCGTGGGTCACCGAACTCCTCGCCGTCTGCGAGGGTTTCGTCCATCTCGCGCTTTTCGGCTTCGGCGTTCTCCAGTGCGGAGTTGACGATATCCTGCATCGTCTACACCTTCGCCCAGGGACGGGTTTTTTCGGTTGCCTCCGTCTCCTGCTCGTTTATCATCTCGCGCACGGCGGAGCGAATCGCCTCACTCCGGTTCGGGAACTGCCCCGTATCGACCATGCGTTCGACCTCTTCGATCTGCTGCTTCGGGATTCGTAGTGTCACACGCTCCATTTTTGTTTCCCCTCTGGTTGTGAGTAAGACGACGTTGCACACGCGACCGCTCCGCGTTTACACCGGTGAGCGCGGCGAAATCGGACATTTCGCCGATTTTCCACCGTGTGTAAGACGCGTCGTCTTACGCAAACGTATCCACAGAAGGTATATACTTAAACCTTTTGGCAGACGTAAGACAGTCGAGTAATATAGGTGTTTAAGGCTCTTAGACGCTTTATTTCGGCGTTTACGGATCCCGGAGAACGTCAGCTGCGGGCGTCCGACGGCCGCATCCGGGGCAGAAACCCCAGTCCGAGCGGAGCTCGTCACCGCACTCACAGAAGACCCGGTGGCTCGCTTTCTCCCCACAGTTAGGACAGTAAACGTCAGAGGGCGACAGGTTCTCACCGCACTGTTTACACGAATGACCCTCTTCGTCAGACACGTTCTCACGATCGGCGGACTGTGTCTTACGGCTGTCGGCCTCTTCGTGTGACACACTCCCGGAATCGCTATCAAGCGAGATGTTTACGTTCACGTCTTGGGGCTCCGAGCGCGTATACGCCCGGTCGAGCCGGTCCGCGATGAGCTCGTCGACGCGGTCGACGATGAGCTCGTCGAGCGATCCCTCGGCCACGGACTCCCCGGAAGCATCGTTTACGCCCGTCTCGGTGGCGTTTACAGATGCTTCCCCGTGCTGATCGAGGAACTCCCGGAGCGCCTCACGCATGACCTCGCTCTTGGAGGCGTCGAACTCCTCGAGCTGTCGGACGAGATCATCGTCCGCCCGGAACGTTATCTTGCTCATTAGTCGTCCGACAATTGTGTGTGACGGTATTTCAATCTTCGCGCGCCGTCCGACAGCCGTCCGTCAGACGATGCGGTCGCCGTCGAAGGTCAAAACCGTTAAGTCATGCAGTCATCTCTTTTCGGGTACGGCCGCCCTTAGCTCAGACTGGTAGAGCAGTCGACTGTAGATCGACTTGCCCCCCGTTCAAATCGGGGAGGGCGGACTCCATTTTCGGTCGAACCGCTGCCGACTGCGGATCGACTTGTCCCCCGTCCTCGTGGGCGAAGCGAACGAGGGCTCGGAAGTCGCAGTCCCGGGAGCGCAGCGAAGCAAGTCCAGAAACTCACGGAGAAGCCCGATGACACGTTCCGGAGCTTCCTGTTGTACCCAGTGACCGGCGGCCTCGACGAGGGTGCAGAAACGCATGTCGGTACAGGCCGTCTCCCGCATTCGCTCGAAGACGCCGGGCGTCCGGTAGACTCTTCAGTCGCGTCGGCCCGGAATAAATTTATACCACGATCTATGGAACAATCTTCCCGGCTGTCTGTAGGGTACCTCCTTTCATTCGTCCGACCCGAGCGCCTGCCAGCACCAGACGAACCGCTGGCCCGCGGTGACGTGTGTAAAGACGGCGAGAAAGACGAGCGTCCACTCGACGAGCGAGAGCCCGTAGCGGACGGGGTTTACGACGGGCGCGATCGCCGCGACGACGCCGACGAGCAGTAGTATGTCGGCGCGACCGAGCAGCCCGCCGTAGATCCGTCCGAGCCCGAGCGCCTCCGCCTGCGTCCCGAGGTACGCCGTCAGGAGGACGCCGGTGAGCGCCAGCATTCCCAGTTCGTACTGCTCGACGCCGAGCGCGAGCCCACCGAGAATCAGGACGTCGCCGTATCGGTCGAGGACGTGATCGAGGAAGTCGCCGGCGTCCGACGCGGTGTCCGTCGCCCGCGCGAGCGCGCCGTCGAGAACGTCGAAGAACCCGGTGATCAAGACTAGCGCGGCGGCGGCGAGATACCAGGACGGATCCGACCCGCCGAGGACGAGCGCGTACCCGCCTCCGGCCGCAGTGACGACCGAAAGCGTCGTGACCGCGTTCGCGGAGAGGCCGAGCCGGGCCGTTGCGGCGACGAACGGCGTGATGGCCCGGCTGACGAACGGGCGAAGCCTATCGAGCGTCATTGCTGTCGGTCGTCTCTGCGGTCCGAGACCATTCTTGGGCACAGGTACTTGCGCGTGCGGCATAAGTTGTCCTGGTCGCACTTGCCCCGTCACGCTCCGGTCGGGACCGATCGGTTATCGGTTCGACTGAAAAGGGTTCACCCTCCGGCGAACACCGTTGAAGCGTCGTGAGCGGGAGCACTCCTCGGTCGCTGTCAGGGATCCGTGCCGCGTTGGGAAATTTTAACACAGGAGGATCGAAACGGTAGGTATGTTCAATCTCTCGGACGAACAGGAGATGCTGGTGTCCTCGCTGGAGGAGTTGGCCGAAAAGGAGTTCTCCGACGACGCCTTCGAGTGGAACGGCGAGGTCCCCTGGGAGAACATCTCGACGCTCGCGGAGCACGGCTTTCTCGGCATCAATATCCCGATGGAGTACGGCGGCGGTGGAATGGGCGAGTTCGAGGCGATGTTGAGCGTCGAGGCCGTCGGGCGGGTCTGTCCGGACACCGCCGAGTTTCTCTTCGGCCAGCAGATGGTCGCCCCCAGGGCGATCGAGATGTTCGGCACCGAGGCGGCCAAAGAGCGGTACCTGCCGCCGATAACGGCCGGCGAGGACGCGATCGCGATCGCCATCTCCGAACCGGAAGCGGGGTCGGACGTCGGCTCGATGAACACTCACGTCGAGGAGGACGGCGACGACCTCCTCGTCAACGGCGAGAAGATCTGGGTCAGTAACGTCCCGCACTCCTCGGCGGCGGTCGTCTGGGCGAAGTTCCCCGACGGACTCGGCTCGCTGATCGTCGATTTCGACGCCGACGGCGTCGAGATCGCCCAACACTACACGAACATGGCCGGACACACCCAGACGCAGTTCTACATGAACGACGTCAGGGTCCCCGAGGAGAACGTCCTCACGCGCGGGAAGGGCGGGTTCAAACAGCAGCTCAAGGCGCTCAACTGGGAGCGGCTGGGAAGCGTCACGTTCGCGAACGCGATGGCGCGCTGTGCGCTCGATAAGGCCATCGAGTACGCCACCCAGCGCGAACAGTTCGGCCAGCCGATCGGCGATTTCCAGGGGATCGAATGGAAGCTCGCGGACATGGCCAAGGAACTGGAGGCCTCGCGATCGCTCGCCTACCGGGCGGCGCTCGACGCCCACGAACGGGGTGGTGCCCCCGACCGACTGCAGACGTCGATCGCGAAACTGTACTCCTCGGAGATGGTCGAGGAGGTCGTCAGCGAGGCGCTACAGATCCACGGTGCCAACGGATACCAACAGGGTCATCCGCTGGAGTATCTCTACCGGCTGGCCCGCGGTCGGCGGCTCGCGGCCGGCTCCGACGAGATCCAGAAGATCCAGATCGGCGACGCGCTCAAGGAGGGCGGCGTCCCACCGCTGTTCTAAACCGAAGGCAAAGTATCAGGCGTAATCGCGGTCGTACTCCGGCTTTCGTTTCTCCCCGAAGGCCGCGACCGCCTCGGCGTGTTCGGGGTCGTTCACACACTCCCACTGGTAGGCGATCGCCCGCTCGCAGTAGTTCTCGAAGGACTGTTCGGGATCGATCAGGCGGTTGGTGTGACGGACGGCCATCGCGGGGAGATCCCGCATCTCCTCGGCGAACTCGCGGGCGCCGGCGAGCGGATCGTCCGTCTCCTCGACGGCCAGCCCCATCTCGACGGCCTCGTCGGGGGTGATCTCGCGACCGGTCAGCAGGTACTCCTTGGCCTTCGACTCGCCGACGAGCCGCGGGAGGAGCCAGCCGCCGCCGTCGCCCGGTACCAGCCCGACGTTGACGAACCCCTCGCGCAGCGACGCCTCGGGGCCGACGATCCGGACGTCACAGGCCAGCGCGAAATCGCAGCCGGCGCCGACGGCGGGCCCGTTCACCGCCGCGACGCTCGGCGTCGCCATCTCCCTGAGTTGGCGGACGACGTTCTGGACGGCCCACAGAAAGCCGGCGTACTCCTCTTTGTGCATCCCCTCCCAGTCGGGCATCCCGGAGACGTCCGCGCCGGCGCAGAACCCGTCACCGGCGCCGGTCAACACGAGCGCGTAGACGCTGTCGTCCTCGCGGGCGTCCCGGATCGCCTCGTTGAGTTCGAGGATCGTCTCGCGCGTGAAGGCGTTGTACACCTCCGGTCGGTCGATCGTGATCGTGGCGATACCCGCCTCGGTGTCGTAGGTGACGTCGTCGTACATGGTGGATCTGCCGCGTCGGGCGCGGTCGCTGGGACTGTCGTCTCGGAGGGCCTTGAGTGTACCCGACGTGAACCCCTGGGAACCCGTGGGCGTGAATCCGTGACACAACGCCTATGAACGTTCCCGTCAACGGGCGACGTATGCATCCCGTAGAGTCCGAGTCAGGCGCCCTACCGCTTTCGGGCGTGACCGTCGTCGATCTGACGCAGGTGCTCGCCGGCCCGTTCGCCTCGATGACCTTCGGCGATATGGGCGCCGAAGTGATCAAGATCGAGGCGGTCGGCCGCGGCGACCGTTCGCGGAACATCCAGCCGGCGCCGTCGTATTTCGAGACCGTCAATCGGAACAAACACAGCGTCGCGCTCGATCTGAAAAGCGAGGAGGGCCAGGAGATCGCCAGACGGCTGGTGGCCGAGGCGGACGTATTCATCGAGAGCACGAAGGCCGGCCGCGTCGAGTCGTACAACCTCGGCTACGAGGACGTCCGGGAGCTGAATCCCGAGATCATCTACTGTTCGGTGACCGGGTTCGGGAAGGACAGTCCCTACGAGAACGTCCCGGCGTGGGACATGTTGATTCAGGCGATGAGCGGCATCATGAGCATGACCGGTGAGGCCGATGGTCCCCCGGTGTGGTCCGGACTCCCGAGCGGTGATCTGGCCGCCGCGATGTACGCGACCCAGAGCGTCCTCGCCGCGCTGTATGCCCGAGAGCGTGGACACATCGATGGGGAATGGATCGAGGTCCCGATGTTCGACGCCGCGATCTCGTGGCTCACACTGCGTGCGGGTCACTCGTTCGGGACGGGTGAGCCGTTCCCGAGATCCGGAACGAGACACCCCTCGATGGCCCCCTTCGGTGCCTTCGAATGCGGGGAGAGACAGCTGGTGATCGCGGCCGGAACGGACAGCCTCTGGTCGGATTTCTGTACGGCGATCGACCGGCCGGGGTTGTACGACGACGATCGGTTCTCGACCGTCGGTGACAGACTCGAGAACCGCGACGCGCTGGTCGAGGAGATCGAATCGGCGCTCGAAGCGGAGCCGGCCGAGGCGTGGCTCGAACGGCTCCACGCCCACAGCGTCCCCGCCGGGCCGATCCACGACACGTGTACGATCTGGGAGGACGAACACGTACAGAAGCGAAATCTCCGCCGCCGGATGGAGCGCGAAAACGGGAGTACCGCGGACGTGATCGATCATCCGGTCCATTTCACGAACCTCGCGACACGGCTGGATATCGCCCCGGAAGAACTCGGCGAGAGTACCGGGGAGATGCTGAAACGGCACGGCTACTCCGAAGCGGAGATCGATCGCCTTCGGGACGAAAACATCGTCGAATGAGTCGCACTCGGGCGTGATACTCACGGACAGAAAGATGCGAACACGACGCAGAGACGGGCCGTACGACGGATCGAACGGCGGCGTGCTGGTGAGCCGTTGATTTTCCGGTTCCCTCTATCGGTATCAGCCGTCGGTCGCTTCGTACGGATGCGCGTCGTCGACCGTCGGTGCGCCGATCGCCAGGGTTTTGACTGACGCCTCGGCGTCCTCGGGGTTGTACGCGCGGTGCGGGTTTTCGGGTTCGGCGACAAACGCCTCGTCGACGCCGACGGTGAACGTCTTCTCCGGGGTCTCGACGTGGAGCGTCCCCTCGAGGACGTAGAAGACCTCGACCTGTTCGTCGTGGTAATGATACGCCAAGGGAAGCTGTTCCCCGGGTTCGGCGGTGTACACCCGGAGCCCGAGCGGCGAGCCCTGGTAATCGAGCCCGGCGGCGGTACTGATCGAGCGGACGTCCACGGGGCGATCGTCGAACTGCTCGAGGTCGTCGGTGTCGACGTGGTGATATCCCATACGGATGGCTGTCGGTTGGGTGCGGTATATGGCTTGCGTCGGGGGTCCGATGGCCGGTACCGCTCTCCCGATCTACCGACGGACGGCCTCTCGGTCGGCCGCCGGAAGACATACGAACCGCTCGGCCGACGTCCCGTCAATGGCGACCGAACACGCGTTTTCCGTCGACGGGGAGACCGTCGCTGCCGTTCACCACCCCGCGAAAAGCGACCGCTGGATCCTGTTCTGTCACGGATTTTTGAGCGACAAATCCGGAAGTTACGAGGCCCGCTGTGAGCGCGCGGTCGAGGAGGGCTACAACGCCGTCCGATTCGATTTCAGGGGTAGCGGCGACTCCGACGGTGCGTTCGTCGATTCGACGCTCTCGACACGGATCGCGGACCTCGTTGCCGTCGTCGATCACTTTTCGCCGCCGTCGTACGCCCTCTTCGGATCGAGTTTCGGCGCCAAGACCGCGCTCCACGCGGCGACCGATACTCCCCGACTCGAGGCGATCGTCGCCCGATCACCGGTCACGTACAACCGGGCGTTCGAACCCTATAGGGATGCGGTCGAAGCCGAGAGCCGTCTCCGGTTCGACGGCGACCGTGCGATCGACGGGCGGTTCTTCGAGGACTTCGAGACGTACGAGTTCGAGTCGATTACGGCGCGACTCGGCGTCCCGATCGCGATCTTTCACGGTACGGCGGACGAGTCGGTGCCGGTCGGGGACAGCTTCGAAGCCGCTGCTGCGCTCGAAACCGACGTGTATCTGGCGAAATACACGGACGAGGGCCATCGCTTTTCCGAGGCCGCGGAGCGTCGGCTTCGCGAGCAGGCGTTCGGTTGGCTCGAAACCGTTTACAAAACCGGTGCGTAGTGCGACCCTCGATGGTCGGTCGCCGACGGACAGAACGGCGAGTAGCGAATATACACGAACGTGTTTAAACCGTTCGCTGTCGTGCGGTTAAAAGGTCGTATCGTATTATACGGCATGATCCCGAACGTCGGAATAGCGGTCGGCGAACGAAGGGCCGACTCCGACCGAGAACAACAGACATGACATTACTCACGCGAGTCCGGGGACTCATCGGCGACGACAGTTCCGTATACGAGTGTCGCCACTGTGGGACCACGCTCGAATCCGATATCGACGACTGCCCGCTGTGCGGAAAGAGCGCGGTCGTCGCGTACGACATCGAGTAGCCGTCCGACTACTCCCCGGCCGACATCGATCCGAAGACCCCGTCCGCGTCGGCGGGGACATCGAAGTCGTGGAAGTGCTCGCCTTTCTCTTTAGAGAGCACGTTCAACGCAGCGGCGGCGCCGTCGCCCGCCGAGATGATCGCCTGCCACTCCTCGGCGCGAACCATCGCACCGGTCGCGTAGGCGTCTTCGACGCTCGTTTGCATGGTCACGTCGACGTCGACGAGATCCCCGTCGAACGCACAGCCGAGCGACTCCGCCAGATCGCGGTTCGCGCCGGTCGCCAAGACGAGATACGTGGCCGCGTACTCCCCGTCGGCGGTTTCGGCGACGAACTCGTCATCGGAGGCGGATACGTCCGACACTTCGGTTCCCTGGATCCGATCGACGCCGAAGCTGTCCACCTGCGCGCGAGCCGTTTCGATAAACGCCGAGCCGTCGACCGAGCCGACGCCGAGATAATTGAACAGATGGGCTTTGTGCATCCACGTTTTGTCGGTGTCGAGCAGGGTCGTTTCGAGACCGTTTTTCTGCGCGAAGAGCGCGGCGCTCAATCCGGCGGGGCCGCCGCCGACAACGAGTACGTCGGGCTGTGAATCGGGCATACCCATAAGCGAACGGGCTCTGTGGTCAAAAGGGTGTGTCCCGTCGACCGCGCCGATCGGATCGAAGGCGATCGAAACGACGCCGGTCGGCGAGCGATATATGAGCCGCCCACCGGATAGAACCGGTATGACCGACCGCGCCGTGAATCGGCTCCGCGAGAACGCGACCGGGATCGTTGCATTGGCCGTTACCGGTACGTGGCTTGCCGCCCTTCTGTCCGGACAGGGATGGTGGCTTCCGTTCATGCTGTTCGGCTACATAGTCATCGTGCCGATCGTCGCGATACTCACCGGGGAGCCGGAATCGCTCGATGGGTGGACCGACGAAGATGCAAAAGGCCGGGACAGACGGATCGAACGGGGACCGACGGACGAGGGAGATCCTCTCGAAACGCTCAGGAGCCGATACGCTCGGGGCGAGCTCACCGACGAGGAGTTCGAGCGAAAGCTCGACCGGCTGCTGGAGACTGAGACGATCGAAGGGCTCACCGAGCGACGGAGACGGAGGAGGCGAGACGCTGAACCCGGAACCGAGACGGAGTAGTCGACCGCAACCGAGAAGCCGAATTCCTCAAATACCCCGATACACTACCCGGAGACGTGTCGAAACAGGTCGCCGACGTGGGCACGCTGTTCTTACACGAGGCCGGCGACGAGTACACCGTCGTCGTCCGCCGTGACGGCGAGCGGTTGCTTCAGGGGCGGCTCGAATTGAAAGAGACGAGCGCTGGGCCCCGCCCCGGACGGTTCCGCGTCAAGGACGGCGACGACGACGTTCCACGCCGTCCCGAGCAGTTCGTCGAGATGGCTCGACGCGCCTTGCGGATCCGCATCTCCGAGCAGACGTCGCCTCGCGGTCGCGAGAAGCTGGCGTCGATGCTCGACGGCTATCAACTCGAAGCGAAGCAGGTCCGAACGTGCCGATACTGCTCCAGTAAGGGCCGATACGCACCGCTGACCTCGGAGACGGCGATCAGGGCCGACGGCGAGTTCATCTGTCCGGACTGTGCCAAGCGGGAACTCGAACGGGAAGCGAACTACCGGGGGCTCCGATCCGGAGCACGCGACCGACTCGAGGAGCTTCTGCTCGAGGTCGGCGATCTCGAACGCGTCGCGAACCTGCTGTCGGGACAGCTCGATCCCGAGTTGACGAAGTTCGACGAGATCAGCGCGACGACCGACGAGATCGATCTCGTCCCCACGCGCGATCTCGACGTTCACGGAGAGCTGAAATCCCGGCTCCAGAAGTTCGACGAACTGCTTCCGGTCCAGAGTCTCGCCGTCCGGAACGGACTCCTCGAGGGCCGCGACCAGCTCGTCGTCAGTGCGACGGCGACCGGCAAGACCCTCGTCGGCGAACTCGCCGGGATCGATCGCGCGTTGCGAGGCGAGGGGAAGCTGCTCTTTTTGGTCCCGCTCGTCGCACTCGCCAACCAGAAATACGAGGACTTCGAGGAGGATTACGGCGACGTCCTCGACGTGACGATCCGTGTAGGCGCCTCGCGGATCCGCGACGACGGCAACCGGTTCGATCCGAACGCCGACGTCATCGTCGGCACCTACGAGGGGATCGATCACGCGCTCCGAACGGGCAAGGACATGGGCGATATCGGGACGGTCGTCATCGACGAGGTCCACAACCTCGGCGCCGACGAGCGAGGGCACCGACTCGACGGGCTCGTTTCACGGCTCAAACATTACTGTGAGACGAACGCCTGTGATACCCAGTGGATCTATCTGTCGGCGACCGTCGGAAACGCCCCGGAACTCGCCGAAAAGCTCGGTGCTCAGCTCATCGAGTTCGAGGAACGCCCGGTCCCGATCGAGCGGCACGTCACCTTCGCCGACGGGACCGAGAAGATCGACATCGAGAACAAACTCGTCCGACGGGCCTTCGACTCGAAGTCCTCGAAGGGATACCGGGGCCAGACGATCGTTTTCACCAACTCCCGTCGTCGCTGTCACGAGGTGTCCAGACGGCTCGAATACGAATCGGCCCCGTATCACGCGGGGCTCGATTACGGTCAACGAAAGCGCGTCGAACGGCAGTTCGGCGACCAGGACCTGGCCGCCGTCGTCACCACAGCGGCCCTCGCCGCCGGCGTCGATTTCCCCGCCTCGCAGGTGATCTTCGACTCGCTCGCGATGGGGATCGAGTGGCTCTCCGTCCAGGAGTTCGAACAGATGCTCGGCCGGGCCGGACGCCCCGATTACCACGATCAGGGGACGGTCTATCTCCTCGTCGAGCCCGACTGTACGTACCATAGCTCGATGGAGATGTCCGAAGACGAGGTCGCGTTCAAACTCCTGAAAGGCGAGATGGAGCCGGTCATCACGCGATACGACGAGACCGCCGCCGTCGAGGAGACGCTCGCGAACATCACCGTCGCCGGGAAGGGTGCAAAGCGGCTGAACGACCGGATGGTCGGCGACATACCGACGAAACACGCCGTCGGAAAGCTCTTAGAGTACGAGTTCATCGACGGTTTCGATCCGACGCCGCTGGGGCGGGCCGTCACCGAACACTTCCTCGAACCCGGCGAGGCGTTCGCGATCCTCGATGCCGTCCGGAAGGGAACGGACCCCTACGCGCTCGTCGCCGAGATGGAGCTCAGAGAGGAGGAGTGAGCTGAGATCGTTCGATCCGGCTATATCAGTGCCAGTACGCCGATCGGCACCGCCATCCCGGCGAAGGCGATCCCCAGATACGCCAAGAGAATGACGAGGATCGCACCCGGGATCCCCCCCACCGCACAGATCAGCACCGCGATCGGCGTGATCTCGACGCCCAACCCCAGAAAGCTCGCGATGACCAGCACGATCACGCCGACGACCGCGTTGACGATGAACGGCTTGACTGTCTTGATGATGGTGTATGCGCCGAAAAGCAGCGCCAGAATGGCCACCAGCAAGGCTATTTCGATTGTTGTAACCATGACCGTCTCTTCTGCGAGGGGCGGTAAATCCCTTGGGGCCTAGAACGAAACGTTTTCATCTGCCCACGAGAGATGTACTCGTGCGGGACCGTGGGGTAGTTTGGTATCCTTCAGCGTTTGGGACGCTGTAACCCCGATTCAAATTCGGGCGGTCCCACTTCTTCGGTATCGGCGTCGATACTGGAATTCGTATACCAAAACGGGACAGCTCAGGCGCCATCGATCCCGGTTATCCGGTCGCCCGAGACCGTTGCGATGGCCCACGCTTCCGGGAGGTACCCGTCGACGACCCGTTCCGGGACGAGCGGAACGGGAACCGGACGATAGGCGTTGGCCCTCAGTTCGCGGATCGATGAAAACCGACCGACAGTACGGCCAGTCTGGAGTTTTCGAACACGGAACCGGCCGTCGGAACCGCGGCGGTAGACGTAATCGAAAGCGTCGACAGCGGGACAGGCAAGCGCCTCGAACGTCTCGAAGACCGTGACCGTCCGGTCGTCGGCGCGGAGAACGAACCGCGGTCCGTCGCCGGTCACCCCGGACACCCGCTCCTCGTGCCAGACCGGATCGGCGTCGGCACGGCAACACGCCAGTCCCTTGTTCCCGACCGAAAGTCGGTCGGGTACGCTGTAAAACGTTCTCGACCGGTCCGATCGGGCGAAAAGCCCCGGCGGGTCGGTGAGCACCTCCCGGATCGGGTCGACGTCGTCCGGATGGACGGCGAGCAGCGCGGTTCTGTCGGCGTTCGACGCCGAGCCGATTGCCTCGAGAAGAGTCGTGGGATCGGTACTACCGGGAACGAGGTGTACTGCGCCCGGAACACCGATCCGGTCGGCGTCCGACGTCGGATGGGCGACGACGGTATCGTCGTGGACATCGATGTTGTATCCGCGGTCAGAAAGCGCATCGCGGACTGTTCGCGTGCGACGGTCGAGTGCCATCAGCTGGCGTACGGCCCGTGACGGCAAGAGCGCCGCGGTCGATGCAACACTGCTGTAGGTCAAAGAGGGGTGGTTCACTTCCGCCCCGGTTGCCAAAGCTCTTATTCGATGGCGCGCCAAGACGTGATACTCAAATGGCTCGCGCGGAGAACACGGAAGTCATCGACAAATTCGAGCAGTTCTATCGCGATTACTACCGCAACGAGATCGGCCAACTCGCCCAGAAGTATCCGAACGAGAAGCGATCGCTGTACATCGAGTGGGACGACCTCTATCGGTTCGATCCGGATCTCGCCGACGATTTCATCGCCCAGCCCGACCAGATACGCGATTACGCGGAGGAGGCGCTCAGGCTCTACGATCTGCCGGTCGACGTGAAACTGGGGCAGGCACACGTCCGGGTGCAGGGGCTCCAGCGAACGACCGGCATCCGCGAGATCCGTGCGCGCCACCGCGGACAGCTCGTCGAGGTGACGGGAATCATCCGAAAAGCGACCGACGTCCGGCCGAAAGTAACCGAGGCGGCCTTCGAGTGTCAGCGCTGTGGAACTTTGACTCGGATCCCACAGACCTCCGGGGAGTTCCACGAACCCCACGAGTGTCAGGGCTGTGAACGACAGGGCCCCTTCGATATCAACTTCGATCAATCGGAGTTCGTCGACGCCCAGAAACTCCGGGTACAGGAATCGCCGGAAGGACTGCGCGGCGGCGAGACACCCCAGAGTATCGACGTCCACATCGACGACGACATCACCGGCCACGTGACCGCGGGCGATCACGTCCGGGTGACCGGCATCCTCCACCTCGATCAACAGGGTTCGAACCAGGAGAAATCGCCCGTCTTCGACGTCTACATGGACGGTCTCTCCGTCGAGATCGAGGACGAGCAGTTCGAGGACATGGACATCACCGACGAGGACAAAAAGCGGATCATCGAACTGTCCAACGAGTCGGACATCTACGAGAAGATGATCGCCTCGATGGCGCCCTCCATCTACGGCTACGATCAGGAGAAACTCGCCATCATCATGCAGCTGTTTTCGGGCGTGACGAAGCATCTGCCCGACGGATCCCGGACGCGAGGTGACTTGCATATGCTCCTGATAGGTGATCCGGGTACAGGAAAGTGTGTAAAAAGTTCTACAAAAATAACATTAGCTGATGGACGTGAAAAAGAGATATCTGAGGTTGTTGAGTCTAATTTAGAGGATCCGGTCAAAATCGACGACGGTTATTATAAGAATACAAACGTAAATGTCATCACTACGGACGGCGAAGCCACGGAAGCCGGACGCGCAACAAAGGTTTGGAAACGGGAAGCCCCCAAAACGATGTATCGTATCCGCACCGAGACCGGTAGAGAACTCGAAGTCACACCGAGTCACCCCCTGTTCGTACAGAATGAGAGCCGCCTCTCGGCCGTCGTCGCCTCGAAACTCTCCGAGGGCGATTTCGTTGCCGTGCCGCGAAATATATCTACTTCCCCCGTCACTGAAAAACTCGACACCGAACAGCACTGCCAGGTTGACGAAGGGTCCTTCGACCCTCCAGACCACCTCACCGAGCGATTGGCGAGGCTCCTCGGGTACGTTATCGGAGAGGGACACGTCTTCGGAAATACGGCCGTCGTGACGAACGCCGATACTGGGATAATCGAGGATGTATCGGAGATTTACGATGTGTTACAAGTGGAGCACCGAGTCGAGTCCCACCATACCAGCCCAGACGTGAGCAAAATAATGTGTACCTCTCGTGGACTCGTTTCTCTCTTCGAACACGTTGAACCAGCGATTCTCGATACCTCTGCGTATCAGCGTGTTCCAGACGCCGTATTTCAAGCATCCCTTCGCGTGAAGCGGGCGTTCCTGCGCGCTTACGTCGACGGCGAGTGTTCCGTCTCAGCGACACAACGGGAAATCGTCGTCGCATCGATGAGCGAGGAACTACTCGAAAACGTACGTAGCCTACTTCTCTCGTTCGGAATCCAGAGCCAATTGCATCCGCGGCAGAACGATAGCTACCGACTCCGAATCAGCGGGGCTGACTTCGAACGCTACGTCGACCGGATCGGATTCGTTACGGAACGAAAGACAGCATCGGCTGCTGAGTTCAATGACGTCCAAGCGAACACAAGCACCGATGTCATCCCGAACGTGGGGGAGACACTCCGAGAGATCCGCGAAGCCCTCGCCATCTCGCAGTTCGACTGCG
>LFFM01000295.1_pt1 | contig 33575 bp, 28 predicted proteins | sample 643131 | NCBI WGS metagenome assembly LFFM01 (sample SAMN03777445, study PRJNA286221) | soda lake metagenome | biome: soda lake; feature: Kulunda steppe; material: water; isolation source: sample Tc-Br brine of Tanatar trona crystallizer | place: Russia: Kulunda steppe | collected 2011-07
AATCAAATCAGCCTACTCCCTCCTAGTGTTCGAGATCCCGAAGCGGACCGACCTCTCCCAGTCGATCGGCGAGGGGGTGTCCGTCTTCGGATTCGGCAAAGAGAACCAGCGCGTCGAGGATGCACGCGACTTGTTCAACGAAATCGCCGACCTGTTCGACGAGATGTTTGAGAAGGCCGCACCTGAGGAGGTAGAAGCATGAGCGACGGCTGGGGTGATGCTTCCGGCATCGAGGGCAACTACGAAGAGGAAGACGATGAGGCTGAATCAAACGAAACGAGTGAGGTTGGAGAAACGGTGGAAACCAGTTCATCGACCGAAACGACCGAATCAGTTTCAACGAATGTGACGAATGGAACGAACGAAACGAAGACTAACATCAAGGACGAATGGAACGGGCGGACGATCTATATCCCAGATGATATCCTCAATGGGATGGAGGATGCGTACCTGAAATCTCAACTGAAGCTCCGAAAGGCGGGCCAGGACGAGTTCAAGAAGAACCGTCACTTCTACCCGCTTCTCGTACAGTTCGGCATTGAGGCGCTCTCTGAAGCGGACGCTGATGAAATTCAGGCTCGACTTTCGGAACTTGACGACGAGTAACTCCGCGCAGAATGAAAACCATTATTGATAATATCGATATACTGTATATGTCTTCACTGAGTACGTTTCTACCGACCTATTGGTTCGCGAACGTAGCCACTGGTCGCGCTACCTCGGTCCTTCACGCACAGACACGAATCATATTTCCGTCGAGTAGTTCGGCCGCGATCATTGGTCTAACAGATCCTGAAAGATGGCTTGGGCGTCACGTTTCGTAAGTTCCCGAGGATTGGAACGAATATGACGCTCCGAATGGACTGCGTACTCAGATAGCTGATCAAGGTCTGATTTTCTGCCACCGACTTCCGTAAACGAACGCTCGAGACCGACGTCGCGACGTAGTTGGAATATGCCATTGACCGTCGCCAAAGCGCGTTGCCGCGGTGATCCCTCTGCATCGTAGATCCGCGTTCCAAGAGCGGCGAGTTCATCGACGCACGCCGGGAGATTGTACTTAACGACTTCGGGGAGGATCATGCTGATTGCCTCACCGTGTGGAAGATCGTACATCTCTTGGAGCCCATAGGCTACGGCATGGATCGCCGCCTTTCCGCCATTGACACGCCCGAGCATCGCGGTCGTGGCTGCAAGAGCCATTTTCTCCCGTGCGATGGGCACCTTACCGCCGTGATGGGTCGCGGTCCGAAGATGAGATTCGATCTGTTCCATCGCCTCCACACACAGCGTATCTGCAAGCGAATTTGAATTCGTAGATATATATGATCCCATCGCGTGGGAAAAAGCGTCGAGACCTGTCGCGGCAGTCTGTTGCCGGGGGAGGTTTGTCGAAAGGTTCGGATCGACGAGTGCGACGTCCGGAATCACTTCCTCGTCGACGATTGCCTGTTTCTCCCCGTGGTCGTCATAGAGTACAATTGCTGTCGAAACTTCACTCCCAGTCCCACTAGTCGTCGGAACAAGAATGAGCGACAATCTACTGCTATCGACATTGTCTCGGCCGTATAGTTTATTTATCGGCCCATCGGTCTTGGCCACGATAGCAGCGGCCTTCGCGACATCCATCGGGCTTCCGCCGCCAATTCCGACGACGACATCGGCACCAACCTTCATCGCATAGTCCCGACAGGCAAGCACGTCGCGAGCAGTCGGATCGGGAGTCACCTTGTCGTAACATTCAATTGTGAGATTGGACGATTGTAATCCAGCCAGCAAGTCGTTGGTGAGTCCGGCATCCTGAATGCCGCGATCCGTAACGACGAGTACTGTCTCGCCATGGTCCGAGGCAAATTCGGCTGCTCGGTCAACACACCCGCGTCCGAAGACGAGGTTATCGGGGCTACTGAACTCGAACTGATCTATATCTCGATACATATATTTAATTTAGATCAAATCGTTTAAATAATTGTGCATGGGCTAACTTGTAGTATGCACCCTTATTATTCGCGTAATATAAATCGTTTATAATGCCCTTGATTCGACGATAACTGTAGCCAGCGTATAGTCTGATCGTGCTATTGTCGATCAAAACGGACCCTAGACTGGCTCGTGGTATTGTTCCATGGCCGCTCCGTCTGGTGTACTCCGACGCCCTAAGTTAGGTACTAGTACTAATGTAGGATTTGTAGTTTCGATAAACATGACATCAACAACTGCGTTATCTGGGTAGATAACAAATAGACAGCCGGGTTTGATGTCCATAATTTGTCTGGTCACTCGCAATACGATCACCAACACTAAAATAATCCTTGTTAATCGCAATGAAACCGCCATACTCGGCGGGGGAACACGTCTACCGAGTAGGAAATGCTCGGTCGTGTTAACATAAGCATCGGTTCCAGCAGACAGCGAAGGCTCGGGGGCATCTTTCCACCGCTGTTGACTCCGTCTTTCTAAATGTATTTACAAATGAAAAGTCCATATTTTTACCTCTCGAAAGACACATTCTACAGCATTCCGGTTTCCGTGACGAGTAGTGTGAAATCGGAGGTCGGTGGGGGGAGTGTAGCTGTAAGATGGCCACCTGCACCGATGAGAAAGGTCGCGTCCTCGGCGTGGTGTTTCTCTCTAAGAACGCGGAGAAACACCAACGTAAATTGTTGATTTTGGACGGGAATCACGTCGACACGGAGAAATGTTTCGTCTGAGGATCGACAGCAGGATACAGCCAATATCGATCTGAGTCAATTTGAATCGCCGTCTCATCAACCGCAACGCGATTCCGGCTTGCGTCCTCAACCGGCTGTAGATCGGCATTGTGAATCCAGTTAAGTGTGGCAGTTCGACTTCTCTCGACACCAAACTTTTCGAGATACTGTTTGGTATTTGAAATTGATACTCCAGCGGTATGGAGTTGGTACTCGTTTCAATGATCTTGCGGGGTGTCCTCTCTTGCTCCACAAACTCCAAGGTTATCGGCTCTGGTGAATCCCTGTAAGGCGGCAGGATAGGTCGTCAAATCAAAGGGAGTGAAGCGGGAAACCGTTGATGCCAATGTCAAAGATTTCCCGCTTCACGAGCAAGACGGTACGGTTAGCTAAAAACACTGTTAGTCGTCACGGCGAAGTCGCCGCCCCCGAAGGGGGCGGTGGGTTCGCCAACTACGCTGTCGTTTCACTCCACCGTCTCCGGATTTACTTGCCTAAGTCGTACCGCGATACGCTTGATCTGCTAAGCGAGATGCCACAAATACTGGCCGAGATCGGCCTGGAAACGGACGTTATTCCGCATCACTCGACGCTGGTGAAGGCGTTTGAAAGGTTACAGATCGAGGTGTGGCGAGTGCTGTTGCGCTTGTCGGCGCAGCTGCACGACACCGCCGGTCACGGCGCGATGGATGCGACGTTTTTCGACCGCGAAACCGCCAGAAAACACTACTGCCGCCAAACGAACTATCGAGTTCAGACGCTGAAGACGACGGCACTCGTCGCAACCGACTCACAGGCTGTTCTTGACGTTCACTGTACGACCGAAAAACGCCACAATACGCAGAGCGGCTGGCAACTCGCCCGCCGTAACGCGGATGAGATCGCCAGCCTCGCCGCCGACGAAGGCTACGACTGGCAACGCCTACGCGAAAAACTCCGAGAAAAGGACGTAAGACCGCTGATCAAACACCGCGAGTTTCGACCGCGTCGATTGCGCGCACAATGCGCGCATCGACGAATCTCTATACGGCCAGAGAGCGGTGTCAGAAACCGTCTTCTCGACGATCAAACAGACGCTCGGCCACGCGGTGCGTGCCCGAGCGTGGTACCGCGAATTTCGTGAGATCGTCCTGATGTGTGCCGTCTACAACATCAAGCGAGCCGTGACACCGTGAAATCACGTGCTGTATAGCGATTCACCAAAGCCAGGTTATCCAATCTGTACAACCCCTGGGGCGGTCGCTTTCAGACATAGAACACTCGAAACTACGACCGTCTCATTCTTCAATCCGAATTTGAACCGTGACTTATCCCGCATAGCGGGATTATATGTGGCCACCATACAACCCTGCCTGTGAGACTAACCTTGCGCACCGGGAAAGACGATTGAAAAATCGATCCACGAGATCCAGGCGCCGAACGCTTTCATTGGTGTGACAACTATTAGTTGAAACGAGTTGTATTACAATAGTATGATTGTAACGGATGTGTGCGGAGTAATATTCGTCCGTGAATTTCTGGTTCGTGTGCCCAATTACAATATAGGAGATCAATGGCGTTGAGCTGCTGCATGTTACAGCTGCACAAAGCTGTGATTGCACTCAACGTCTGTTTTAACTATAGAACCTAAGCAGACACAGGTGCCATTGTACATTTCATATTGTGGGATATGCTTTTCAGATAAATTGATACTCACAGATGTGCAATTTTTTCACGTTATTCTTCCATGCTTCGTCGACACTTCGGAGAATGATTATCGATCGTCAAAATAATGTGATCGTTTCGTACCGCAACCCGCAATGCGGGTTGTCTTGAACACTCACAGCGTTTCTTGCTCCCGGATTGGACGGTCAAGTTGGACGTAAGGGGCTTAGAGATATTCGATGTTCAATTCTATTTCATTAACGGTCCCTAAAAGTAGCTCTGGCAACTCTTCGCGATAATACGTATCCGTCAGGCGGTTTGCGGGGCCGGAAATGCTGATCGAACCAAGCACATCACCGGAGGCGTATCGGACGGGTACCCCCACCGCTCTGAGACCTGCAATCGACTCCTCGTCATTAAACGCATATCCCTGATCATGGACTTTCTCGAGTTCTGACTCAATCGTTTTGCGCGCTTTGGTTCCAACCCCGTGTGTTCGGTCGAGAATGTCGCGACGGTACGACGGTTCCAGATTCGCCAGGATAGCCTTTCCGGCGGCACTTACGTGTAGCGGACCCCGTTTACCGATGGTCGCATCCATCTTCACGGCATTCTCTCCCGCATGCGTAAACAGATACACTCGTTGTCCGTGCTCTTCGGTGATGAACTGCGCTCGTTCGGTCGTTTCCTCACTCAGTTGCCGCACTTTTCGGTTAATAAGGTCGTGCGCCGGCAGAGTTTCCTGCAACCGACCCCCGTGCGTTAAAAACATGAGACTCAACCTGTATCTGTTGTCCTCAACAGTAACATACCCACGGTCACGTAGTGTTATAAGATGACGATATGCCGTACTGGTTCCGATATCAACAGCATCGGCGACATCGTCGATGGTTGCGGGACCGTACCGGTGGAGGTACTGTACGACGTCAAGAACGGTGTCTACCGATTTTACGCGCGTTCGATCCTTGCTGTCAGTCATACTCAACTGCATGTGGACGAAGGACTTAATTGTCCCGCATCGTGGGATGGCCGGTTGTGTTTGTTGTTCATCGTTGGACATGCTGTCGTGGTGATGTAAAGATCTAGTCTCGCCTGCACTCGCTGGTGTGTAGTCGGTTGGGGCCATTGTACTGGCTGTGATCGGTGTCTCACATATATCGGGTGTGATCTATCGACTAACTGGGCGCACGATATCGAATCTGGCTGAGGCCAAAATAGTAAATAAAGTGACCAACTTGAAGTTAATGCAGAGAAGTGGTGAAGGTCAACGAGGTATCCACCCGGCTAGCACCGATTAACGACAGTGGCTACTCCTCAAGAGCGGTCCGGAATCGGTGTTTTCGGTACGAGTGTGCGTAATCGGGCTCCGGATAGCTGTCCGGTACCGTCGTCGTCATCGTGCAGTTGATCAGTGAGGGTCCGTTGTAGCCGGTAGCGGTTTGATACGCTTTCTCAAACGCCTCTAGGCTGTCAACATCAGCGCTCCAGAATCCACAATCGGCCGCGACAGCCGCGATGTCAACCTCGTTAGCCAGCGATGGTTGGCCGCCTGTCGTTGCGAACGCACTGTTGTTCATCACCACAATGATCAGGTTGGACGGCTCTTGGCGAGCCACCGTCGATAGGGATCCAAGTGACATGAGCAACGACCCGTCGCCGTCAAGCACGGTGACTTGCTCGTCACGGCTCACCGCGAGTCCGAGGCCTAAGGGTGTGGTGGTTCCCATTGCACCTTTCATGTAGTAGTTCCGATCGCGGTCCTCAACGGCTGAAAGAATCCAGGAGGAGACACCAAGATTTGATACGATAATCCCATCATCGGGCGTTGCGTCAACGATCGCTTCCGTGTATCTCCATTGAGTCGGCAACGACTCGTCAAAATTGCTCATTGGCCACCCTCCGCGGTGAGCGTCCGTTCGAGTAGCAGGATAAACGGTTCCTCCATCGAGTATGCCGACTGTGCAGCCATCGAAATGCGGCGTTCGACATCGGTTGTGTCGTGGAGTTGGTAGTTTCGAATCCCAATCGTATCAAGAAGGTCCGGCATCGGATATTCTGCCGGTCGATGCGCCAGATTATGATCTCCGAGCCCACCACGGTGGGTTACAATCCCCAGAAACGGAATTCGAACGGCTTTCGAGAGCGAGCCAAGCGCGTTAAAGGTGTTCGCGAGGCCACTCGATTGACAAATTAGCGCTCCGCGGTGTCCACCGAGCCAAGCACCGGAGAGTACGCCCACGGCCTCCTCTTCTCTCGCAACTGGCACGGCATTAAACGCATTGTCGCATTCAATCGCTGTCACTAGGTCCGAAAGTGCAGTATCAGGAATATACGCGATTACGTCGATCTCCTCGTCTTTCAGTGACGAGATGGTCTGATCTTCCCACGTCATGTATATGAGTGTACGAACTCCGGTACAAATAGGTTTGTGAACGACGCAGTCACCATCGTACTGATCCGCTTGCATTGATACTGTAGTTCGCCAGCGAACACCGTACCCGCGGAATTTATTTAGCATCGATCCCACTGATCACACATGATTCACGCAATCGGTGAACTACTCACGATTGACCTCACGGAACGAACGTGGGAGGCTACGGTGATAGAGGACATCGCCGAACGGTACATCGGCGGTCGAGGCGTCGCGACGAAACTGGCTCACGACCGCATCCCATACGATGCCGATCCACTTGGTCCGAACAATCGTGTATACCTCTCCACTGGCCCTCTGCAGATCTCACGAATGAGCTTTACGGGTCGGATGAACGCCACGACGCTTTCTCCACTGACAAACGGCTTGCTTTCGACGAACGCCGGCGGCTTCATATCACGTAACGTAGCCGATACCGGATACGTCTGCGTTGAGTTCGTGGGCGCAAGCGATGAGCTCATCGCCGTGCACGTGACAGACAAAGGTGTCGAGTTCGAACCCGTAACCGACCTGGCTGGGATCACCGTCAGTGAGACAACCGAGGCCATGAATGAACGCCACGGGCTCGAAGCAGAAAACCTGGCCACAGTCGGTCCCGCTGGTGAGAACGAGGTTCGGTATGCCGCGCTGATGACATCCGATACGCGTGCCTTTGGGCGTGGTGGGGTCGGTGCTGTGTTCGGATCCAAAGGCGTGAAGACCGTCTCGTTCGCCGGCGATTCGCGACCGGAAATCGACTTGGTCGATGAGACAGTCACCCAGGACGTCCATCGAGATGCAGCGACGAAAGATCACATCATGAAACGACAGGGAACCACGAGTGGGGTGGATCTCAAAAACGACATGTTCTCGTTGCCCACGCAGTATTTTGAGCGAATGTCTTTCGATGAGGGTGTCGAAGGAATCAATGGCAACGCCGTCGAGAGCAAGAAACACAAACGAGGGACGTGCTCGTCATGTGCGTTCGCCTGCAAGCTGCCAACGCGAGACGAGGCGACGGGTCTCGAAACGGAGGGACCGGAATACGAGACGGTGTTCTCATTCGGGAGCACGCTTCTCGTCGACGACATTGTCTCTGTGATGAAATCGAACGAACTGTGTGACGAACTCGGGCTAGACACGATCAGCGCTGGTGTCTCCATCGGTGCCTACCTAAAGGCCGAAGACGAGTTCGGAAACGACGAACTCATTCACAATCTGATCGAAAAGATCGCGGCTCGTGAAGGAATCGGAGATCTCCTCGCAGAAGGCGTCGACCGGATCCACGGGGAGCTAGGCGTGACGAACTGGACGTCGAAAGGGCTCGAGTTCCCTGGCCACGACGGTCGAGTGCTCCACGGTCGAGGGCTTGGCTACGCGACGGCCAACCGCGGGGCGGACCACATGTACTCGAAGATACACAACCTAGAGTACGAAGGCGTTATTGACCCCAACGGACTTGAAGGGAAAGCTGAAATTATTGTTGAACTGGAGAACCTGAAGGCTGTTAATGACTCGGCTGTCATCTGCAGGTTCGGCAAGGCACATATAACTAGAGAGCGTCTGGAGCGCATTCTTGGGGCCGACTACGACGAGATCCTCGAGACCGGAGAGCGCGTCATCGAACTGGAACGACATTTCAACAATAAGCGGGGCTTTGACCGCTCGGACGACGTGCTTCCGTTTGATCTCGACGGCTTCGATGATGCGCTCGACGAGTACTATGCGATCCGAGGTTGGAACGCCGCCGGTATCGTCCCTGACGAATCAATTACAGGATAAATGTCAAAGCGCCTATACCGTACAAAGGATGATCGAGAAACGATGTGTCATTGGATGAATTGTGGTTGTCTGCGGCTGCACTAAGCATAATTGCCGGTGCGTGAGGTAGCATTGTTATCAACCATGGGATGTGGCGTGGTAGTCAATAAAGGGGTAAGTGTGAGGGAAACCGAACGAGCTCGTAGAAAACCAAGTCGGATTAGTGGTCGAGATACTTGACGGCGCTTTCGGCAGCGACCTTTCCAAACACGGCGGCATTCGTCAGTCCGGTGCCTCCAGGGTAGTTATTATAGAACAGCCCCCCAGTGACGTTTCCGGCGCCGTACAGTCCGGGGATCGGGGAGTCGGTTGTATCTAATACCTTAGCGTCCGGCGTGATAGCGAGCCCGCCGAAGGCGAACGTCATGCCGCCGGTTACCGGGTACGCGGTGTACGGCGGCTCATCCAGCGGCTGCGCCCAGTTCGACTTCTCTAGGGCGAGTCCGCTCGTCGAGTTGCCGTCGAGGACGTTTGGATCGTACGAGGAGATTGCTTCGGCTTCACACGCTCTGTTGTACTCTTCAACGGTTTTAGCCGCCTGTTCCGGGCTCTCGATGTCGACCCGCTTTGCTAGCATCTCGATGGTGTCCGCCGTAATCGCCCGCGAGGGACCCATATGGGCGACATCATCGACGACCTTTGAGTCGACGATGATGAACGCTTCGTGGTAGGGTTGCTCGAATATTCGGCGACCAAACTTCGCGTAGGTATGAGCTCGCGCGTCCTCTCCTTCGTTGACGAAGCGCTCACCGTCGTGGTTGAGAATGAGGCCGTACTGGTACCCGTCGATCCGGGTGATACCCCCCTCGACGTCCGGAGACCCGGCGTCGATTATCGCCATGTGAGCGTCTCCCCACTCCCCGTCTGATTTCGCGCCGGATTTCATCGCCGCCTCAATTACCTCGCCAGTGTTGTACCGGCTTCCACGAACCTTCATGTTCCCGTATCCCGGACCGTAGTATCGGGTTCGTTTCTCCTTGCTGGAACCGTAGTCGCCGGCCGCGAGGATTGTTGTATCGCCGTGAAATAGGGTTCGGTCGCCGCCAAGGAATACCTCGACACCGGCAGCGGAGCCGTCATCGTCACGAAGTACGTCGCGGGCATCGGCATTATAGAAGACGTCACCGCCTTCGGATTCGACTATCGGTATGAGCTCGTCGATCATCTCTTCGCCGTCAAGCCAGACACGGCCGGCCGTGTACCCTGGATGTGGCGCTCGATACTCCCACGAGACCCCGTGTTTCGTTAGCCACTCGAACGTTTCAGCGGCCTCCTCGGTGACCACTTCCGCGAGTTCGGTATCCGCCCTATAATCTGTTACTTTCATGATATCGGAATAGAAGTCGGAAGAGGAGTAATCCTCGACGTTGAATTCGACGTCGAGGTCGATGTCTGCAGTCGGGATTCGGAAGGATTCGGTGAACTGGGTGTGCCCGCCACGGTTCTTCTTCGGTGCTTTCTCTAGAATGGCAACATTGAGATCTTTTTCGGCGGCACGTAGGCCGGCAGCGATTCCGGCGATACCACACCCTACAACGACGACATCATACTCTTTCGTGTTCATAACGGCTACTCTAAGTCCGGAACGCAGGATCTTATTGGTTCCGGTTATATTTCCACAGTCATGCGGTCCTGGGAGTCAATTCTGTTTTGTTTCGGCAGGTTTCCCGATCAACGTGTTCATCACACACCGTGTTATCTGTAGCGTTTACGGTGTTTCCGGGTGACTCATGGTCGGATACACACGAGCACAATATGTGTGAATCAGGAGAGCAAGAACTTCGAAGTATTCTCGATCAGCAATCACGCCAACCCATCACAGACTCAGCGCACCGATTGCCAGGTATGACGTTTTCTTACAGCAAGCCGAACGGTCGCTTGACAACAACCTCAAACGGCAAAAATACGAACAGTTCGCTTACCATCGTGATGTGTTTGAGACCGGGGGTGTCACGTGGAATTCTCCTCTCACCGATGCGACTGCCTCGCACTCAGGTGCCAACCCTGGCGCCCGTGAATCAGTAGACCCACTTCCCGATATGTTTCAATCCTTCTGCTAGCTGACGGTCGCGAAGGAGAGACGCCATCTCCTCAGGATCCTTGTGCGGAAACACGTAGTCATCGTTGGCTAGTTCAACGACAAGTTCAGTAAGTGTAACCGCCTGTTCGCACATATTCCTGGGATCAATCTTGTCAAGCGTGTCTGCCGCGGTGTGTCCCCAGCCGCGCCCCGTTCGATCCGAGCGGCTCATCGCCATATAGCCTGGGACGCCCCACTTCACGAATCGCCAATGGTCGCTGTGAGTCATCACCTCGGAACTGGCGCGAAGTGCCGGATCAACACGGTGACGGACGGCCTCAACTGGCGCCCACAGTTCGTCAAACCCGTTGGTGCAGAGCTTTAAGTCCCGGTCATGGATCAGGTCAAGGTTGCAGATCGCGCGCACAGTCTCTAACGATGTCGTCGACGCGTGGTGCTCCGATCCAACGCTCCCGACCTCTTCGGCTCCGTAGGCAACAAACTGGATACGGTGGTCAAGTTCCTCTTGACGTGGGTATAGCCGGCGAGCGATTTCGATGAGCAACGCCGTTCCAATGCCGTTGTCGATAGCCCCATCACCAATGTCGTGAGCGTCCACATGACTCGTCACATACACCTCCGGTCCGTCATCAGGACCGAGCACGGCGTGGACGTTCTGGCTCATCGCCGTGGATATCACCGCCTCGACCGAGACGGTAGTGTCTCGACCAACGGCCGTCCGAGCGAGTCGACTCCCAACTTCGTAGCTAACTGAGACGGCCGGAATTGCCCCGATCGGTGCCGACTGCGAGTGTACACCCCCGGTGGCGGGGAGTTGCCCCTTTACGTGGTTCATGTAGACAAACGCTGCCGCTCCAGCGTCGACTGACCGGTAGTACTTTTCTCGGCGATGGATGTATCGGTGACCGTCTGGAACATCGCTCCGGACGAGGACCACTTTACCCTCCAAGTCGCGCTGATCGAACTTCTCAGGGAGCCCGTATTTTAGGTCGACCAGCTCCCCCGAAGCGGTCACGTCGGGACTTCGCGGCAGCGCAATGCACTCATGGGGTCGCCCGCCGACGATCAAATCACTCTCGCCCCGCTCCCAACCCTGGAGTTTGAACTCGTTGAGCTCGACATCCCGGGCACCAACTGCGGAGAACGCCTCCGCCGTCGCCTCCGAAGCCTTGAGCTCGCCGTCAGTTCCAGCCATTCGGTTCTTAATGTCCACCAAGGTCTCGAGATGGTTCCAGCCGACCGTGTCCTTTGGGTGCTTATTATTCCTCGCATCCATAGCTGCAATCTCTCAAAAGAACATATATAATAGTTTTGGACTGCTAATTGGAGGATATCAACCGTAACGTAATGCAAGCGGATAAGAAATGGTACACGTGGTCTTGAGATATGTTTGACTGCGTGGTTTGGAAGGGCCGACAGAAAAATAGTTTTCGCGAGAAAGCGTCGTCAAGTGGAATAGGCCCGAGATTTTTATATTATACTAGCCTCTCAAGCCGGCGGGCCGATCCGATCGTTGTGCGTTTGCATAGTCGAGCTGCTATACGATCGCCCGCCGGACCAACACATTGAAGATGAACATCCACGATGTGCCGACCATGTCTAATGGAATCAACGTAGATCGGATTGAACGGCGTCTCGATGAGTTATGGGAAATTGGGAGTGTCGCGGGTGGCGGAGTCACTCGGGCGGCGTATTCCGAGAACGAGAATGCAGCCATTGACTACATCCGTGACGAGCTCCCAAAACACTACGAGGTCCGAATCGACCGCTTCGGGAACCTCTTCGCATCTGAGGATCTTGACTCGAAACGCTCGTTGTACGTGGGAAGTCACCTTGACACCGTCTACAACGGTGGGAAGTTTGATGGAACGATGGGCGTCGTCACTGGACTTGAGGCAATACAATCCATTGACGAAAGCGACGCGGAGCCCGAAACGTTGCCGACTTTGGCGATATGGCGCGCGGAGGAGCCTCCCCGGTTCGGTAAGACCAACTTCGGCGCTCGCGGAGCATTAGGCCGGCTGACGGAGTCGGACCTCAAGATTAAAGACGCCGACGGAATCTCGGTTCGCGAGGCGATGAAGTCGTGCGGATTCAATCCAACTGACTTGGACAATCCAACCATCGACTTTGAGCGATCTGCTGGCTTTCTGGAGACACACCCCGAGCAGGCGCGCGTTCTTGAGGACGAAGGAATAAACGTGGGCATCGTGACCAGTATTAGGGCGCCAGTCCGACATCGAGTCACCGTCACGGGTAGGTACGACCACTCCGGTGCGACACCGATGGACCTGCGGCGGGACGCACTTGTCGGCGCCGCCGAAATGATCCAGGCGATCCGGACGCTTGGATTGTACGCCTCCAAATCCGGTGACGCCGTCGCGACGGTCGGAGATATCACAGCTGTCAACGGCCAACTGACTGCCGTCTGTGGCGAGGTCCAGTTCCCACTTGACCTTCGGAGCAACGACGAACCATATCGCGATGACATCGAACAGGAGATCCTCACACAGTTTGAAGAGATCGCAGAGCGACACGACCTGGAGGTCGAGACTGAACTGATCGACCGGACGAGCCCCGTTGACCTCGATCCGGAACTTGTCTCCATGCTTGAGTCCGGCGCAGACGTGCTCGAGATCCCCTACCGGAAGCTTCCGAGCGGCGCTGGTCACGACTCGCGGATTATACAACTGGCGGGGGTCCCGACGGGGATGCTGTTCGCTCCGAGCATTGACGGAATTAGTCATAACCCTGAGGAAGATACTCCGATCGATTCGATAGAAGACGTCACGAGCGTCCTGCAAGAGGCCCTACTCTCGTTCCCGCCCTGACGGTCCCCAGAGGCGCTCGGCGAGTGCACGGCCGGTTCGAGCCTTGAACCCTCGCGAACTATTGGGGGGTCGACCGTCCGACCACAGAAAACGTCGGGAGTCCAACGATAAACCTGCCTCCTCCACGTTGGTTATTCAATCACATTCGGACCTGCACCGCTTATTTATCCCAGTCGTGGATCGTTTCAACCAAGATTGCGACGGCGTCGACAACCGACCTATCGTTAGTTTCTTCTTCCGGGATGTGGCTCCGCCCGCCGGGGCTAGGGGTAAAGAGCATTCCGGACGGAACTCCTGAGCGCTGGAATTGTCTCGCGTCGTGACCGCCTCCGCTGACCATCGTCCGGTAAGGAACGTTGAGATGGGTCACAACCTGTTCCAAACGTGCTCGTATATCCGGATCGAGCTGCTGAGGTGGCTGTCGGTATCCCTCCTCAACGTTGAGCGAAACGGCGCGGGCTTCGGAAATCTCTTCGCAGCGTGACCGGATCCGCTGAACCACAGTTTCCCGATCCTTTTGATCGGACCCCCGCACGTCAATCGGAAACGAAACCTCACCGCAAATTTTGTTGGCGGCGCCATCGATGACTTCAGCATTACCCACAGTCGTGACGATGTCGAACTCGTCCGTTAGTTTCTTCCCGATTGACTCGACCGCAAGGATCATCTCTGCCGCGGCGGCAAGCGCGTCGTGTCGACTATCCATCGGCGTCGTCCCAGAGTGATCGTACTCGCCTGTGACTGTCACCGAGAGCCGTACTGGAGCGTAGATTGACTCGACGATGCCTACTCGATTGCCTGATCCGGCCAAGATGGGGCCCTGTTCGATATGCACCTCAAACATACCGTCAACGTGGTCCAGCGTGCCGGCCGTGGCTGGCCCCTCGAAGCCAGCCGCCTCAATAGCATTTCGGAGCGTGACACCAGTCTCGTCCGTGGCAGAGAGGTCCGTCTCGGTCAAATGGCCGAGCAGCCCACGGCTCCCGATCGTTCCGACACCGAAACGGGCAGATTCCTCTCCTCGGAGCGCCACGAGCGTTGGCTCAACCGCGAGCGGACCGACTCGGTCGTTCAGTACATCGAGGCATTCCATTGCTGTGACGACACCCAGCGCACCGTCCAGCGGACCGCCCCGAACTACAGAGTCCACGTGGCTCCCGATCAGCAGTCGACTATCAGCCTCGGGCGCCAGCCCATAGTCGACGAAGCAGTTGCCCATATGGTCTGTCCAAATACTGCAGTCGGCTTGCGCTTCCGTTTTCAGATACTCAATTGCCTCAGATTCGAGCTCCGTGTAAGCAAGCCTAGTCACGCCCGCCTCGGTCTCACTGATCTCGGAAAGCTCGTCAAGCCGGCGGTTCATCCGGTCCATTCGAATTGCGTCGCGCATAATCCCAATGGTGAACGCCGTCACATATTGGTATCGACACGGACGCCCGCTTCCAAGGGGGGTAGCCGACAATGAGGGCGAGGTAGTCCAGATCACCCACTCTCACGGAACGATGGTGGGCGACATGGAGGCGCTTGTCGTCAGGTCGGTCATGATCACCCAAATCCAGCGATCGCGGCCGGAGTGGGGGAGCTACTGACGACGGGAGAGTATTGATTTTGAAATGTCTGTTACAATCACTACCCCGATCAACACGCATCCATCACAAAGCGAAATGTATTAATGCCCGCATGTGCGAGTTATATTGGAATGGATGGTACTATAGACCACATCGAGATCGAAGTCAGCGATGCAGAAGAAATGGTCGGATTTCTCAAGAATCTCGGATTCGAGACTCATCGCGAAACCGAACACCACGGCAAGTCGTACGAACTCAAGCCGCCGAACGCTGAGCAACCACTCTTCGAGATCCATACGGTTCAAGAAGATGAGTCCCCCGGGATCAACCACATTGCATTTGAAGCGGATAATTTGGATTCACTAGCAGACGATCTTCGCGCGAAAGGTGTCGACCAAGTAGAAGATCCGTATTATGTAGAACCAACCGGTCGGACGATCCTTAATTTCCGGGACCCCGACGGTCGGCGCTTCCAAGTTGTCTCGTCTGACGAATAAGATATTTTAGATAGTAGTTTTCCAACGCCGATTCGGTTGCCTGACCATCGAATTCGCGATTTATAGTTGACAAGACGGCTTCTTAGAGAAGCGATTTTACTGGATTTCGTGGTCAACAAGCCTACTATAGGTTGTCCGGTCACAAGATGGTCGTGTTGAGGTAAGCGTGAAACATGCGGCACCGATTATCTTAGTGCCAATGCCCAAAACCGCCCGCCCCGCCGAACATAGAGACTGGGTCGATTGGGAATTTGTTGGACGGAAGCGGACACCCTAGTCGGCAATGGCAATTGGTATTTAATCGCACTTTGCGGGACTCTCGCTGTTGAATACCGTTCAATTGCTCGAAGACTTGGGTATCCAACGGAATCGAAAAGAAATCCACTATGGAGTGCGAAAATCGATCTACACCCAAATCGACCAAGAACCGAATCAGGTTCCACTCGACGAAAGGGTGATTCGCATCAACGAGCAGCAGTTCTAGCTGTACTAAGTTTCAGATGCTGAGACAAATGATCTGCTCCATGGGCTGCTGTTTCAACGACCACGACCGCTCTGGCTGAGATCATTTCCGTGGACTGCGAGGGAGACACGACGTCGAAACGGAGGTGTTTCTGGTCGATGGTTCCCGCCACCTCCAAACCGCACTTCACAGAGATGGCCCTCAATTTCGATCCAGTCGTCGCGAAAATCGAAATGCTATCGAAAGGATTTTTCGGGGTCTCCTCGTCGAACGTCGTCGTTTTTGAACTGCTTCAGCAAAGCCCACCCAGAAACCGCTGAAAAATGGCTCCAATCCTTCTCGTTGGCATAATGCGCCAAACTAAATTCTTCCCATAGGATCCTAGTAAGTATAGATAACAATCATACCAACAAAGAGAGCGATCCCAATGGTACAGTTTACAATAATAAGTCAAGACACTAATATATACTACTGGAGGGATATTATTACTGGATTGTTATCGTAATTTCTCTAATCGATCGCGAACTACCGTTTTGACGGCCCCGAAATCACTCGTGATTCGAACGATCTGATAGCCATCGTCGATCGCTGTTTGGGCATCGTCTGGATCACTTTTGATACACCCAACGGGCACACCAGCTTCAATAGAACGGCATTTGACGTCATCTATGGTCCGTGAAATGTCTGGATTGCCCTTACTCATCCCGAGTTGGACGGAGAGATCAGATGGTCCAATAAATATGAAACCGAGTTCGGGAACTTTCAAAATCTCGTTCAAGTTATCTATGGCCGCCGATTTTTCGATCATCACGCCAATACATATTTCTTTGTCCTCCGTCGCGAGGTAGTCATCTGCGCTCCGCCATGTGTTTGTTCGAGCTGTTGCGTTACCGCGTTCTCCTGGACTACCTTCATAGCTATATCGCCCAGCTTTGACACACGCACGCACATCCGATGCGGTATCAACCCGTGGTATGAGGATGTTCCGAACTCCTGTGTCCAACACTTTTCGAATCAAGGATGGGTTTGCCTCAGGAATACGAACGAGAAGTTCTGTTCCAGTGAGTTCCGCCGCACGTGCCAAGTTCTCCAGCTGTTGACTATTCCAGGGGCTGGGACCGTGATGCTCGTAATCGACCCACACAAAGTCAATCCCGAGTTCACCCAACAGCTCTACCAGCGTAGGTGAAAATGTGGACACGCTTGCGCCGAATAGTACCTTAGTCTGCTCTATCTGGTTTTTGAAGCTGTTTGTTTGGTCCATCTCCGCGTGGATTGTATTCCCGGATTAGTATATACATTTGGAAAGATCAAGAAATCAATGTTAGCACCTCGAAGAAACACGACGCGAAAGCCTTCCGCGACGAACTCCGCAAACACGGCGTCCGACCGCTGATCAAACACCGAATCCTGAATCCGCTCGATCACGACCACAACGCCCGCATGGACGGTGATCGATACCACCAGCGTTCAATGTCAGAAACCGTCTTCTCGTCGATCAAGCGCACCCTCGGCTCTGCCGTGCGTGCGCGAAGTTGGTGGTTAGAGCTCCGCGAAATGCTGCTGAAAGCCACCATCTACAACCTTCACCGGAGCGTCCAATGCCGTGAAATCGACCGCCGTGTACCGAAACTAAAGAGCCACGGGTTTAATTTCACATTTGGTTCCTCAATTTATACATAACACAATAGAAAGGCCATTAAAAATGGTTAGTTCCATTATCTATTATGTTAGAAATGCTTATTACCCATCCACTTAATCTGCAATATGCATGCGAAGCCATACCAAGCGGAGAAGCGTGCTTTACGGCACCGGTACTGCGTTAGGAATGTTAACAGCTGGTTGTCTTGGTGACGAAGAGCCAACTGACGAGCCAGATGGAAGTGATGATGGAAGTGATGGTGGAACGGAAGATGGTGGCGAAGCGGAAACTGAGTGGTCACCGGAAGGTAGTGTTAGACATATAATTCCTTTCGGCCCAGGTGGAAGTACTGACACATATGGACGTCAAATCGGTCCGGCACTTGGAGAAAACCTAGATGCTGACTGGGAAATAACGAACCTTGACGGTGCCCAATCACTTCGGGGTGTCGGAGAGCTTTTCCAGTCTGATCCCGATGGTCAAACGGTTGGTTCGTTTAACCTTCCATCGACCACATTTGCGTGGACGATGAGTCCTTCAGATTGGGATCTCCGAAATGTTACTGCAATGGGCGGCTATGCATTCGGTTCTTCAGTAATCATTTCGAACCCGGATTTAGAAATTGAGGATTTCCTTGATCTTCGAGACCGCTATCAAGACGGGGAACTAGAAAATTTCGCAGCTCAAGATCGAGGTAGTCGCCGACATCTTAATGTCCAAATGATGAGGGATCTGTGGGGCCTAGATTATGAACAGTACGTAGCTTATGGAGGAGGCGGCGAAATCGGACAAGCAGTTATTTCAGGCGAAGTTCCCGCTGCAGTCAGTACAGACACGGGTGCTAGGTCTATTGTAGATTCGGGTGACGTCGATCTCGTCGGTGTGATTGGTAGTCAAGGTACGGAAGTTTACCCCGACGAAACGCCGATCCCTGACCTTGGAGATTTCGAGCCGTTGGACTGGATATCCGATTCAATAAATGGACTTTGGCTTCCCCCAGAAACGCCATCAAACATCCAAGAAACGTATGCCTCTGCGCTTGAAGAGGTATTGGAGTCCGATCCAATCCAAGAATGGGCTGAAGAGGCAGGAGAAGATTTCATCTTCATGAGTCCGGAAGAGTTACAAGACAGTTTAACCGGCGCTCTTGACTCCATTGAAGAAAACGTTGACGTTGAAGGATGGCGTGACGAGTTCTATTAGAATTTAATCGCCATGACTATTTTATCAGGAGTGTATAATAAGCTTTCAGAGAAATACACAGCCGAACACGTGATCTTGCTGATATTTGTTACTACGGCTACATTGATGCTAATTGGAACACGAGAATTCTCTTACATATCCTCAATATTTCCACGAGTAATGGCAAGTATCGTTATTATATTGGGACTCATGCTATTATTCAAAAATTATCTTCCTGAACCGCTTCATTCCATCGCTACAGACGACGTGGATTTATTCCAAACAGAAGTCGAAGAGGAGAGCGACAATCCATCTGAAATGCAGGATCACTCATCTACTGATGAGGTTGTACAAAATAACATGTCTGGTTCTAAACTAAGATTTAAAAATTCGACTGTGATTTTTATCCTTACTTCTATCTATTTTATTCTAGCATATTTGATATCTATACTATATGCCACACCAATCTTCGTTATTCTATATTCATATAAGCAATCCATCTCTTGGTATAACACGGCTATTCTTGCCACTATTTCAATTGGGATTGTTTGGTTATTTATGGAATTGTTGAATATTCCGATGAGTGATGGATATCTCCTAGATTTGTGGGGTAGTACTCCATGATAGAAAGTATCATTGAAGCCATTTCTGTGTTGTCCACGTCACGTATGTTAATGTGGATAGTACTTGGAATGGTGTTCGGAGTAATCGTCGGTACAACTCCCGGAATCGGAACAGGTTTGGGAATGGCAATACTAATTCCGTTTACTGTTCCACTTAACGGACCTGAAGCAATCGTGATTCTCATTTCGTTATATTGCGGTTCAATCTACGGATCAAGTATTTCGGCAATATTAATAAATACTCCTGGGGGTGCATCTTCGGCTGCTACCTGTTTTGACGGTTACCCCATGTCGCGAAAAGGAGAAGCGAGAGATGCCCTTTCGATTTCGGCAGTATCATCATCATTTGGCGGTTCCATACCTGTAATCGCTCTATTTTTCATTTCGCCCATTTTGATTTCAGTTGTACTACTATTTGGAACACCTGAGTATTTCCTTATTACACTAGTCGGAATAATGATGATTGCAGTCGTCGCTCAAGGTTCCTTACTCAAGGGGTTCCTTTCTGGGTCTTTTGGGTTGCTCTTAACAACAATAGGTATTGCTCCAATGATTCCCCAGACGCGTTACACCTTTGATTACCCATGGTTGTTTGACGGGCTTCATCTGATAGCTGTTTTAATCGGACTATTTGCTATCGCTGAAATGCTAAAATTGTCAAATGAATCAGGTGGAATTGCGCAAAAAGGAGTGAATATGGGAGGCAGCATTAAAGACGGTGTTTACATGGTGTTGAAACATCCTATTGATACCATTAAATTTGCTAGTGTTGGATCAATAATAGGAGCCATTCCCGGTGCAGGATCAAGTATTGCCGCCTTTGTCTCATATGCTGAAGCGCAGCGAACAGACCCCGATCCCACTTCATTTGGGAGTGGAAATCCAAGGGGCGTACTTGCTTCAGAAGCGGCGAACAATGGTAATATATCCGGTTCAATAATTCCGACAATCTCATTCGGAATTCCCGGTAGTTCTGCGACCGCAGTATTGCTTGGCGGAATGTTAATGCACGGAATTCATCCAGGACCAGATCTATTTACAACTGATCTATGGTTGACCTACGTTATGCTATTTACCATGCTCATTGCAAATGCATTTATATTTGTAGGTGGTCTTCTTTTGATCACTCGAGCCACTTATCTGACTAAAATCGATTCAGACTACATTATTCCAATTGTTATTGTACTAGCGGTCTGTGGTGGGTTTGCACTAAGATCGAATTGGCTAGACCCCGCCACGGTGATTTTATTAGGTTTCTTCGGGTTTTACCTGAAAAGGTATGACTATTCAGAAGTGGCTTTCGTTCTCGGAGTCGTATTAGGTCCCTTAGCTGAAACCAACCTATTCAGGTCATTAGAAATATCGCAGGGTTCGTTCTTAATATTCGTCCAAAGACCCCTTTCAATCTTCTTGCTTATCTTGGCAATATTTATGTTGTTATCTCCAGTGATAATGAATCTTAAACGTAGTGGAGAGGTGAATAAATAACAATTTTTGGCTTTGGTGAATCGCCATACGTCACGTGGTTTCATTGTTTCAGAGCTCGATCGATGTTGTAAACCGCTCACATCAGAACGAACTCACGAAATTCGCGGTCCCACGCTCGGCCACACAATGTGTGGCCCAGCGTGGGTTTGATCGTCGAGAAGACGGTCTCTGTCAGCGCTCTCTGGCCGTATAGAGACTCGTCGGTTCGCGTGTTATGTGCGCAATCGACGGGTCGAAAATCGCGGTGTTTGATCAGCGGTCTCACGCCTTCTTCTCGGAGTTTGTCGCGTAAGCGCTGCCAGTCGTAGCCTTTGTCGCCAGCCGATCTGCGTATCATGGCATTTCTCGGTCGTACAGTGAATGTCAAGAACAGCTTGTGAGTCGGTTGCGACGAGTGCCGTCGTTTTTAACGTCTGAACGCAATAATTCGTCCGGCGGCAGTAATGCTTGCTGGCGGTTTCGCGGTCGAAAAACGTCGCGTCCATCGCGCCGTGACCGGCGGTGTCGTGCAGCTGCGCCGACAAACGCAGCAGCACTCGCCACACCTCGATCTGCAACCTGTCAAACGCCTTCATCAGCGTCGAGTGGTGTGGGAGATCCCCCGTCTCAAGACCTATTCCATCCAGAATTTGTGGCATCTCACTCAAAAGATCGAGCGTATCGCGGTACGGTTTCGCCAAGCAAATCCGCAGACAGTGGAGCGACACAACGGCATAGTTGGCGGCTTCGCTTCGGCCACCAACAGCGTTTTTAGCTAACCGTACGGCTTTGCTCGTGAAGCGATAGATCTATAACATAGGCATCGACGGTTTCCCACTTCACTTCCTTTGATTTGACGACCTATCCTATCGACTTACAGCGATTCACCAGCAATCAATACCAACATAAAATACTTCTGTGCACCATACAAAGTGATTCAACATGAGCGATAGGCCGCTACTAATGATCCCGGGACCAGTGTCGATTAATCCAGACATCATCCAAGCGATGACGAAGCCAATGATTTCCCACCGCTCTCCAGAGTTCGAGACCGTCTACGAGGACTGTCAGGAAGGGCTCGCCCGGGCAATGGGAACAACGAATGAACTCCTGTACTTCAACGGAAGCGGGTCAGCGGCTATGGAGGCTGCGGTGAGTAATACTGTCAGTAAAGGTGACACGGTCGTCTCTTTAAGCAACGGGAAGTTCGGCCAAAAGTTCAATCGGATCCTCAGTCGCTACACGGACGACATCAAGTCGGTCGATTCCGAGTGGGGTACACCGCTATCGCTCAAGGAACTGGACACGATCATGTCCGATGAGGTCACCGCAGTAACAATGGTTCACACCGATACCGCAGCAGGATTGACAAACTCAATTGAGGCTGTCGCGAAAGTCGTCGAGGACTACGACGCGTTGCTCATCGTCGACTGCATCACCAGTGTTGCGTGCGAGGAGGTTCGTGTTGATGAGTGGGGTGTCGACCTTGCGGTGTTCGCGAGCCAGAAAGGTCTGGGCGCACCGCCGGGTTTGAGCGCTCTAACCGTCAGCGAACGCGCGTTGGAGCGACTGGACTCCGACTCAGCGCCGTTGTATCTCGATATTGAAGAGCACCGCGAAAAGGCCCTGATCCACCAAACGCCGGCGACGAGTAGCGTCCAGGTGTTCTGGGGGGTCCAAGAGGCGCTCAGACTTGCCGGTGAGGAGGGATTCGACCGCCGGATACAGCGATTCGATCGCCTCTCGCGCGCAGTGCGGATTGGGATCGAAGAGATGGGTCTGTCGGCGTACGCCGAGACTGCGCCCCACGCCAAGTACGCCAACGCCGTAACGGTGATCAAGACACCCGATGGTGTGCATCCGGATGCAATCGTTTCAGGGATGGCCGACCGGGATGTCCACATCAGGGCAGGGCTTGGCAGTCTAGCCGATGAGACAATCCGAATCGGTACGATGGGGCCCACTGGTTCAGCCGAAGTCCGCCGGACGCTCACGGCGCTCCAAGAAGTCTTGCAAGACCTAGATGCCATAGCAGGGGATGGCGTAAGCGCGGCCGATCGTATCCTTACGAAAATGGCTTGACGCCAGCCCCACAATCATGTACGAGCAGCCGCATTTGCGTCGAGGAGCGAGGGTTAGATTCATTTGGCGGTGGTTATCGACTCTGCGTTTCCGTTCGGCCCGCTTCATAGGAGCCGGTCGAAATAAGAGGCATCTCCTTGGGGCGAAGAAAGTCATCATTGAATGATACGTCTTTCGAGGCGGGAAGTCGTCCAGTACGGCGGGATGGTGACCGCTGTAGTCACGGTCGCGGCCGGCTCGTTGTGGTCACCGCCTGTGACGTCGGACCCGGACGCCCAGCTCGTGCTCGCGATTTTTTTAGCAACGGTTATACTCTGGGTCATTCGCCCGATACCATACGCGGTCTCAAGTGTAGCGTGCATGGTCCTTCTATACGCCTCCGGAACCACCGATTCATTTGCGGATGCTGCGAGTGGCTTTTCCTCAACGTTGATCTTTTTTATAATTCTGCTCCTCCTCGTTGGGCAGGCGATCGCCAACGTCGGTCTAGCAGAGTGGATCTCCGGACGGATCGTTCGATCCGCGGGGTCGGCAAAACGAACCGTTTACCGAATGGCGGGGGTGCTCCTCGCACTCGCAGTTATCCTCCCGTCGGGTCTAGCGCGGACAGCCGCGTTCATGCCAGTGATCGACCAAATCAACGATGCGTATAGATTTGATCGCAAGAGTCGGTTCAGACGACTTTCATACGCGATCGTTGGTCACCTGAATCCGATGGCATCGATGGCGCTGATGACGGGCGGTGGTGTGGCTGTCATCACCTCTGAAATCGTAAATGCAGAAGTCCGAACGATCACCTGGGTCGAATGGGCAATCTACATGTTACCACCGACGGTATTACTGTATACGATTGCTGTGCTCGTGACCGTGCAGCTTTCCGGAATCAGCACGCCGATTGGGGAGCCGGAGTCTACCAGCGAAAATACACAGACACCAGAAACTCTTAGCATCGGTGGTAGTGTACCGCTGACCACTGACCAGAAGCTCGTCTTAACAACCCTGGTATTCGCAATCGCCTTTTGGATCGTCGGCTCATTTACAGGCGTCCATAGCATTGTACCGGCGCTGTTCATCGTCCTCATCTTTTCGCTGCCAAAGGTCCGGCTTGTCACAAGCCGCGAGTTCAAAGAGGTTAACTGGGGAATCGTTTTTATCATTGGCACGATGCTGTCTATCGTAGAAGTAATGCGTGACGTCGGTTCATTCGACTTTGTTACTGATGCGATCTTCGCGACCGTCCCGACATACGATTCAGTAGCGATCATGCTGACCCTATTTTTGTTCTGTGCAATGGCCATCAGGGCTCTGCTCTCGTCGACGTCGGCCGCAATTGCGATCCTGATACCGCTCGTCTTGGAGCTCACTTCGACGGTCAATGTCGATAGTTTATTTGTAGCGCTCGCTACGATGATGATGCTGTTCTCGGTGTCGATTGTCCCATTCAATAGGTCGACGGTCCTGCTAGCGTACGAGAAAGGACCACTGTCGCTGGGGGAGGTGTTTCTCTTCGGACTGCTGCTGAAAATGCTATCGGCGCTGGTGGTTATCGCTTGCTGGATTTGGTACTGGCCCTTGCTCTCACGGGTCGGTGTCTGATAGTAAGCCACAGAGAGATAGATATTCTCAGAGCGCGTAAGAGAGTGTATGAAGACCGAAGGGAGGATTCTCGCGGAGGTCCGCAAAGCGGACCTGCGCGAGGCGTTGCAGACTGAGACGGATCTAAAGGCGATCAAGCGGCTGGTTGCTGCACTCGAGTACAAATCCGGGACGTCACCCGCCACGATCGCTGAGAAGTACGGCTGGTCAACGCAGACGATGTATAAGTGGCTTTATCGATTTGCCGAGCGCGGCGGTGACGCCGCGATCTACGATGCAGCGAAGCCGGGAAGACCGCCCGAGCTGAGCGAGGCAAAAAAACAGCAGTATCGCGAGGCGGTGCGAGCACCGCCGAACGAGGTTGAACTTGACGCGCCGGCGTGGACGCCGGCGCTGTTGGGCGAGTACCTCGAGCGCGAGTTCGAGGTGCGGTACAGTGACGAACACTGCCGCCGGTTGCTCCACGAGGCTGGGCAGTCTATTCAGACAGCCCGGCCAACCCACTACAAGGCCGATCGACGCAAACAGACACAGTGGCGCGAGGAGTTCAAAAAAGTGGACACAGTACCGGAGGGACAGATACCGAATCATCGTCATAGATCAGCATACGCAGTCGGCGGTAACGGTTCAAAAGCGGGCGTGGTTTCCGGTGGGCTCACGCCCAAGACTGGCCGTCTCGGGCGTTCGCCACGCAGTGAATTATGTTGGGTGCGGTCGCCGAGAACGGCGACCGCTTTTTCACTCTGGTGAAGGGGCGGCTGACTGGCGAAATGACGACGCTGTTCTTGCGGAGTCTTCAGGAGGAGTTCGGTGAAAAGTTGGTAATCGTCCTCGACAACACTGGCTACTTCACCGCAAAAGATGTCAAGAAGCAGGCCGCAAAAGACGGCCTGCTTCTTGACTATCTCCCACCGTACGCGCCCGAAATCAAACCAGTCGAACAGTGTTGGCGTCAGCTGAATCAAGCACGCGGAAACAGATTGTTCCACGATCCCTCAGAACTCGAGTCGTTTCTAACCGCAACGCTTCCCACGATCTCCTCGCCAAATTTCTATAATTACTTATGTTGAGTAATATAAGTCGCCCACCCGGTTTAATAAATAATTGTCTGTTGGGTGGGGGACAGAAACACAGCGATGATTTGAACCCCAAATGATCGGAGGCTCGCAATTTGATCGCTACAGCGTCATTATAAGTGTCAAGGTCACAGTCGCGGCGGTGTTAAGTTAAGCAGGATCGATGGACAGCGCCAGGATGTGATAGTAACGACGAACGCCATTTTTATACCCTTATATGTCAGTTACCCAATGTGCCAACCGAAATGGGTGAGAAACAACAATTCAGCCGATCAATCAGAAAATCGGTCACCGATCAGCCGTTCTCAGACTTGGCAGACAGCAACGCGCAAGGCGCTTAACTAATCACGACCACAGCCGCCTTCTGTATTATCGGTAAATCAGCTATGGTGTGGTAATTCTATAGATCAGGTTATACACTCACACACCGTGTGGGGATTAGTTTAGAATTAAGTGTCAATACCTAAACTTATATATTAATGGAAATAATTATCTATTTTATGTAACTAATCTTTGACAAATCATTAAGAGAATTGCCAAAAGATATATGAATATATTGAGCCATTTAGAAGTATGGGCTTTATTGAAAGTGTTTGTATGGATCGAATTGAAGGGCGTCTTGAAGATCTTTGGGATATTGGCAGGGAAAAAAACAGGGGAGTGACCCGTGCAGCGTATTCTAAAGAAGAAACTGAGGCATTTGAATATATAAGAAGTGAAATTCCAATTTCGTACGAAGTAGAAACAGATCGGTTTGGGAATATGTATGCTACGCGAGAGCCAAATGCTGAACAGCACTTGTATTTAGGAAGCCATCTTGACACGGTGTATAACGGGGGAAAGTATGACGGTGCTCTAGGTGTTGTTACAGCTCTTGAAGCGATAGAGGTTGTCTACAATAATGATAAGTTCAACCCCACTGTTCCTCTTAAATTAGCTGTTTGGCGGGGGGAAGAGCCTCCCAGATTCGGTAAGGGAAGTTTCGGTTGTCGTTCAGCACTAGGACGTATGACGAAAAAAGATCTCAAAATTAAAGACAAGAAAGGGATCTCCGTTCAAGAAGCAATGGAATCTTGTGATTTGACACCCACAAATCCTTCAGAATCGAGCATTGATACGGATAAGGTTCAAGGGTTTCTCGAAACTCATATTGAACAGGCACGGATATTGGAGGAATCCGAAAATAATGTAGGGGTGGTAACAAGTATTCGAGGACCAGTACGCCATAGAATAACAGTCTACGGAGAATACGATCACTCCGGAGCAACACCGATGGATAACCGTCGGGATGCCCTAGTAGGTGCCGCGGAAATGTTGACTGATGTTTGTCAAATTGCAACACGTGCTTCAGAAGAAGATGACTTGGTTGCTACCGTAGGTAATCTAAGTCCCAAGCAAGGCCAAATAACTGCTGTGTGTGGAGAAATTACCTTTCCAATCGATTTACGTAGTAATAATCTTGAATACCGAAATGCAGTCGAGAAAAGGATCCATAAACAGGTCAGGTCAATAGCGGAAAGATATGGCCTATCGGTCGACATTGAAATGATTGATCGGGAAAAACCCGTACACCTTAATACAGAACTAGTGAATTTGCTAGATAAAAGTGCGAAAAAATTAGGAATACCTCACCAGCGGTTACCTAGTGGTGCCGGTCATGACTCTCGAATCACACAGTTAGCGGGAATCCCCACTGCGATGCTCTTTACACCAAGTATCGATGGAATCAGTCACAGTCCCGAAGAAGAAACACCAATCGAATCGGTCGAAGATGTGACAAAGATCTTGGCTTATGCAGTGGCAAATTACAAATAGAAGGCACTGATTAGATTATAGCCGGCAAAGTCCCAAATGTATCCGATGTGGATAGTTTGAGTTTTATGAAATGGTGCTAAAAGCCACCGTCTACAACCTTCGCAGGGCCATCTGATACTCACGAGATCGACAGCCGTATAGTGAAGTTACAGAGCCTAATATTAGGACGTAACAGAAATCGTGCTGTAAAAGTGTTTAGGGGAAGAACAATCAGTCGTGTTAACGTGAACGAGAACAGTGAAGTATACGAATTTTGAAGTGTCAATTGGCATAATCGCCCGCCCCACCGGATAGAGCGAGTGGACCAATTTGGATTTTGTAGAACGGGAGTGGACACCCTAGTCAGCAAATGGCTCTCGGTATTTAATCGCACGTTGCGGGACTCTCGCTGCTGAATGCCGTTCAATTGTTCGAAGACCTGGGTGTCCAATGAAGTCGAAAAACAATCCATGGTTGGGTGCATGAATCCGGTTCACCACCTGAATCCGGTCGAGTGCCGAATCAGATCACACTTGACGGAACCGTAATTCGGATCTACTATCTACAATTCTGGCTGTACGCTGCCGTTGGTTCCGAGACAAGCGATCCACTCCACGTCCGCCTGTTTTCAACGACCACGACTGCTCTGACAGAGATCTTCCTCCGCGAGGTGCGAGAAAAACACAATGTCTATGACTCCATCTTTCTTGTAAGTGGTGCGAAACATCTCCAAACCGTGCTTCACCGATCTGACCTCCGATTTCAGGTGTGCCATCGAACAAATTTTTAGAGATCTTAAGCGTCCAAAGTCGGCGTTTTTGAACTGCTTCAACTACGTCCAACTGCAAATAGCCGAAAATTGGTCGCAGAATATTGCTCGCTGGAACAATACTCCGGACAGAACACTAACTTATCGAGAGCGAAGATTAATGACCTACTAAGTACATTTATTCCCATGAGTTCACACTCAACTGAGAACCGGTCGGTTAATCCTTCTGAGGAATTGGCTATGTTTATAACGGAACTAACCTACGAAGACCTGCCAATAGAGGGGATTGAATTGGTTATACGTTGTTTTGTCGATACAGTTGGTGTGACACTTGCTGGAGCTTCCGCCAGTGCCGGGATGAGCGTAAAAGAAATGATTGTTACTGACTATGTTGACGACACTGCCACTCTCATCGGCCATAATGAGCGAGCACCGACTCCGGAAGCCTCCTTCGTAAACGGAACGGCGTCTCACGCACTGGATTACGACGATGTCACCGACGGGATGGACGGCCATCCGAGCACAACTATGGTTGCACCGATTCTAGCGCTCGGAGAGGAGGCCAACGCTTCCGGGCGCGAAATAATTACCGCCTACGCCGCCGGTTTCGAAACCCAGTGCTATCTCGCCGCACCGAATCTTCGCGGGCGGAGTGGCCCCGGACTCCACACGAAGGGATGGCATCCGACTGCAATATTTGGCACCTTTGGCGCCGCAGCCGCGGCAGCGTCTCTTCTTGATCTCTCTCAATCGGAGACCCAAAACGCGATAAACATGGCTGCGTCAATGCCTGCCGGCCTCAAACAAAATTTCGGGTCTCTCTCGAAACCGGTGCACGCAGGAAATTCTGGTGCGGCGGGTCTCAAAGCCGCTAAACTGGCGGCGAATGGAGTGACTGCAGATGATAGCGCCATTCAGAACGGGTTCTTCCCGGTGTATCTCGACGTAAAAGACGATTGGGAATCTGATCTTCACATCCTCGGAGACCGGTGGGCCCTGCTTGAAGATGGCGTCGATATTAAAAAATATCCATGTTGTTACGGGTCTCACACTGCGATTTATGCGACGTCGGTCTTAGTAGAGCGAAACAATATCTCTGCAAAGGACGTGGATCGGATTCATCTTAGCATAAGTACAACTATGGAAGATCTCCTCGAGCATGACAGCCCAACCACAGAAGAACAAGCAAAGTTCTCTATTCCCCACACGACTGCGGTTGCAGTGCTGTACGATTACATCGGAATTGAAGCGTTCAAGCCAGAGACAATTCAAAGATCAGAGGTACAAACGCTCCGAGAACGAGTGAGTTACGAAGTCGATCCATCGTATCCGACCGGTACGCCCTGCAGGACGACAGTGTCGGTTGAGACGGTTGACGGTGAAAGTTATACTATCACCGCAGAGGAACCACCGGGAACTCAAGAAAATCCCTTATCAGATATAGAACTCAGAAAGAAGTTTATGGAATGCGCAACTCGCACTATCGACGAAGAATCTGCAACGACAGTATACGAATACTTGATCGAACTTCGAGAGCTTGAAGACGTTCATTCGCTTTTGGGGGTCCTTACAAGGTAGTTTTCTAGTAGCCACTAGATTTAATTTGTCAGTAATTTAAGTACACTCTACGGCCGGGGCGGGGAAGTTAAAAGGCAGAAATAATATCTGAATCAGAACAACTAACGCTATTTACTTTCTTTCGGATTGGATTTGCGGATGTTGATCATTTTTGGGAACACTCTCTTCACATTCCCCGCACTTTGAATTGAACAACATCACTCCCAAAGGAGGAATTCCTCCCGACCCGGGCACTGTTCAGATTAAGATTGAAGGATAAGGCGGTGCGATTCAATAGTAACCTATGCCAGAAATCGACCGCCTCAACAGCGATAGTGACTGGATCGAATTAGATTTTGTGGAGCGAGAGGAGACACCGCGAGAGCTGATGGAGCTCGGTATCTACCTCCACATGGCTGGATTGTCACTTTCAGATACCATCATGAGCCTCGATAAGTTCGGTGTCAACCGCAGTCGATCGACCGTCCACAACTGGGTCCAGGAAGCCGTCCTACAGCCCACTGACGGAAAGAACCCGGTATCACGTTGCGGTCGATGAAACCGCGATCCAGATCAACGATCAGCGCTACTGGCTGTACGCCGCTGTTGATCCCCATTCCAAGAAGAATCTCCACGTCAGACTCTTCTCGGCGAGAACACGAGCGCTCACCGAGATGTTTCTGAACGAACTCCGCGAGAAACATCAGGTGGAAGCAGCAATTTTCTCGTCGATGGAGCGCCGTGGCACCATACTGCACTTCATCGTCACGGACTCCGATTCCGACACGAAACACATGGGAATCGGAACGCTGCAGAACGTATCTTCAAAGAATTAAAACGACGTACGTACCAGTTTGCAAATCGCTTTCGACACGCCGATCCAGCAACCGCTGAAACATGGTTGCAAACCACCGCCCTCCTCGAAAATCAGTCAATCTGAACAATGCCCCCGACCCGCCGGCGCAATTATTTGACGGTCCAAGTTGCCAAGTAACTCCGCATAGCTTATTGCGTCGACTCGCTCAAGAAGAGGTCAAATTTGGGGCGTTCCACTGGTTTTCGACTTCATCGCAGAGGGGCGTCGTGCCAACAGTCTCTTATTCGAATTTGTCAAAAAACATGGTAATGATCTCTCGGTAGTGTTTAGTTTGGCGCATTATACCAGCGAGCGAAGGCTTGAAGCCATGTTTCGGCTGTTTCTGGTTCGACGTGGCTAAAGCAGTTCGAAAGCGACGTTGTTCGCCGCTTCAGCTCGCGGAAAATCCGTTCGATGGCATTTCGATTTCCGTGGCGAGATATCTGAAATCGGAGGCCAGCTCGGTGGAGCGCGGTTTGGAGGTGTTTAGCGCCATCGACGAGAAAGACGGCCGTTTCGACATGGTGGTTTTCTCGCAGTTCACGGAAAAAGATCTCGGTCAAAGCGGTCGTGGTCGTTGAAAACAGGCGGACGTGAAGCAGTTCGTTCGTCGCTGGATCACCAGCAGCGTACAACCAGAATTACTGGTCGTTGATGCGAATCACTGTTTCGTCGAGCGCGACCTGATTCGGCTCTCGGCCGGATTCGGGCTGGAGATCGGCCTTTTGTATCCAATCGTGGATTGCTTTCCGGCTGCGTTGGACACCCAGGTCTTCGAGTAATTCGTCGGTATTCGACAACGAGAGCCCCGCAACGTGCGATTGAATACCGAGTGCCATCGCTGTTTCGGGTGTCCGCTCACGCTCCACAAAGTCCAAATCGATCCACTTTCTATGTCCGGTGAGGCGGCTGATTTCTGGCATAGGCACCAAGAAATTGGTCCGCCTCACTTTTCACGCTTAACTAAACACGACCGGATCACGAGACCAAACAGTAACGTGTTCCCTGACTAGTTCCTAGCTTCATAGTCGAAGAGATAGCTCGTAGTTAACCAACATCGAGAGTCAGTCCCAAAATAGTTGGTTAACAAGACAATACCGAACTGAGTTCACGGTAACTCGCCCGTCACGTCGACGAGGCCCGCGACGGCACAGGAGGGGTAGCATCTATCGCTGTGTACGAGGTTCGTCGCGGGGCGGTATCGTATCGGATAATATCATCGGGCTTCTCTATCCGATCATAGATTTCTCGGAGCGTGTCCCGTGCGCGGAGTAGCTTGCATTCCTTAAGAAACTGCGGACAGCACTCGTTGATCCGGTAGAATTTGTGCGGGGTATTGTTTTCCGTCGGTCTTTCGGCAAGATAACTTGTTCGGCAATACCGGCGTAAATGAGTTGTTCGAGGTGTTGTCGGATCGTCTCCTAGTTTTTGCTTGAATTGACATAGTCGAGTTCTTTCAGCGTCGGCAACGTCGAGGAATGGTCAAGAAAGTCTTGGAGGAGTGCGAATTGCGTCTGATTCACCCTTGCATGACCATGCGAATTGTCGACGAAAATGACTCAGTAATAGGTTGAATGAAGTTCCTCATGCCATTAGCGGATAAATAGACCGCGATCCGTTCATTAATAATCATCCTAATTGGATCCAAGGGTATAGCTCTGTCTCATAGTGTCATCGGCTACATCGTCTGATACGAGTCACAGTCCGCTCGGTCTTTTTCGAAATCCCGAATTCGTCGCATTAGCGTCTGTGCGATTCGTCAGTGGCATGGCGTTCGCAACAATCATCATCGCACTTGCCCTCTATGCTGATTTATTTGAGGCTTCAGGAATTGTAGCGGGATTGTTCGGCTCGGCGTACGCCGTGGTGCGACTCGTACTGGTCCTCCCCCTTGGCCGGAAGATCGACCTAGGCAACTCAAAGCGGTATCTGCTCCTTGGGCTCGTTCTGTACATGCTATTATTGGCTGGTTTGATGTTCGTGCAGACCATCGAGCATGTGATATTCCTTCGCGGCTTCCAGGCCGTCGGCTCGATCATGATCTGGATTACCGGCGTCGCCGTCGTTGGTGAAATCGCCCCAGATGATGGACGCGGACTCTGGGTTGGCACGTACAATCAAGTGCGATCCATTGCGAGTCTTTTGGGCGACGTCGTTGGCGGTGCCCTCTTGTTCATCTACGGATTCGAGGTGACCTACGCCACCCTGATCTGCCTCATGCTCCTTTCAACCGGCGCGGTGTTCCTGTTCGTCCGAAATGATCCCGGAACTCGTGCCGATCCAGAGGAAGCGACTGGTATCGAAACTCTTCTCCGATTACTCAAGCGCCGTGCGATCATAGCACTGGTGGCGTTCCGATTCTCGTTCAGTTTTGGTAAGATGGCAGTGGTCATTTTCCTCCCGATCTACGCCCGTACCGAATTCGGCATGAATGCCTTCCTCATTGGAGGCATTCTCGCCGGGGGCAAACTGACCAAAGGGGTAGCACAAGGATATGTAGGCGAGCTCGCGGATCGAGTCGGTCAGGAAGAGTGGTTCATCTTCGCGGGCACAGTAAGCTATGCGCTCGGGACGGCACTGATCCCGGCTGCGCCGTTGGCTTCGTCGGTGATCAACGACGTTACCCTCGTCGGTGCCGGACGTGAACTCACGCTCGTCCCGGCCTTCTTCCTCTTGTTTGCAGCCTACGTCATCATAGGAATTGCAGATAGCTTACGACTGCCGACGAGTATGGCCCTGTTCGTCGAAGAAGGCCAATACTACAACTCGGTCGCCGGGAGCCTGTCGCTCCGGTCAGTGGCTTGGCAGGTGGGTGCGATCCTCGGTCCCTTGGTGGTTGGCGCAATGTTCGACTATATTTCGTTTTTAGGGGGATTCTGGCTCGCTGCGGGATTAATGATCGTTGCGGGAATAGTCTTCCTGTCCTTGTTCGAGACTGAGGAAGC
>LFFM01000296.1_pt1 | contig 33532 bp, 21 predicted proteins | sample 643131 | NCBI WGS metagenome assembly LFFM01 (sample SAMN03777445, study PRJNA286221) | soda lake metagenome | biome: soda lake; feature: Kulunda steppe; material: water; isolation source: sample Tc-Br brine of Tanatar trona crystallizer | place: Russia: Kulunda steppe | collected 2011-07
TCAATTTGTCGAGGCCGCGACTTGTCAGGGCGGCGACGAGCATCAGAGTGCCCATCAAAAATAGCAGGGCGTTGCTCATCATCCATCCGGTCACCAATTCGGTGTCCATGCCGCCGACGACGACCTGGTAGACCGGGATGAATAGCCCAATTGCCGGGAGGGGAACGGCCTCGGAAGCAAAGAGAATGGAGGCTGCGGCGACCAGCGCCAGTGCCTGTTGGCCCCCAAGCCCCAACTCCGGGGGCGCCGGAAGCAGCATGATGATGCTCCAGACGACGATGGCGGCGATAAACCACAGCAGCTTTCGGAGCTGCTCGGAGGTGGTGGCCGATGTGATCTGGCCGATCCGCTCTTTGATGCGGTGGAAGCTGTTGCCAACCAAACTACAAATCAAACGTTTCGTCTCCTGTACTCCGGGAACATCGAGTCTGGGAACTCGGGGGGCTCAGAGTATCGGGGTGACGGGAGACAAACGCAAGACCGGCGGGTGGCCAATCGGTGTGATGGCGGCGTCGGGGAGAGCGTCGATTGTTGGCCATATCAAGGCGGGAGGCCGTCGATGTCGACGATGGCAGTGTCGCTACGGGCTCTCATCGCGGTGCACAGCTGTCATCTGCTCCGGGGCCGGAGCTCAACGTCGAGGTCGGTGACCACCGTATTTTTCTCGTTGACCGCGGATGGTGTACCACCCGAATCGGACGGCCTCTCGAAAATGGGACCATGGATGCTGAACGTGGGCGTTCCACTGGCGACGGGCCTCGGGTTCGGCATCCGGCCACTGGTGGTCGCGGTCTTCGGTACCGGCCGCCAGGGCCATACCGAAGCGGTAGGCCCGGGCGTAGTCGTCGAATTCGTAGTCCTCAAAAGGGGCGTATCGAGCCTGGTAGTGGCGCACGAAATCGGGGCGATACAACTTAAATCGCTCCCGGGCGACGTCGCTCGACAGCTCGCCGAGTGTGGAGCCCCGGGTCGCATCGGCCGTGTTCTGAGAATAGCCGGTGTCGTCGACGTGGGGGCCGGCGTCGGCCTCCGAGGCCTGGGCGTCGTGTTCGGAGGCCCGGAATACATCACTCCGGGTGGGGCCGTCTTCACTGGCGTCTGTCATCTCGTCGTTGCCTGTGGGCGAGGGGGCGTCGAGAGGGCCATCGGACTCGTCGAATCCGGTTTCGTCATCCGGCCCCGGGGCCTGGGTGGCCGGCAGCGGTTCGTTGTCCAGGGTGCTGTCTTCGTGGGATTCCTCCAGGGGATAGCGGTTGATGATCTGGCGGGCGCGCCCCGACAACTCGTCATCGGAGTGGACGGCGATCAGCGACTGGCCGGCGGCGATTTCATCGGCGTAGTGGTCGGCGTCGTCGTCGGTGATCCCGAACTGCTCCATCGCTTCCAGCGATGCGCCCCAGTCGAGGCGCTCGCTGTCGCCGCCGGGCCCGTAGCGTCGACGCAACGCGTCGGGGTTGTTCGGATCCGGTTCGATGCACAGAAGCTGACTGTCATCGAAGCCGGCCTCGCGCAACTGATCGACGACGTCGGTGGCGTATTGGGGGCGGTCGTAGAGACTGGCGATAATTCGAGTCATCACAACCTCCTGGTGGTACCAGACAGTTCGGGACAACAGACCCACCGGGCGATGGGTCAGCTTCGGGGACGACGCGTGGTCTGGTCTTGCTCGCCGCGGATTTTATACCACCCGAATCGGACGGCCTCTCGGAAGTCTTCCCAGGGATTGTCTTCCCGGCGTTCCCACTGATGTCCGGCCTCGGGCTCGATGGTATTCCAGTCGTAGTCGTTGAGCGTGTCATCTTCGGCCAGGGCCATGCCGTAGCGGTAGCCGCGCGAGTACTCATCGAAATGGTAAGCCGACTCCGACAGATGTTCGTCGTAGTGCGACCGGCAGTCCATTTCGTGGCGCGTAAATTGCTGGTCAGTACCGGCGGAAAATTCGTCGATACTGCTCGACTCGTCGCCCAGGGTCACCGGGACGGTTTCGCCGGAGCGCGCCTCGCCGGCGGTCGAAGATCGGACTTCGCCGCCCGGCTGTTTGGGCTGGCCGGGGCGCTCGCCGCCGATGGTCTCTGTGCCACCGGTGTCGGGACTGTCGTCGCCGACCTCGCCGAAGGGATATTCGTCGAGAATCTCGCGGGCCCGCTTTGCCTCCTGTTCGGTCTCGCATCGCAAGATCACCAGGGAGTGGCCCTTTCGAACCTTGTCGGCGTAGTCGTCGGCGTCATCTTCCCCGATACCGAGGCCGCTGAGGTAATCGGCGGCGCGCTCGGCTTTGAGTTCCTCGCCGCCGTCTTTGTCAAAGACTCGTTTGAGGAAATTCTGGCTTTCGGGATCGCTTTCGATGTATTCGACGTTGCCCCGTTGATAGCCCTGATCGACGAGGGCGTTCATTCCCTCGCGGGCCTGATCGGGATGGTCGAAGATCGTAACGGCTACGTATGTCATAATGACCTCCATCGGTGGCGTCGGTGTCCATGGAGGTTGGGCGGTGTTGCGTGAGACCGCTCCAACCAGGGCAGTCCGAAAGTTAGCAACGAGTCGACGATCACCAAGCCCCTGGAGGCTGATGCGATGGTGTTTCGACTCGTTCCGGCCCTGGTTGGTCCGACACTGTGTTGACGACCATTATGGAGCGTCGGCGAGAAGTTCGCGGAGGACGTCGGTGAATTCGTCGGGACAGCCGACCTGCGGGGAGTGGCCGCAGCCGTCGATGATATGCAGTTCGGAGTCCGGGATGCCCCGGTTCATCTGCCGGGCATAGTCGACGGGGAAGATCAGGTCTTCCGTCCCCCAGACCAGGTCGACGGGGACATTCACGTCGCCGAGTCGGTCGTCCAGATACTGCGCGTCGTCGCTCTGTTCGAGGGCCGTCGAGGCGATGCTCTCGCCGGAGCGCTCGACGATCTGGTCGAGCACAAACCCGGGCGTCGGTGGTGGGTCATCGCCAAAGATCATGCGGATGGTGCGGCGGGCCTCCGTGCGATCGGAGGGCATCAACAGCGACGGGTCGATATCGTGCTCGAGACCGGCACTTCCGACGGGGACGAGGTGGGCGACGCTGTCGGGGCGCGACAGGGCGTACTCCAGGATCACCCATCCGCCCAGTGAATTGCCGACCATCGTCAGTGGCGCATCGTCGAGTTCGTCGAAGAAGTGGCGCAAAATCTCGGTCGCCTCGTCACCCAGCACCTCTTCATCTCGGCGGTACGGACTCTCGCCGTGAGACGGCAGATCGACGACGATGACGTCGAAGTCGTCGACAAATTCGGCGGCGATCTGATGCCAGGAGCCGGCCTGATCGGCCAGGCCGTGGACGAAGACCAGCGGCGGGCCGTCGCCGCCCCGGTAGTAGGTGATATGGCCCCGGTCGTGGTCGTGGACGTACTTCGTCAGCCCCGCCCGCTCCAGGCCTCCGCGGGTATACCAGGTGGTGATCTCGCGGGGGTACATCACCAGGATGACGATAGCGGCGATGGTGGCCAGGAGGCCTATAATCAGCAGGCCGACAACGGTATTTCGAGTTCGTTTTTTCACGGATTCGCAGTGCGGTGTGTGCTGTGATGGGCAGGCCTGCAATAGCAGGATCGGCATGGATGTCGTCTATCCACGATCATTGGCAGCCGGCCCATCACATACTGGACGGGCCCATGTGTCAATTGCCTATGCACACATTCGAATTGGTGTTGCAGGTGCTGTCGGTACAGTCCTCGTCGATGACACATTCGACGCAGCTACTTTCGTTGCAAATATTCTCGTCGGCGTCGTCATCGGCGCCGGGGCACTGGTCGTTGTCGTCGGAGCAGGCGCCGTCGGAGCAGGTCTGACAACCGCCACAGCTACCACAGGTTCCGCCGCAACCGTCGGCGCCACATTCACTATCGGTGCAGTCGGGAACACACTCGCAGCTGCCGGCGTCGCATTCTTCGTTGGAATCGCACTGGTTGTCGCCGGTGCATTCGACGCAGGTTGCATTGGAGCAGATATCGTCGGTGCCCGAGCACTGGGAGCTGTCGTCGACGCATTGGCCGTCGTCGCATTCTTCACAGCCCGAGCACTGGGTGTTGTCGTCGACACAATTGCCGTCGTCGCATTGCTCACAGCCCGAGCACTGGGTGTTGTCGTCGACGCATTGGCCGTCGTCGCATTCTTCACAGCCCGAGCAGTCGCCGTCGCCGATGCATTCCACACAGGTGGCGTTGTCACAGATATCGTCGGTGCCCGAGCACTGAGAGCTGTCGTCGACACAGCTGCCGCCGTCGCAGTCCTGGCAGCCCGTGCATTGCGACGGGTCGTCGACGCATTGGCCGTCGTCGCAGGTCTGACAGCCCGTGCATTCGTTGCCGCAGCTACCGCAGTGGTCGTCGCTGGTGTCGGGATCGATACAGGAGGCGCCGCAGACCGTTTCACCGGTGGGGCAATCCTCCTCGCAACTGCCCGAAGAGCAGACCTCGAGGTCGCCGCACTCGTTGCCACAGCTTCCACAATTGTCGGCGTCGACGTCGGTGTCGATGCAGATGCCGCCGCAGTCGGTGTAGCCGCCGTCGCAGACGCAGTCGCCGCCGTCGCAGACTTCGTTGGCTCCACAGGAGACGCCGCATTCGCCGCAGTGGTCGGCGTCGGAGGCGGTATCGGTGCACAGTTCGGCGTCTTCGCAAAGGCTGTGGTCGGCGTCGATGCATTCGGGCTGGCAGCCGCCGTCGCCGTCACAGAAACTCTCGGCGCCGGAGATATCGGTGGTGCACTGGTTGCCGCAGCTTCCGCAGTGGTCGTCGCTGGTGTCGGTGTCGACGCAATCACCGTCGCAGTCGCTGAATCCGTCGTCGCAGACGCAGTCGCCAGCGTCGCAGACCGCATTGTCGTCACAAACTGTGCCGTCGTCGGCCGGCGAGTGCTCATCGGTCGCCCTGTCGGGGTCACAGATCATGCAGGGGTTGTCGTCGGCGGCGTCGCCTTCGGCGTAACAGCGTCCGTCGATTTCGCAGGGGCAGATACAGGCGTCGTCTTCGCACAGGAGGTCGTCGTCACAGCCGAATTCTTCGAATTGATCGCAGTCGATATCGCGCTGATCACCGCAGCTGTCTTCACCGACAAAGGAGCCACATTGAGCGATGTGTTCGGCACACAGCTCTTGATTGGACTCCGGTTGGCACTCGTCGTTGACGTCGTGGTCGGTGGCGGCGTCGACGTATACGCAGTAGCCGTCGATACACTGGGCATCCGGGTCGTCGCAGTCGGTGTCGTCCACACATTGGACACCGGCAAGATTGCCTTGATACTCGCAGCTCGATGCTCCGATTGTGAACGCGACAAGGCACGCTATTGCCAGGATCACTCGCGCAATGGTGACAACAATGGCCCGCTTCATCAGTGACTCCCGATCATTGAGAATAGCCGCAGTGGTATGGCATCGAATGGCGACTAGTGTAGTCGATCTGGAGCGGTGTCGATACCCGCGAGGCGGTGATTTTGACAACGATTCGTAACGCCCCCCTTTGGGGACCGGTCAATTGGACTGCCACTGCAGTAGCGGCCGTTCATCGTCGGGATCGGTGTTCATCTCCCAGATCGAGCCGAAGTCAAAGCCCTCAAATTGCTGGTCGTCGCCAAATTGCGAAGAGTCGAGTCCGGAGCCGCCGTCGCTGTCGGTGAGGCCGCTGGAGTCGGTATTCCAGTAGGCGTCGTCGACGTCGCCGTCATTGGCGCCAATGAGACCACCGATGCTGCTGGAGCCGGAGGCTGCGCCGGTGGAGTAACTGGTCTGAAGCTCGGCGATATAGGGCCACTGACCGCGAACCCGTCCAACCAGGCCGCCGATGTATTCGCCGCCGCTGACATCGCCGACGGCGTAGCAGTCGGTGACCGTTGCGGTGCCGCGCAGATCGCCGACCAGGCCGCCGACCTCCGGGGTGTCATCGGAGTCGACACTGCTGTCGGCGTTGACAGCGCCGGTGGCGTAGGAGCGCTCGATGGTCGACCAGTTATGACCGACGAGACCGCCGATGCGCCGGCCGGTGGCATCGACGTCGGACGCGGAATGGGACTCGCTGATGACGCCGTCGATATTGCCGCTGGCCTCGAAGTCGCCCTGAAGACCGACGAGGCCGCCGACGTCTTCGGTTCCGGTGACCATCCCTGTGGAGTGGGAGCTGTCGATGTTGCCCTGGTTGTCGCCGACCAGTCCGCCGACGGCCTGTGCTGCGCCGACGGCGCCGGTGGCACTGGCGTCGTCGATGGTGCCGGTGTTGTTGCCGGCGAGTCCACCGACGCGGTCGGTGCCGTCGACATCGCCGTCGGCCGTCGAAGCGCTGATGGTCCCGGCGTTCGCGCCGACCAGTCCGCCGATGTAGTCTTGACCCTCCACATCGCCGGTGGACGTCGAATTCTGGACGGAGGCTCCAGCGCCCTCGAGCCAGCCCACCAGTCCGCCGGCGGTATTGCCCAGGCTCTGAACGGAGGTCGACGACGACGAGTCGGTAATGCTTCCGGCGCTTTGTCGGCCCACCAGTCCCCCGGCGCGTCGATCGGAGGTCAGTACAGCCCCTGAGGCCTGAGCGTCGTCGATGGTCCCGCTGTGATATCCAGCCACGGTGCCGGCCTCTCGTGTTGTGTCGAGGTCGGCGGTGGCCTCCACGTCTTCCACAAGGCCCGTATTTCGCCCGACGATGCCGCCGGCCTCGTCGTTGGCCGTGATGTCGACGGTGGCCTCGAGGGCCGTCAATGTCTCGCTGTTGCGACCGGCCACTCCGCCGACTTCGTCGTTGCCCACGACGTCGGCAGTGGCCTCGCTGTGGTGGACCGTGCCCTGGTTGTAGCCGGTGATGGCGCCGACCAGGTCGTCGCCGGCGATGGTGTTCGTCAACTGAGCTTCCTGCAGATCGATGTCGCGCAGTTCTCCGCCGATGGCACCGGCGATGGCGCCGACCCAGTTGCCGCCGGAGACATCGACATCGACGACCGTCACATCCTCGACCAGACCACCGGTACCGACAGCGCCAAAGAGTCCGGCGCGCCCGGCGGTGGTGTCGATCTGGAGGTTTTCGATGGTGTGACCGAGGCCGTTGAAGTGGCCCTGAAAGGTGTCGACGATGTTGTTGAATCCGTCCGGTTGCCCGGGAGCGATGGGATCGAAGTCGATGCCCTCCAGATCGAGGTCGTCGACCAATTCGAAGCGGGCATCCAGGTCGTCGAGGTCGCCGTCGATATTCTGGAGATGCTCCGCGGTGCAGATGAGGTAGGGAGCGGAGGCCGAACCGTCGCCGCCGCCAAAGGGAGTGGCGTCGACGTCGCAATCGGGGAGATCGATGCATTGGCCGCCGTCGCAGGTCTCGTCGTCTCCACAGGCGTTGTCGCAGCTTCCGCAGTGATCGTCGTCGCTATCCAGATCGGCGCAGCTGTCGGTGCAGTCGGTCAATTCGTCGGGGCAATCGAGTTCGCATTGGCCGTCGACGCAGGACGCGCTGCCGGCGGGATCGGTGGGGCATTCGACGCCGCATCCTCCGCAGTGTTCGATATCGTCGGAGGTGTTCACACACTGCTGCTGGCCGTCGACGCTGCAAAACTCGGCATCGCCGTCGGCGCATTCGTAGTCGCATTGACCGCTCTGGCAGACCGGTTGGCTGCCGTCGGGTCCACTGTCCGGGCAGTCCTGGAAGCAATCGCCGCAGTGGTCGGGATCACTATCGATATCGATGCACTCGCCGGCTCCGGTGTCGTCGTCGGCCGGCTCCGGACTGCAGTAGGTGGTGTCGGAGCCACAGTCGTAAGTGCACTCGCCGAGGACGCACTGGACGTCGTCGACGCCATCGACGTCGCCGCATTGGCGACCGCACTGGCCGCAGTGGTCGGTGTCGACGGCCAGATTGGCGCACTGGCCCTGGTCTCGACAAAGCTCAATATCATCACCGGGGTCGACGCAGTCGTAGTAGCAGTCGCCGCCGATGCATTCCGCAGTGGCGCCGTCGAAGGGTTCGCAGGCCTCGTCGCAGCCACCGCAATGGTCGGGGTCGGTCTGGGGATTGACGCAGGAGTTACTGCACAGGGCCTGTTCGGGGTCGGAGGTGTCACAATCGGAAGAGCAGGCACCGTCGACGCAGTATTCGCCGTCGTCACAGGCCTCAAAGCACGCGCCGCAGTGATCGGCATCGGTGGCGGTATCGATGCATTGATCTCCGCAGGGCTGCTCACCGCTGTCGCAATCCTCATCGACATTGAAGGTTTCGCCATTGGTGGCATCATTGTCCTCGAAGACGCAGTAGCCGTCGACACAGCTGGCGTCGCTCGGGCAATCGGCACTGCGTTCGCAGCTGACGGCGTCGAGTTGACCGTCGTACGAACAGCTGACAAGGCCGATGGCGGCCAGGGTGATGGCGGCGACCGCCAGTGCCGACGGGGCGTATGATCTCGGGAAGTAGGCAGTGAGCATCCGGCAATCCTTCGAAGCGTCCGACCATTCATTTATTGAGGTGGTGCGACGTCACTCTAGCGAATGCAGGCCCTGACGGCCAACCCTTCGCTCCCAGGTGGTTGGTGGGCGCCACCAGGACCGGATCGGACGGAAGGGATGGAAGGCTTGATCGGTTCCGGGGGTTGTATTCGACCGCCGCCAAGCATGATAGGCGACATACTGCTCGACTGCGCGAGGCTCCAGCTTTGAGACATCGCTACACCACACAACTCGTCCGCGATCTGCACTGGGCGCTCAAGAGTCCGGTGCTCATGGATCATCCCCGGGCAGTGGCCCCGAAGTGGGGGATTCGAGAAACGGATCGCCACTCCGGGTTGCTGCGCAAATTCGATCGCCCGGGATCGCGACTCGCCAAGTCGGTGCGCAATGCGGAGGTCACCGGACTGGGCCGCTACTTCGAGGTGCTGGTCCGGACCTGGCTTGAGGCGGTGCCGCCGGCGACGCTGACGGCGGCCAACTGGCAGGTGTATGCCGGCGAGCGGACCATCGGCGAATTCGACCTGCTCTTTGAGCGCGATCGCCTGATGTGGCACTGGGAGCTGGCGATCAAGTTTTATCTCGGTCACCCGGCACCGGATGGGCAATTCCGGTGGTACGGTGTGATGCCCGAAGATCGGCTGGATCGAAAATGGGCCAAAATGCGGGGCCAGCAACTTCGACTGCAGCGCCACCCCGCCGCCCAGGGCGCCCTGGAGGTGCTCGGCGTCGAACAGCAGTTGACGCCGCGGGCTTTTATCAAGGGCTATTTATTTGTGCCCCTGGCCGGGGGCTTCGACGTCGAATTTCCACTCGATTTCAATTCCGGGGCCCCCACTGGATGGTGGAGTCACCGAAGTCAGCTCCCTGAGTTGGAAACCGAGCTCGATGGCGACGCCTCGCTGCAGTGGATGCTCGTCCCCGAGATGCAGTGGATGTCGCCGGCGTATCCCGGTCCCGAGGACCGACTGTGCAGCTTTGAGGCGCTGACATCGGTGATTCCCGTCGAGCGGCCGACGATGGTCGCCGGACTCGAAGAGAGCAACCGGGGGCTTCGAGAGGTGACGCGCGGCTTCGTGGTTCCCGACCGGTGGCCCTACTTTGAATAGGCCCAGGGTGAGGGTCAGTTGACCCACCACTGAAGCAGGGGCCGGGTCTGACCGTCCTCGGTGGCCATTGTCCAGATGTCAGCGAAATCAAAGCCATCGAAGCTGTCCTCGTCGTCGAAGTCGGCGCCGTCGACGGGGACGGCGCCGTTGCTGCTGTTGATGCCGCTGGTGGTGGTGTTGAAGTAGCAGTCGACGACGTCCCCATCATTGGTTCCGACAAAGCCGCCAAACGTCACCTGGGCGTCGACCGTGCCCGTCGAATAGGAGCGGTAGACCTCGCCGTTGCCGAATCCAAAGCCGGCATCGGAGACGTCGCCGACAAAGCCACCGACTTCTTCTTGGCCCTCGACATCGCCGGTGGCATGGCTGTCGTAGACCTCGCCGGTGCGGTGGATACGGCCCACAAATCCGCCGACGCGGTCCGCGCTACTGTCGACGTCGCCGGTGGCGAAGGAGCGTTGGATATCTCCGCGGTGTTCGCCGACAAACCCTCCGGTGGTGGCGCCGCCGTTGACGTCGCCGGTGGCCGATGAGCGTTGGATATCTCCGCGGTGGTCGCCGACGAATCCGCCGGTGAAGGCGTCGCCGCTGACGTCGCCGCTGGCGCTGGAGTCGGTGATCACGCAGCCGCTTTGGTTGCGCCCGACCAGACCGCCGACCTCGTCGGCGCCCGGGGCGTCGACGTCGCCGCTGGCCGACGAGTCACTGATATCGCAGGAGCCGTTGGCATTGTGGTCGCCGACGAGTCCGCCGATGTATTCGGTGGAACCACTGATGGTCGCCGAACTGGTGGAATCGATAATATCGCCGTCGCTGCGTCCGACCAGTCCGCCGACGCTGTGGGTACCATCGGCACTTCCCGAGGTGTGGGCGTTGTCGATGCTGCGACTGATTGCCAGGTAGCCGGTGACGAGCCCGACTTCGGCGTCGCCGATGACATCGCCGTCGATGGTCACATCGGTGATCTCGCCGTAACTGGCTCCGGTCAGGATGCCCACAAAATCATCGCCGGAGACGTCGGCGTCATCGATGGTCAAATCGCTGATGACGGCGTCGCTTTCGACGGCTCCGAAGAGTCCGACGAAATCCTGGGAGGCGTCGATGGTGAAGTCTTCGATGGCGTAGCCATTGCCATCGAGGGTTCCATCGAAGGGAGCGGTCCAGTCGCTAAATGAGCCGGAGCTGTCGCCGATGGGGTCGATGGTCTGTCCGCCGAAGTCGAGGTCGGCGCGCAACTCGAAGTTAGAATCCAGTTCGTCTTCATCTTCGATCGCGGTCAGTTGGTCGCTGCTGCAGATCAGGAAGGGATTGGCTTCGGTGCCGTCGCCTCCACCGAAGGGGCCGTCAGCGGCCGGTGGATCGGGATTGCAGCTATCGGGGTCAACACAGCTTCCACCGATGCATTCATCGGAGCCATCGCAGACGTTTCCACAACTGCCGCAGTTGTCGGGGTCGGAATCGGTGTCGACGCATTGTCCATTGCACTCGGTTTCACCATCGGAGCACTGAAGCTGGCAGGCGCCGTTGACGCAGGACTCGGCGTCGTCGCAGGCGTTGCCGCAACTGCCGCAATTGTCGGGGTCGGAGTTGGTGTCGACGCATTGTCCGGCGCAGTCGGTTTGGCCGCCGGAGCACTGAAGCTGGCAGGCGCCGTTGACGCAGGACTCGGCGTCGTCGCAGGTGTTGCCGCAACTGCCGCAATTGTCGGGGTCGGAGTCGGTGTCGACGCATTGTCCGGCGCAGTCGGTTTGGCCGCCGGAGCACTGAAGCTGGCAGGTGCCGTTGACGCAGGACTCGGCGTCGTCGCAGGTGTTGCCGCAACTGCCGCAATTGTCGGGGTCGGAGTCGGTGTCGACGCATTGCCCGGCGCAGTCGGTTTGGCCGCCGGAGCACTGAAGCTGGCAGGCGCCGTTGACACAGGACTCGGCGTCGTCGCAGGTGTTGCCGCAACTGCCGCAATTGTCGGGGTCGGAGTCGGTGTCGACGCATTGCCCGGCGCAGTCGGTTTCATCATCGGAACACTGAGGCTGGCAGGCGCCGTTGACGCAGGATTCGGCGTCGTCGCAGGCGGTACCGCAACTGCCGCAGTGGGCGTCGTCGGTATCTACATCGACACAAGCTTCACTGCATTCGGTCAATCCATCGCTGCAACCGGCACTGCAGGTGCCATCTGTGCAACTCAGGTTGCCCAGACAGCTTATGCCGCAATTTCCGCAGTTCTCATCGTCTGAAGAGGGGTCGACACATTGACCGTCGCATTCAATTTCGCCGTCGTCACAAGAGGGCGAAGGCGCGGGAGAGCAGAGGCCGCCGCGGCAGACCTCGTCGTCTGCGCAGGCATTGCTGCAGCTTCCGCAGTTGTCAGGGTCGGAGTTGATATCGACGCATTCGCCGCTGCAGAAGACCTCGTCTTCGGGACACTCTGTCGGTACTTCGCTGCATTCTCCCTCCGTGCAATTGGTGCCCACCGGACAGGGCGAGGCACACTGGCCGCAGTGATCATCACTGGTGTCGGTATCGACGCATTCTCCGCTGCAACGCGTCTGGCCGTCGGGACACTCCACGGGTGGGTCGCTGTAACAGGCGCCGTCGACGCAGATAAATCCATCGTCGCAGGAGTTGTCACAACTTCCGCAGTAGTTCGGATCGGTGTTCGTATCGACACACTGGCCGTCGCAAAGCTCCTGATCGTCGGGACAGCTGGACTCCGAGATATCGAAGGCGCGGTCGTCGTCTTCGCAAAAGCCGTCGATGCACTCCAGGTTGGCCGGGCAATCACTATCGTCGGTGCAGCGATCGGCGGCCTGGGGCTCAAAATTGCAGCCGGCGACTGTCACCGACAATACGAGGGCCACCAGTAGACTCAGCGCCGGGAAGTTCACCGGTGGAGAAGTCCACCGCGGAGCGTTCGATGTCGACATGGCAATATCCTCAAGATAGCACGCGGTACTCAACATAAGCGATCACAGTTGGTGGACGAGCCTATCGGAATGTGGCGTCTGTGGCCAATAAAGCGGAATCGATGGCTGGTGCCAACGGGTGGAGTCGGGGGAAGGGGGCTGCATGACGACCCCATCGACCTTCGCTTCGCTCCGGCCACTTCCCCGACTCGGGGAAGGGCGCCTCCACCGCCGGTGAAGAGGTGGAGCATCATCCGGATCACTCGCCACAATCGACGTCATCTCCTATGGTCGCCGAGACGTTGCATCTATGCAGGATCTTTCAACCCAACCTCAGATGACGCGGTACCGATGTACAAATTGAGAACAGAGACTCCGGATGCCTGGGCCCAGCAGGTGGCCGAGGAACTCGACACGTTTTTGCCGGACCACGCGGCCTCCGAGCGCAAGGCGTCGGCCAATGCCATGCACATGGTCGTGCGCTACTCCGACAAGCCGCAGTTGGTCGACAAGATGGTGGAGGTCGCCCGCGAGGAATTGGAGCACTTTCACCGCGTTTTTTACGTCATGCAGGAGCGCGGCGTGGAACTCGAGCCCGACGAAGCCGATCCCTACGTCAATGCACTGCTCAAACACGCTCGTTCCAGCGGACGGCGCCGTCTTCTCGATCGCCTATTGATGGGCTCGATTATCGAATATCGCGGCTGCGAGCGATTCGCCATGCTCGGCCGCGTACTCCAGGATTTCGACGACGCCTCGAAGGCCAAACTCGCCGATATGTACAGCGAATTGGCGGCCAGCGACTCCAAGCATCGCGCCGACTTTTACGGCCTTGCCGAGCTGTATTTCGAGGAGGCGACATTGGAGAGTCGGCTCGACGAGTTGCTCGATATCGAAGCGGAGGTCGTCGATGATCTCCCGGTCCGATCGGCGCTGCACTGATGACACCGATACCGCGCTACATCAACGACCATGCCGTCGATATCCCGACCTGGGTCGATCTCGACGAACCCGGTGACGAATTGCGGATCTGCGTGGTGATCCCGGCCTACGACGAATTGGGCAATGTGGAGGAGGTCATCGAGGCGCTGCACGTCGATGAGCTTGCGCCGGCGGCCGTCGAGATCCTGGTCTGCGTCAACAACGCCGAGGACTCACCGCCGGAGGCCAAAGAGGCCAATCGGCGGACTATCGAGGCGCTGCAAGCGTTGGATACGCCATTTGCGCTCCACGTCGTCGACCGGGCCACTGACGGGCGGGCCTATCCGGCGGATGATGCCGGCGTTGGAAGGGCGCGAAGGCTCTTGATGGATACGGCAACTCGGCGCCTCCACCGGGTCGGCCGGGGGAAAAGTGGACTGATGGCCTGTCTCGATGGCGATTCACCGCCGGATGCCGGTTATCTCGATGCGGTGTGGCGCGAGATGTCCAAGGCGCCGCCGTCGGCGCTGGCCGGCGTCTGTCGGCACCGCCATCCGCTGCCCAATGAGCCGGCCCACGCGGAGGCGATCATCGCCTACGAAAACTGGATGCGTTACTTCGAGGCCGCCCTCCATCTGACCCAAACGCCCTACGCCTTTCAGTCCATCGGCTCCTGCATGGTGCTCACCGCCCGGGGCTATGCGCAGGCCGACGGTGTGCCGCCGCGGGAGGCACTCAGTGATTTTTATCTGCTCCAGAAGGTCGTCAAGACCGGAGGTTCGGGGTCGGTGATCCAGCTTCGGGAGCCCATGGTGCGCCCATCGGCCCGACCGTCGACGCGGGTGCCGAGGGGCACCGGTCCGTCGGTTCGAGCATCGATGCACCACGGCGACGATCGCTTCGTATGGGTCGAGCCGCCCCGGGCGTTCTTCGAGTTGGGAGATTTTTTCGCCGCCCTGGAGTCCGGCTTCCACAATCCACAAATATTGCGCGAGGCGGCCAGTCCCTTTCTCTCCGAAGTTGTGGATCGCTGGAATGGCTGGAAGACCATCGACAAGCTGCGCCAACACGCCCCGGACGAGGCGCGCTTTGAGCGCCAATTTCACACCTGGTTCGACAGCCTGAAAGTGGTCAAATTCGCCAACCGCTCCCAGGAGAAATTCGGCGGTGTATTCGTATTTGAAGCGCTTCGGAGATTGCTCGATGAGGCGGGATATTCGGCGCTGCGCAATCAGATTCCCGATGTCGGCCCCGAAGAGCCGACGCTCGACGACTGGCGCAATATGCTGGAGGTCATGCGAAGCGCCGAATTGCGCTGGTGGTAACCGATGTGCCAGCCGGTACAATCTCCGGCCGGCACAAACCGGTTATTTACGGAGACAGCGGACCAGGTGTTCGGAGGTCTTACCGGTTCCGACAGTGGTGTTGTCATCCATATTCACATAGGTGGCCGTGTGGTTGTTGGGACCGTCCCGTCCGGTCGATGACCAGTGGCCGGTGGATTCGATATTGGGCAGTACACTGCGGTTGTCGCCGATCGTCTCCGACAGCTCGTCGACGGCGGGCAAAAACCAGTCGTCGTAGCCGTTCTCATCGAGGTTCCCACAGGCCTCGGCGGCTTCGTAGGGAGCGCCGCTGTCGTTTGTGGTCATCAGGGTCGCCGTATTGGACTGCCCATCCGTGGAAGACGTCGCTCCGTTATCGGTGCTGTCCTGCCCCCACCGGAAGGTATCGCCGGGGCCGACGTTAGTTTCGGTGGTGTAGTACGGATCTCCGCCGAAGTCGCCGGCGTAGTAGGTTCCATCGACGCACTGGTCGCCGATATCGACGAGTGCCGAGCAGTCATCTTCTACAAAGAGGGTCATGGTGTCGAAGTGGTCGTCGGAATGGACTTCCAGTTCGTAGTCGCCACCGGCATTTTCGGTGTCCCAGTACAGCGTCACAGTCTCGGTGTCGCCGCCGGCAATGACCAGATCTTCGATCTCGTCGACGACGTCGCCTTCAGCGCGTAATTCGATGGTCTGCTCGCCCTCGACGGGACCGACGTTTTCGATGTCGGCAGTGATTTCGGCGACCCAGCCCTGGGTGATTTCCTGGGGCGATTCAAAGAGGTCGATGTCGACAGCGAAAAACGCCGGCTCCAACACAGTGACAATGGTCATGTCGGAGCTGTCATGGCTGCGGACTTCGGCGACACCATTGCCCGGGGAGACGGAGTCGGTATCCCAGTGAAGGGTAACCGTTTCGTCCTCGTCGGCGTCGAGGGTCAGTTCCTGACTGTCCTCGACGTCGCCGTCGATGGCGAGTTCGATGTCCTGAGTGGCGGCGACGTTGCCCGTGTTTTCGACGCTGGCCTCGATGGTGATGCCCTGTTCAGCAACTGCCTGAAGGGTGCTGTTATCGGCGTCGATGCCGACGGCGAAGTAGGCGTCGTCGACCACCGAAGCCTGGGCGGAGTCGGAGTCGTTATCGGAACTGACTGTCAGGTCGAAGTCCCCGCGCTGATCGCCGGGGTGCCATTGGAGTTCGACAGTCGACGTCTGGCCGGCATCAATTCCCAGCGAACCGTAGGTATCAACAGGGTCGCCGTCGACAGCCAATTCGATGTCCTGGATGCCCGACTGGGGGCCGACGTTTTCGATATCGGCGACGACGGTGACCGTGTCTCCGCCGATGGCATCGAGGTGACTGGCCTCGGTGTCGATGGCGACCTCGAAGTAGCCGAGTTCGGTTACGGTGACCGAGGCGTCGGTGCTGTCGTCGTCGCTGGAGACGGTCGCCGTGTGATCGCCGATATCGTCGGTGTCGGTCTGCCACACGAAGGTGACCACTTTGGTATTACCGGCCTCGACGGTGACGTCGCCTTCGGTGATGGAATTGCCGCTGAGCTCCAGCACAATATCCTGGGTCCCCGACACATCGCCGGTGTTGTGGACGGTGGCAACGACGCGGATGTCGTCACCGGCGGCGCCTGCAAGATCGCTGGCGGCTTCATCGATATCGACGTCGAAATGGGCGGGGGCGAGAACGGAGGCCAGCGCGCTGTCGGAGCTGTCTTCGCTGGCAACCTCGACGATATAGCTGCCGGTCTCTGTGGTTTCGTTATCCCACTGAAGGGTCACCGACTCGGTTTCGCCGGCGGCGACGGTCAGAGAGACGGAATCGACCATCAGGCCGTTTGCGATGAGCTCGATATCCTGGGAGCCCTCGACATCGCCGGGGTTTTCGATGTCGGCCTCGATGACCACCGGGTCGTCCTGAAGGACTTCCAGCTCACTGGCGTCGGTGTCGATGGAGACGTCGAAAAATGCATCGTCGATGATATTGGCAGTGGCCGTCGCCGAGCTGTCGTCGCTGGTGACTTCGAGCTCGAATTCGCCTCGGTCGTCGCTGTCAGGGCTCCACGACAACTCCACGGATTGGCCCTCGCCATCGTTCAGACCCAGCGAAGAGTGAGCATCGACGACAGTGCCGTCGACGGAGAGTTCAATGTCCTGGGTACCCGGTTGAGCGCCGACATTCTCGACGTCAGCAATGACCTCTACGTTCTGGTCCCCTGTGACGTTGAGACTGCTCTCGTCGGTATCGATAGCGACCTCGAAAAAGTCCAGATCGGTGACGGTGACATCGAAGTTGGCAACGTCGTTTTCGGTCGACAGGTCCGCCGAGTGGTCGCCGATGTCGTCTTCGTCGGTCTCCCATACGAAGGTGACCATTTCACTCTGGTTTTCCTGAAGTGTGACGTCCGTCTGTTGGGCTTCGTGGGCGTCGCCGATATTCAGCGTGATATCCTGGTTCCCCTCCAGTTCTCCGCGATTGGTAATAGTGGCCACCACGCGGATTTCGTCGCCGGCGGCGGCGACAACGTCGCTGGCAGTTTCGTTGAGACTGATCTGAAAATCAGCGGAGGCGACACAACCGACGGTGACGTCGTCGATATCGCTGGATGCGAAGGTTCCCTCGCCGTTTTCGATACTGCACTCGAAGGCCTCGGGTTGTTCGGCGACGGTGACCTGGTAGTCGTCGCCGTCTTCGTATTCGGTCTCGAAGGCGAATTCGGCATCGTCGGCGTCGACTTCGATGGTCTCACCGGCTTCGTTTTCCAATTGGAGTTGGCCGGAGTCCAATCCGGTGACCTCCCCGGATAGTATCAGAGGGGCCGGGTCATCACCGGACGGTTGTTCACCGGCCGGGTCATCGGAGCCACAGCCAATAGCGGTGATCAAAGCGGCGACAACGGCGAATAGAGTGAGATAGCGACAACGGTCTAGCATACGTAAATTGTTCAAACGTGACTCCTGAAACTACAGGTAGAAAAGACAAATTGATACAACAACGAGACTTTGCCTGCAGTGGAGAGTAATATCAACTGTCATTTGTGATTTCTTACATCGTTCATGGCCCGCATCATTGATGAGAAGCAGGGCGATGTGATCAAACTGATTCACCACCGGCGTAAAACCGGTGGGGTCTTCGGTTGTCGGCCTGCGGGCGATGTTCCCAACCTGATTCACCACCGGCGTAACACCGGTAGGGTCTTTCGTCGTCGCTCTCCCGGCGGCCCCAACCGGTCGTGTCCGGTGGGGAGCCTAGTTTGACAACATACCCACCGAACGTCGTGTGAACTGCGGCCCCAACCGGTCGTGTGCCGTTGGGGAGCCAAGTCTGAAAACATACCACCACACGTCGTTTCATTGGTCACGGTTCATCGTGGATTGGTAGTGCTGCCCGCCGGAAGTACCTGGGTACTCTCGGCGAGGACTGCGCGACGAGGCCAAGGCGCGGTGACGAGGCGATGCCTTAGCATCGTTGAGGAGCCGCAACGAAGTCATCGTCGTTCAGCACCGGCGAGAGCCCCTGCGTAGTTTCGAAGGGCAGCAGTAGTGAGCGTTATGGTTGCCGGAGGCGCTTTCGGTAGGCCGGCGACGGCCAGTAAAAATCCTCCAACTCATCGAGGGCCTGCCAGCGATCCTCGTCGAGTTCTTCGCCGGACTCGGCGAGCATTTCGGTCAACAAGAGTGCGTAATCGGTGCGCCGGGCCCGCAGATCGTCGTCGGCCTCGGGGTGCTCGGTCAGAAAATCGATTTCGTCGTCCAGTAACTCGACGAGGATATCCGAGGCCCGTTGGTCATCGTACTGGCTCAACAGATAGAGAATGCTGGGGTTTTCGGGGCCCGCGTTGTCGGCGGCTCGTTGTAGCAGGTCGAAGAGGCGGTCGTCTTCGATCTCTTCACGGCCCATGGTGTCCAGGGTCATCGAGCGCTTGACCGGCGAAAGTTCGTCGAAATGATCCAAAAGCCAGTCAATGCCGGGCGCTCCCGATTGGGCCAGGGCATTGGTCAAGGTGTCGACCAGGCCCGTACTGTCGTCGGAGGCTTTCAACAGGGCGTCGCCGAGGGCCCCGACGGCGCCGTCGACGCGCCACAGTGCCAGGAGGTGGGCGGCGTGAAATGGAGCGGCGCTGTTGTGCTCGATGAGCATTTCGCACCGGCGCATACACTCCAACAGCAGGTCGTCGATATCGATGTCGACATCCATGGAGCGCAGATCGCGCAGGGTGTCGGCGGTCTTGGGAGGAAGGGCGTCTTCGGCGAGTGTCAGGTCCTCGAGGGCTCGCCTCAGATCGGCGCGAAATTCGGTGCCCACGGCGTCGGCGATGTGGAGCATCGACTCCACCTGCCCAAAGAGCGCGCCGTAGGAGTCGGCGCCCAGTGGCTGGAACGCGATGGGGCGGGTCGGCGATTTTTGTTGCTGGCCCTCGACGTAGGTCCGGGCGTTGGGAAAGGGCCGCGCCGTGGCATCGAAGGATTCCGGATCGAAGTCGGCCATCTCCTGGTGGCGGGGATCATCGGCGTCGAGCTCACCGGCTACAAAGGCGCGGTAGTCGCCGATTCCGCCGAAGTTCTCCGGCGGGGCGGCGCGCCGGCCGTCGACGAGCCGTGGATACTCGATCTCCATGGCCGCCGGAAAGGTGTCCTCGAGCCATACATGGTGCCACCAGCTATCATGGAGATCGTAGACGTAGCGCAGATAGCGGCCTCGGGGGCCGTAGACTTTCTGGAGGGTGTAGCGGGTGGCGTCCAGCTCCTTGCCCAGTTGCTGGTCATGGACTTCGGGGGCTTCGACGTAGGCGAATTCACCGCCGTAAAACCGATACGGGTGCTGGTGGTCCCAGTCCATCGCCCACTGCAGCACGTCGTGAAGCCAGTCCAGCGAAAAGTCGGAGGGAACCTCCACGAGACGCCAGATCGGCGGGGTGATATCGGCCAGTGCGACCCGCAATCGATAGATGGTGATCGGTCTGGAAGTCATGGTGGTTCCCCAAAAAGTCGACGCCTGTTGCCGGTGCTGCGGTATGTTCAGAAGTGATAATCACGACCGGCGCGATGTGTACCTCCTAAGAAAAATACGGGGTGCACCTCGCTGGAGACGGAAGCGTCCCCGCTTTCGGCAGTGTCGTCGCGAAGCAATATCGTCATCGCGTTGGAGACGGAAGCGCCCCGCTTTCGGTTGTGTCGTCGCGAAGCGAAATCGTCATCGCGTTGGAGACGGAAGCGTCCCCGCTTTCGGCAGTGTCGTCGCGAAGCACCAGTCTACCGGAACTTGTTTAATCGCTGGAGACGCCCCTCCGAGCGTCGGCTGTAAAGCGCCGACGCCCACCTCCCCGATCGAGCCGCGAACTCGCCGATGGCGAGTCGGCTTCGGGGAGGCGCGTGGAGCTGGTCGGTTGCTGACGCCGGATTGCTGTGATTGGATGGCGATCCGGTGGGTTACAGAGCAATGGTTATTCAGTGCCGTATCCGGGAGATGGCGATGCACCGAATGTGGCTGTGGTTGTCGGTGGTGAGTCTGGTGGTGATGTCGTCGACGGTGGCCGTCGCCGAAGAAGAGGGCGACGATACGCTCGCCTATGAGCGCCAGGAGGCGGTGGTTGAATCATCGGATGACGAGTCGATGTCGTCGTGGTCGCTCGTCGGTCCGCAGGCGGGAACGGCGATGGTGCTGTCGACGGTGAGCGCCGGAAGCGGGCTGGGGCTGATGGCGTGGACCGACAACCAGACGTCGGGAGCCGGTCTGTCGGCGCTGGCACTGCTTCCGGTGTGGGCCTTTAGTTATGCACTGGGCGGGATGGCGATTATCTCCGGGCCGGCGTTGGCCTCGGGTGGCGTCTCTTGGCTTGGGCGAGGTTCCGAGATCGAACGGGCTTATGTTTTTTCGACCCTCGGCGGAGGGCTCATCGGTGGCATTGTGGGGGGGCTCGGCGCCTTTCAACTCAACGAAACACTTCAGCCCAATTGGGACGACCGCCCCTGGCTTTCGGGCCTGGTGGTGGGATTGCCACTGGCGGCGGGGACGACAATTGGGTCCGTCGGCGCCTACCACTGGCGTCACGGAGTCAGCCAGCGGCGCCTGGACGAGGATTTTCGAGCGCCACCGGCCTACGACGGTGCGGTCTTGGCGCGCCAGGCCGGTGTTGGCGTCAGTGCAGCGGCAGCAACGTTTGGTGCCGCGGTGGCGGCGGCGTATTTTGCCGATGACAATCTGCGAGGGGTGTCGGAGCTGGGGGCTGCGTTGTCATCGGTGATCGCGGTGCCAATGGCCGTCAACATCACCGGCAACCGGGCCCAGTACCATCCCCAGTATCTGGGGGGATTTATCGGTTCCTGGCTCGGCGCATTGGTGGTTCCTACCCTGCTTCCGTCGATGGGCGGCCGAGGCGGTCGCGGGGGCGGAGCAGGCATTGAATTGGCGGCCTTTGTGGGCGGTTCGATCGCCGGAAGCATCGCCGGCTACCACCTGCAGGCCAGCTCCAGGCACGGCGACAGCGCCGACGAGCAGCGAGATGACGATGGCGCCGATGGCGACGCGGAAGCCAATGGAGGCGCCCCCGTTGTCGCTCCCCGCGTCGATGACGCCGGCCGCCACGACGGTTGGACGGTCGGCTGGCAGCGGCAGTTTTAGCGCCGGCGACGACGGGTGTGATACCATGTCAGTCGGCGAGGCTCGAGTTGAACGGTCGATCTGTGGTGATTGACGAAACGCCGCTGCTTTGCGACCCCGCCGGGCGGTTGCCGGACTATTTTTGTAGGCCGGTATTGATCTTAGATTTGCGTCCTAACGCACTGCTGCGCTGTCCCCGAGGTGACGCCATGGCCGATGATATCTCTCAATTCGTCGACGACTTAGTTGAGGATCAACCCGATGAGTCGGCGGCACTCAAACATCGCCTCCAGGACGTCGACAGCGCAGAGCTTCGGGGGGAATTGCTCGGCCGCGTCGCGCCGCCATCGACGGCGGAGTATCGAGAATTGACGCTGGATGTGTTGAGTCTGATCGGCCTCGACGACGACACTCGCGACCGGCTCTACGAGTGGGCCACAGCAGCCGACACCGATTCCGACCTGCGGCAATTTTCGTTCGTGGCACTGATGTTCGACGAGCAATTCGATTCGCTGGAGTTGGCCTCCAAGCTCAGTCCGGAGACGATGGACGATCTGATGGAGGTCAATCTGTCGATGTTTATGGAGCACGCCGAGGAGTTTCCGGAAGTCGCCTTCGAGCTGGCGGGGCAGCTCTTTGAGGTCTCCGGGCCGCACCGCCAGGAGCTATTTTCGATGATGGAGAAGACCCGCCGCAAATTGGGTCACGAAGCGGGACTGGTCTACGCCGGACTCTTCGGCGACCGGGACTACCAGGAGTTGTGGCCCATGCTCGCCGGTGCCGTCGTCGACGACGGCACCCCCGGTGATGCGGAGTTGCTCGACGAGGCCGCCGCCCGGGCCAGTGATGACGATGTGGAGCGCCAGCTTCGCCAGTCGGCCATGGAACTTCGAACGCGCGGCATCGAAGAAAAGAGCGACGAGTCCGGCATCGCGCTGTTTGGCTCCTGTGATGGCACCGGCGGCTATCCGGTGTTGATCGGCCGCGATCGCGACGACGGAAGCCTGGACTTCATCAATATCTTATTTCGGGTCACCGGCGAGTACCGGGATGCCATGATCACCGAACTCGATAGCCGCCACGACTTCGAGCATATCGTCGAGCGGATGAATCAAGAGGCCGGCGCCGATTTTGTGGAGGTTTCGCTGGGGACGGTTGCCGAATTGGTGGAGCAGCGCATGGAGCGAGCACGCCAATTCGACGATGACCTGCCGACGCAATTCGACCTGGTTCGCCAACGGGTCCGACGACTGGGGACGGCGGGCCAGAAATTGGAGGAAATCGAGCCCGCAGACGACGTTCCCGACGACGAGCGCGTCGACGAGTTGCTCGACCACTGGCGCTACGACTACTGGCTTCTGGATCGCTCGGTATTTATCGAATCCGGGCTGTCGGAGCCGAGCGAACCCGACGATCCGCCCCAGGAGTGGTACGATGACGCCCTTGAGCGGCTGTCGACACTCACCGGATTCGTCGAGCAGACGGCGGCCCTCGCCGATCACATGGCGCGGTGGCATGGCCTTCGCGGCGACAATGAGGTGGCCGGCGAATTCGCCGCGCTGGCAGTGGCAACGCGCGACGAGTCCGGCGAAAGCCCATTGATCCGCCACCGACTCGACCAGACACTGGAGGCCATCGAGGCCTCTCCGGGAGGCGACGACTTTCCCATCGAACTCATCGAAGATCCGGAGATGCGCCGCAGCTTGCGCCAGCGATTTTTCTCGAATATCGAAAATCCCCGCGGCTCTCATGTGGTGCATCTGGCGCTGACCTGTGTGGTCTTCGTCGTCTTTGACTGGGGGATGAATATTGTGTCACCGGAGCGCCAGCCTCGTCCCGATAAGCGCTACGACCTGGCGTACCGCGCCGCCGGCCAGATACTGGGCCAACTGACCCGCGTCGGCGCCCCCGATCCGGAGGAACTCCACGGGGCGATTGCAGGGGGATTTGTCGAATCCTCGCTCCAGCCCCAGGATGCGTCCCGACTGGCGGCGCTGGTCCTGGAGGAGACCCAGGAATACCTCGATACCTACGCTCAGGGCGAGTTCTTCGAGGCCTTGTCCAATCCCCAGCGTCCGATGGCCGACGCTTTCTTTGCGTGAGAACGTGGTAACATTGTGGCGCGGGACGATGGTGACGCGAAGCACCACAGCAAGGGGGACGGTGGCAGACGACAGCGTGGACAAGACGGAATTGGCCGACGAGCGCACCGAGCTCGCCGAGGAGCGCACGGAGTGGGCCGACCAACGCACCTATCTGGCCCAGGAGCGAACCTTCGGCGGCTGGGTGCGCACCGGATTGACATCGATTGCGGTGGGGTTGGGCGTCGTGGAGCTGCTGCGGGAAGTGGAACCGCAATGGCTTATCACCGCGATTGGTGTGGTCTTTATCGCCGTCGGCGGACTTATTCAGGTGTTGGCGTTCTTTAGCTATCACAATGTGCGTCTGGAGATGAAAAAGACGGATCGGCCGGAGATGTCGATTTCGATCTGGTGGATCGGTATTATTACCGCGGGGTTGACGGCGGCGGCCATCGGTGGGCTGGCCGTCGTCTTTCTGTGACGTAACCGCAAAGAGGCGGAGAAGTCGTGTTGAACCGCAAAGGGGCAAAAGGGGCAAAGGAAGGTCAAAATTGTATTGAACGACCTGCGCACGATGCCCGGTCTTCCGAGCACATCGCCGGAGGCGACAAGAGAAGGCACGGGTGTAAGCCCGTGTGGAATGCCGCCGCGAACCGAAGGGTCGTCGAAGGACGTGCGCAGGATGCCTGGGCTTCCGAGCACCTCGCCGAAGGCGACAAGAGAAGGCACGGGTGTAAGCCCGTGTGGAATGCCGCCGCGAACCGAAGGTCGTCGAAGGACGTGCGCAGGATGCCTGGGCTTCCGAGCACCTCGCCGAAGGCGACAGGAGAAGGCACGGGTGTAAGCCCGTGTGGAATAGCGCCGCGAACCGAAGGTCGTCGAACGACGTGCGCAGGATGCCTGGGCTTCCGAGCACATCGCCGGATGGGCGGAAAAAATGCGCAGGATGCCGTGGCTTCCGAGCACCTCGCCGGAGGCGACAGGAAAAGGCACGGGTGTAAACCCGTGTGGAATGGCACCGCGAACCGAAGGTCGTCGAACGACGTGCGCAGGATGCCTGGGCTTCCGAGCACATCGCCGGAGGCGACAGGAAAAGGCACGGGTGTAAGTAAGCCCGTGTGGAATGGCGCCGCGAACCGAAGGGTCGTCGAAGGACGTGCGCAGGATACGGTGGCAACGCAACACCTCGCCGGATGGGCGGTCTCTGTCGTTATTGGCCGTCGTCGGCCTGCTGGCGAAGGCCGCGGGGGATGAGCGCTCGTTCGACGGCCTCGAATAAGAATTGAGCGCCGATGGCCAGGGCCGCTGCCGGGATGGCGCCCTCCAAAATGAGGGCGATGTCGTAGCGGCGGATGCCGGTGAGAATTGGCTGGCCGTAGCCGCCGGAGCCGACCAGGGCGCCCAGGGTGGCGACGCCGATATTGATGACGATCGAGATCTTGATGCCCGCCAAAATCGAGTGCATCGCCAGGGGGAGCTCGATTTTGCGCATGATGGCCGAACGCTCCAGCCCCAGCGCCCGGGCCGACTCCAGAACATCGTTGGGAATCGATTTGAGTCCGGAGTAGGTATTTCGGACGATGGGCAGCAGGCTGTACAGAAAGAGAGCGGCAATCGCCGGCCAGTTTCCGATGCCGAATAGGGGGATCATAAAGACCAGCAGGGCCAGTGACGGAATGGTCTGCAAGATGCCGACGATGCCCAAAATTCCCTGGCCGATCTTGCGTTTTCGGGCCGCCCAGATACCGAGGGGAATGGAGAGCAGAATGGCGGCGGTCATCGACACACCAACCAAAAAGAGGTGTTCGATGGTGCGAGTCCAGATGCGGTCGGCCCGGGTCTGGATGTCGTCGACAGCCATGGTGGCGTCGAATTGGCGGTCCAAAAAGTCGGCGGCAATCGCCGCCTCCGGGCGTCCGTCGATGCGGACTTCGACATTCATGGCCGCCATCTGCTCTTCGGAGATCGCGGCTTCCAGTTGGCGGATGGCGTCGACGGCATCGGGGGCGCTGTCGCCGAGGTCGGTGCGATACAACAATACGGCGTCGTAGTCCGGAAAAAAGGAGCGGTCGTCGTCGAGGATCCGCAGATCGTAGTGTTCGATGGCGGCTTCGGTGGTGTAGGCGACGACGACATCGACATCACCGGCCTCAACGCCTGGAAAGATCAGGTCGTGCTCCATGGAGCGCACATCGTCGGGCTCCAGATCGTAGTGCTGCTGTAGCGCATCCCATCCGTCGGCGCGCTCGGCAAATTCATTGCTGAAGGCGTAGACAAGCTGGGGATGGTCTCGAAGATCGGAGACGGACTTGATGTCGAGTTCGGAGGCACGCTGTTCGGGAATGCCCAGGGCGTAGGTGTTTTCGAAACCGAGTGGCCGGGACATCGACACGCCGTCATCGGCCAACAGGTCGCGCAATTCGTCGTCGTTCTCGATATCGGTATCGGCAAATAATTCCTCGCGAATCGTTCCCGTGTACTCCGGGTAGATATCGATTTCGCCCTGGGTCAAGGCCTCCCAGCACACTCGTGTTCCGCCCAGTTGTTCGCGGTGTGCGGCATCAAACCCCTTGGTGCCGAGCAGGCCGCGCACAATTTCGCCGAGGACGACGGATTCGTTGAAGTTCTTGGAGGCCACCGTGTAGGTGTCGTCGGCGGCCACAGCCTCGGCGGGCAGTGCCAGCAAGGCGAGAGACGTCGTCAGTGCCACGGTGATTGCAATACGACAGGTGGTCCAAATCCGGTGCGTCACGTGCGGTCACCTCGCTCGAAATCGGCCAGGATACTTCGCTGGGCGCCGATAAATTCCGATACGAAAGGATCGGCCGGTGATTCCAGAAGGTCGCGCACCCCGCCGACCTGCAATATGTTGCCATCTCTCATCAGGGCGATGTCGTCGCCGAAAAAGGCGGCCTCGTCCATATCGTGGGTTACGGTGATGACCGTTTTGTCGAGGTCTTCGAAGATCGACTGGAGTTGGTCTTGGAGTTCGGCGCGGATCAGTGGATCGAGCGCCCCCAGTGGTTCGTCCATCAAGACGGCGTCTGGATCGAGGATCAGCGCCCGCATCAGGCTGACGCGCTGGCGCTGGCCGCCGGAGAGTTCGCCGGGATAGCGCTGCAATCCCTGGGAGGGAAAATGCGTCATATCGACAAAGTGCTGAAGGCGTTCGTCGGTGCGCTCAGCAGGCCAGCCGAGGTGGCGGGGCATGAGCTCAATATTCTGACGGGCCGTCAGGTGTGGAAAGAGGCCGCCGCCCTGTATGACATAACCGATGCGGCGGCGGACTTCGGTCATCGATTCGTCACCGAGCGCGGTCCCATCGAAGAGGACCTGGCCGTCATCGGGTTCGATAAGACCGATGAGCAATCGCAACAGGGTCGATTTTCCGCAGCCGCTGGGGCCGATGATGACCGTCGTCTTCCCTGTTGCAATCGACCAGTCGGTGGTCTCGACGGCGGTGACGTCGCCGAATTGCTTTGAGATACCGCGAAGCTCGAACATACAGTGGTGGAGCGGTGGAAAGGTAGTAGTTCACCGACGGCGGCGCCGGCCGCCGTCGGTGACAGGCCCTGCAACCAGAGATCAGATATTTCCAATATCACCGCCATCGGCGGCGGGCTCCAATTCCTCGTCCGGTTGGTTCGCCAGCGTCTTGTAGGCCAGAAAGAAGATCCCGGCGGCAACTGCTCCGAAGAATAACAGCAAGGGAATCCCGATAAGTGGTCGGTAAAAGACCCAGGCAATAGCGATAATACCTCCGCCAAAGACCAGTGTCAGGCCTGCCGAGATAAGTTTTTTGGCGCCGACGATAAGGCGACCGACCAGAGGAATAAAGCGGGCGATGAAACTCACGGGTCCAAAGAAGAGGACAAAACCCATGAACATTGCAAAGAGACCGCCGCCTCGGATCCCCCAGGTCAGGATGACATTTTCTTGCATGGCCTGCTCGAACATCTCGTCGGCGGTATGGCGTCCCTCCGACAATCGAGCCAGTCGATTTCCGGCCTCGGTGGCATAACTGCCCAGCGTCGTGCCCTCCTGTTGACCGAAGACACTGACTTCGTGCGGATCGACGGCCGAAAAGGTGATGCGAACGTCACCGACGCTGGCATCGGTCGGGTTGGGGCCGAAATACAGTTGGTTGCCCGTGATATGGGGGTCGGCGGGGGTATTGTCGGGAAGCTCCTCGAGCATCGAATCTTCGAGGTGGATGGTGCTGTAATTGGTGATCTGGTCGATGAACGTCGACGACAATCCGAAGGCGTCGACGGTGACGTCGTCGGCGCTTTGCTGGTGATCATCGTAGGGGATGGAATTGGGGTTTTGATGCTGGCTACTCTCGTTGAATCGACTGGAGTCGACGACCGATCCCGACCAGTCGGTGTAGTAGCTGTAGTGGGTCTCGTCGTCTCGCTCCTCTTCGCGCTCATGCCACTGATACATCTCGACGGTTCGTCGAAGTTTGATGGCATCTCGTTCGATAGCAAAGTCGGGGTCGGTCAAAACGGCATCGGAGTCGACTTCGCCGCTGAAGTGGACCAATTCGCCCTCATTGTCGGGGTCGACGGAGTCGGACTCTACGTTGACGACGGCGGCAGCGCCCTCCTCGAGACTCTGGGCGGTCTGAACGGCTCGCCCCTCGTTCCAGAATAGGCCGACAGCGGAGGCCATGATCAGAACCAGTCCAATTACGACGCCGACCAAGACACCGGATATGCTGTTATTACTCGCCATAGGGGGACTCCTGTAATAAGGAACGAAGGGGAGGTTTCGAATGGGGCTGCAACCGATAATTCTGACCGTATCAGGTATTGGCGAATAACGAAACGCGTCCGCATCAACTGAAGGTCGAAACAGCGATCCTGGGGCCCTGCATTCGACGGTTGAAGTCGCAGGTGCAACGCATTGGCTTTTTTGCAATACTGGCCAATATCGAACGTGATGTAGACGGGTATTGTCGGTGCAATCAATGGTCTGAGGCCAGGTTAATGTCGATGAAACAACCAGAGCAACAAAGGGCGGCGAATATGAAGGTTCAACGGGCGGTGTGTGTCTCGTTGCTTGTGGTGAGTATCACGGCGGGATGTGTCAGCGCCGATTCGGTAGAGGAGAACGAATCGGAGAGCGAGCCGGATACGGAGGTTCAGCTCGATGATTTCTCGATTATGCCCGAGTTGGCGGCCGTCGATCAGGATGTCGAGTTTGCCTGGGCGATAAGTGGTGATATCGAGCACTGCGAATTGGACCTCACCGCCGATGGCAGTGCGGAGTACGAGAGCGACGACTGCGACAATAACGGGCAATTCGACCACGCCTATGGCGACGCGGGAACGTACGAGGTGGTATTCCGGGCCCGTGATGACGGAGGCGAGGAGGTGCTGGAGGCCAGCGGTTCGGTAGAGGTCGTCGAAGGCGAAGCACCGGAGCTGCAGTCGGATTTTGAAAGTCATCAGATCATCCAGAATTCAATTGCCGAGCCCGTCGAGATTTCGGAGGACTTTGCCATCGAGGGCACCAATGTGACGGCCACCGAAGAGCTGGATATCGACGTCAGTCTGTCGGGCGACGATGTCATCGATTCTGATGATATTGATCTCGACTGCGATGAGGCCGGTGAATGCAGTGTCTCATTTGAGTTGCCGCGATCTGAGGAGCGCTCCGTTCAGTTGCTGATCACCGTCGAAGATGATGCCGGGTTCTCGAGCGGTACTTCACTTTCGGCCTCCGTGGAACCGCGATGGGTCATGAGTCCCGAAAACGCCGGATCGGCCACGCTTCGAGAGAAAATCGCGGTGGCCGATGACGGCGATTATATCGGGTTTGAGTTCGGCGGGGCGGCGACGATCAGTCTGACGGCGGCCGTCGATGTCGATACCGATGTCCACATCATCGGGCCCGGACGCGACGACCTGACAATCGACGGCCAGCACGAGGATCGAATCATGACCGTCAGCGAGGGGACGGAAGTGGAGATCACGGAGTTGACGATGCGTCGCGGCGAGGCCCCAGAAGACGAGGGCGGAGGCGCGATTCAAAACGAGGGAATGGTGGTGATGTCCGCTGCTACTATCGAGGATAGTCGCGCCATCGGTGAGCGCGGTGGTGCGGTCTTCAATGGCGATGTCATGGAGGTCGAACAGGTGATCTTTCAGGATAATGAGAGTCGGTTCGGTGGAGCCATTCGGAATGTGGCGAATTTCCATGCCGACGAGACTCTGTTTGTCGACAATTATTCCAACGCCACCGGCGGAGCCATCTACCAGGGCGGGGGCCTGGCCGACGACAGCGAACTCAATATCACCAATAGCGCCTTTATCTCGAATGAGGCCGCCAATCACGGCGGCGGAATCCTCAACGACGATAGCGACGGCAAGGTGCCCATGACGATTTTCAATACGACGTTTGCCGACAATAGTGTGGGCAATTCCGGCGGCGGGATCTACAACGGTGGCCAGATGGATCTGAGCTTTGTCAGCGTCGTCGATAACCATGTATTCGACGATGGTGGCGTCAGCAGTTTTTTGGAGGCCGGTGGAATTCGAAACCGAGGACCGATGCGAATGAAGGCGACGGTCGTCGCCAATAACACGGCGCCCAACGGCGAAGTCGACGTCTCCGGGGAAGTCAGTTCGCTGGGATTTAATATCATCGGCGACGCCGACGGTTTTGAGGGAACCGGCGACCAGGCGCCATTTGTCGAGACCGACGTCAGTGATGTGGGGCCAATGGATGGCGACCTCGACGTCACCGGAGCGTCGGATGCGTCGTGGATTCCCGACGCCGAAAGTCCCGGCGTCGATCATATCCCCGAGGAGGATTGTTTCCCCATTGGCGGTTCGACGCTAACCCGCGACCAGCGAGACGAGCCGAGACCGAGCAGTGAGAATTGTGACAGTGGAGCCGTCGAGCGGCAATAAGACACGGCAATCAACTGAAAACATTCGCCTCGGCAGCTGAGTGGGGCATCTTCCGGTCGCTCCGCGCTTGGAGCATTGCTGCTACGCCTGCACTCGGTTTGACCCGAAATCCACTTACCATCATCTCGTCGTTGGCTCCATTTTAGCTAAATTCCTTCCCGTTTGTCCCGCATTATTCATGAGACGTCGTGACGAGGCAAAATCAGCATCGAGAGGCCTAAATTGCACCTTTCAGGCATAAAAGAGCCCCGCAGGCGGTGCAGGGCACCGTCGAGGAGCGAGATAACGGCCTCTCGGAGCCTGATGCGCCGAAGTAAACGGTTATGAATAATCGGGGTGGGGTTATTGCACCTCGACGTTCTTTGTGCTGGACTTGTGGTATAGACGGCTGTGTGAGCATCGAAATTGCTCGATACTGAGGAAGCTATAATGGTTGCGAGACATCGCGAATATCGCCCAATCCAGATTGCACCAGTGGCTCTGGGAGTGGTCTTGGCAGGGCTTGTTGTCACCATCGGTTGCGGAACCGATCCGATCGAGTCCAACGACGACCAGAATAGTACGGACGCTGCTCAGATCGACGAGTTTGCCGTGCTTCCGGAGTTGGCGGCCGTCGATCAAGACGTGGAGTTTAGCTGGTCAGTTTCCGGTGAGATCGATCGCTGTGTGCTCGATGTCACCGGCGACGGCGATTCCGACCATGAAGTCGATGACTGCAGTGGCGCCGACCAGTTCGATCATGCCTACCCCGACGAGGGCGTCTACGATGTATCGCTTCGCGCCATCGACGGTGATGCAGAAGCGGTCGATGAGCGAACGGCGACTGTGGAGGTCGTCGACGGCGAGGCGCCAAAACTCAATGCCGATTTCGAAAACCATGAGATCATCCAAAATTCGATCGCCGATCCCGTCGAAATTTCAGAGGGTTTCGTCATCGAAGGCACAGAGTTGACGCCAACAGAGGAATTACAGGTGTCGGCAAGCTCATCGGATGATGAGGTCTTGAGTTCCGATGATATTTCGCTGGACTGCGATGACCAGGGGGAATGTTCGCTGGCCTTTGAGATCCCCCGTCCCGACCAGTTATCCGCTCAGGTATTGGTCACTGTGGAGGACGACAGCGGGTTGTCCAGTGGGGCGTCGATTTCGGCCTCCGTGGAGCCGCGATGGGTGTTGAGCCCCGAAAATACGGGGTCGGCGACATTGCGCGAAAAAGTGTCGATGGCCGATGATGGCGACTACATCGGATTTGATTTCGATGGAGCGGCGACAATAACGCTGCAGGCAGAAGTTGAGATCGATACCGACGTCCATATCGTCGGACCCGGAAGCGACGAGTTGACGATCGATGGGCAGGAAGAGACTCGGATTTTTCGGATCAGCGACGGGACCGTGGTCGATATTTCGGGGATGGCGATGCGACGGGGACTGGCGCCGGAGGACGAGAACGGCGGCGCAGTCTACAACAACGACGGCACATTGGTGCTCGACGGTGTCTTGATCGAGGATAGTGTCGCCGACGGAGAGGGCGGCGGTGCGCTGTACAGCAATGGATTTACGGAGTTGACCGATTCCGTCGTGGAAGGCAACTACGCCACCTTCGGCGGAGCGATTCAAAACGATGGTACATTGGAGATTGCAGAGACGCTTTTTAAGGACAACGCGGCCAACGCCACGGGAGGCGCCATCTACCAGGGAGGTGGCGGATTGGAGGACGACGGTCAACTCGTGGTTCGAGACAGCGCGTTCGTCGCAAACCACGCCGGAAATCACGGCGGTGGAGTGCTCAACGATGACGATGAGGGCAAGATACCGATGACCTTCGTCAATACGACCTTCACCGACAACGTGGTCACCAGTTCGGGGGCAGCGATCTTCAATCTGGGACAGCTCGATGTCAGCTTTTCGACGATTGTCGGCAATGTTGTAGAGGACGATGAAAGTGGCTTTGGCAATCATCGCGGCGGTGGTATCCGCGCCAGTGGCTCGGGGTCAATGCGCATGAAAGCCACCATTGTCGCCGACAATGAGACGCCGGCCAGCGAAGTGGATGTCTCCGGAGAAATCGCATCGCTGGGCTTCAATTTTATCGGTGATCCCGATGGGTTTGAGGCCGCCAGTGGAGAACCGTTTATGGAGACCGACGTCACCGAGGTGACATCGCCGGTCGGCGAACTCGGCGACCACGGCGGGCCGACGCCGTCGATGCTTCCCGACAGCGATAGTCCGGTTGTCGATCATATTCCCGACGACGATTGTCTGGCGATCGGTGCTCCGGCGCTGACCCGCGATCAGCGAGATGAGTCGAGACCCGGCGGCGACGGCGAATTCTGCGACAGTGGATCCGTTGAGTTGCAGTGATGGGCGAGGAGCCATCGAAGCGCCGGCGGCCGATTGGACAGGCGGCATCAATACTCTCTGATGTCTCGGAGACCGAAATTGGGATCGACGATGTGCACGTCGTCGGATACGGCGAGAACTACCGCGTCTTTGGAGCAACGCTTCAGCTCGATGCTCAACGCCGCCGAGTGGTGGTGCGTCTTCCGCGGTCGACGGTCGCTCAACAACAGGCGCGACGGCTGCGCAAGGCCGTCGCGATTCAGCGCCGACTGGCCGGGCTGAACCTCGATTTTGAGATTCCCCGACCACTGGCGCTTTACTCCTCTGCACAGGGGCCAGCGGTCATCGAGTCCCGTATCTCCGGAACTGAACTTCCGGAGCATATCGGCAATGATGGCGTTGACCCCGTCAACGTCACGGCCGCCGTAGCCGCCGAATGCCACGGAATTGGACTCCAGAAGTTCGAAGACCTTATGGAGTTCGATGAGCCCGGCCTCGATGCTGACATCGAGCTTGTAAGCCGGTCGGGGCTGGCAGGAGCCCGAGAGGCCCGTCGGTTTCTCCAGCGTCACCGACCACCGGAGCGGCGCTGTCTGCTCCACGGCGATTTACTGGCCCAGAACATCATCGTTGAACGACCGACTGACGGCGACAGCCGGTCTGGCCTGGGAGTCGTCGACTGGGAGGGCTGCTGTATCGGCGATCCGGCACGCGAACTGGCTCGCATTACCGGGGGGTACGATACGGTCTACGCCACCGGCCAGTCCCGCGAGGAACTGTTGGAAGCCTATGATCGCACATCGGAATTCTCCGTCGATTCGACGTCGCTTCGAGCCTACGAGTTGATCGCCATTGCTCGAGCCTCGGTCGACGGCGA
>LFFM01000297.1_pt1 | contig 33437 bp, 30 predicted proteins | sample 643131 | NCBI WGS metagenome assembly LFFM01 (sample SAMN03777445, study PRJNA286221) | soda lake metagenome | biome: soda lake; feature: Kulunda steppe; material: water; isolation source: sample Tc-Br brine of Tanatar trona crystallizer | place: Russia: Kulunda steppe | collected 2011-07
GAGTCGATCCGGATCGATCTCAGGCGAATCTGTGCGGTCGTGGACTGACATAGCCACCACTACGGGGGCAGGGAGTATAGCATCCTGAGCGGGACTTCACTGACTGAAGTCGCCGAAACCGATTTATTACCGGTGGGTGACTGTGTTCCTGTCGTGAGTGAGGACTCCGATCTGGAAGCGGTAGCCGCCCTGCTCGAAGACAAAACGGCCAGACGGATCCTCACCGAAACCAGCAGCCAACCCATGTCCGCATCAGATCTCTCCGAGCGCTGTGAGGCGTCGACACCGACCGTGTATCGCCGACTCGACGACCTTCGGGAATGTGACCTGCTCGTCGAGACGATGGAGCCGGACCCGTCCGGTGGACACCACCACACGCTGTACTCGACGAACTTGGAGCGGATCGTCGTCGAGGTGGAGAATGGCTCGCTGCGGCTGGAGATCGACCGTCGTGAGACCATGGCCGATCGGTTCACCCGAATCGTGGAGGGTATCTGAAATGAAGCCGCTCCCGCTACAGGTGATCGAGGAACCGCAACTCCCGGAGTGGCTGCTCGCGTTCGGACAGGTCGCGAGTCTGCTCAGCGGGGTCATCGGTATTCTGATTGCCTACGTCGCGTACCGGGGGTATCGGCGGAACGACAGTCGACCGATGCTGTACGTCGCTTCCGGTTTCGGGCTTGCGCTTGGCGTCCCATTCGTGCTGTTTCCGTTGGTGCTGACGCTGCCCGGACGTCTTGCACAGCCGCTGTACGTCGTCCAGATGAGCAGCCAGCTCGGAGGGCTGTTGCTGATCCTGTACGCGCTTCGGATGCGTCCCTGACCTACGCCGTCAGCCGGTCGTACTGCTCGTCGGTCAACTCGATGCCGGAGGCAGCAACGTTGGCTTCGAGATGCTCGATCGACGAGGTCCCGGGGATCGGTAGCGTCACGTCGGAGTGGTCGAGTAGCCACGCTAGTGCGATCTGGTAGCGCGAGGCGTCCTGCTCGTCAGCAACCGATTCGATGGTCTCTGCCTTCTCGCCGAGATCGCCAGCAGCAAGCGGATACCACGGGATGAAGCCAATGTCGTAGTTCTCGCAGGCCTGGAGGACGTCCTCGTCGGCGCGGTTGACGACGTTGTACTCGTTTTGCACCGTCGCGATGTCGACGATATCGCGTGCCCGATCGAGCTGTTCGACGGTGACGTTGCTGACGCCGACGTGTTTGATATATCCCTCGTCCTGTAGCTCCGCGATCGTCGTAATCGAGTCCTCGAACGGGGTGTCCGGGTCCGGGCGGTGATGCTGATACAGGTCGATCTGCTCGACGCCGAGGCGATCGAGCGAACACAACAGTGCGTTCCGGAGGTACTCGGGATCGCCGCGGGGGAGCCACTCGGTGCTCGGCTGGCGGAGCAGGCCGCCCTTCGTGGCGACGAGGATCTCCTCGCGGTACTCGGGATCGGACAGCAGCGCCTCGCGGATCAGGCGCTCGCTGGTGCCGGGGCCATACGAGTCGGCGGTGTCGATGAAATCGACGCCCATATCCACGGCGGCACGGAGGACCTTGCGGGCGTATTCGGGATCCTCCGGCTCGCCGATGATGCCGTCACCGGTGATTCGCATCGCGCCGTAGCCCAGCCGATGAACCGTCTCCTCGCCGCCGATCTCGAACGTATCACTCTGGTTGTGGACCATACGAGCGTTTGGTCGGAGCTACGGGAATGTCTACTGGTACCGGCGGAGCGCTCGGGTCACACTCCCGGCGACCCCGAGTGGCATCTGGCATTACCAACAACTGTTGTACCAGAATATTCGAAAGGATTAATAACCTTTGTTGTTATTGAATTTTTTATATATAATTATCGCAGTACTGCCATTTATCCTAACCCCAAATATAAAACTTTTTACAGTACAAAACATTTATTTACTTACCCTATGCCAACATTTGTATGTTTAATCGATTACGTACGATCGTGCCCGGCCGGATCAGACAAAGTTACGCGGCGAAGTTCGCCATCATCGTCGTAATGCTTGCACTGTCCGTCGCCGTGATCGGTGGCGCGGCCACCGCGCTCATGTCCGACCAGGTCGAACAGGGGGTCGCCGCCGACTTCGAGGCAACGGCGACCGGTGACGCGCAGGCGGTCGACAACTGGCTCAAAACCAGCGCCGTCGATGTACGAACGGTAGTCGACGATCGACGCGTCAATGCGGTCATCGAACAGGGCCCGAACGAATTGAATGAGGACGAAACCGACGACCTCGAGAGCTATCTCTCCTCTTTTACCAGTGATCGGGACGGACCGACAACGCTGCAGAAGGTTCACATCGTCGACACGACGTCGAACGAGGTCGTCTTCTCTTCGAGATCCGCCGACAGTGGAGAGACCTTCGACGCGGAAGAGGTCGGCTGGCTGCAAGAGCCACAGTTCGATCGTCGCAACGTCGATATCTCACACCCCTACGAGGCCGAAGGTGCGGGTGGGATGGGGACCAGCGACAGTTACCAGGCGATCGCGTTTTCCCAGGACGTTTCGAATGATCTCCGTGTCGTCGCTGTACACGATCTCGAATCGATCGGGTCGGTTATCCTCTCCGGCAGCGAGAACGCGGAGTACAGTGACTCGTACACGATGGTCGTCGACATGGAGAACACGATCACGATGTACGACACCGACCTTGGTTCGGCAGTCGGTGAGAGCTATCCTGTGGACAGTCCGGCGCTCTCGGCAGCCCGGGAGCTTCCTGCGCGGACGACGAGTGAGTCCCAGCTCGTCGACGCGGAGCACGTCCCCGCGACCGGTGTCGGGGCAGGTGAGGAACACCTCGTGGGCTACGCGCCGATCAACGCCCGTGACGACCCTGATGCCGACGGCGAATGGGTTGTGATGGTTCACGCCCCGTCCGATCAGGCCTTTGGCTTTGCGAATGCGCTCACGACCTACGGTGCGTTCGCGACCGCAGGGGGCGTATTCCTGATCGGCATCATCGGACTTGCACTCGGCCGGAACACTGCAGTGACGATTGACCGCCTGACCGACAAGACCGAGCGCATGGAGCAGGGCGATCTGGATGTCGACTTCGAGACGACGCGGATCGACAATATCGGCCGTCTGTACGCCGGATTCGCGAGCATGCGGGATGCGCTGAAAGAACAGATACGCGAGGCACAGGACGCCCGTAAGGAAGCCGAGTCCGAACGCGAGCGGATCGAGCGGATCAATCAGGACCTGCAGGCGTCCGCCGAGGAGTACTGTCGAGTGATGGAACGGGCGGCCGACGGCGACCTTTCGGTGCGGGCCGCCGTCGACACTGACAACGAGCAGATGCAGGGGATCGGTGAGGACTTCAACGCCATGCTCGCCGAGATCGAGGTGACCGTCGCGGAACTCAAGCAGTTCGCCACGGATGTCGCGACGGCAAGCGAGGAGGTGACCGCCTCCAGCGAGGAGGTCCACAGCGCGAGCGAGCAAGTGACCGAATCGATTCAGGAGATCTCCTCGGGCGCCGAGCGACAGAACGAATCGCTGCAGGCGGTAAGCAGCGAGATGAGTGGTCTCTCCGCGACGACCGAGGAAATCGCCTCGTCCTCGAACGACGTCGCGGACATCGCAGAGCGGACCGCCCGGACGGGGCGCGAGGGCCGCGAGGCCGCCCAGCGAGCCATCGAGGGGATGGCGACGATCGAGGCCGAAAGCGAGGACGCCGTCGAAGAGATCGAAACCCTGCAGGAAGAGGTCGCCCAGATCGACGAGTTGCTGGAGTTCATCACCGAGGTCGCAGAGCAGACCAACATGCTCGCACTGAACGCCAACATCGAGGCCTCGCGTTCGGGCGAGTCCGGCGAAGGGTTCGCAGTCGTCGCCGAGGAGGTCAAAGAGCTCTCGGCGGAGACCAAAGAGGCCGCCGAGAACATCGAGGATCGGCTCGAACGCATCAAAGCCCAGACCGACGACACCGTCGAGGAAGTCCGGACGACCAGCGAGGAGATCACCAGCCACACCGACTCCGTGCGCGAGGCCGCAAACGCCCTCGACGAGATCGCCGAGTACGCACAGGAGACCAACACTGGCGTTCAGGAGATTTCTGCGGCCACGGAACAACAGGCCGCCTCGACCGAGGAGGTCGTCACGATGGTCGAGGAAGCCGCGACGATTTCCGAAGAGACGACCGCCGAAGCCGAGAACGTTGCCGCCGCTGCGGAACAACAGACGACCGCTCTCACTGAAGTGTCTCGTTCGGCCTCGGACCTGACTTCGCAAGCCGCACAGCTCTCGGAAGCGCTCGACCGGTTCGAGACGGATACTGACGAGACGACCACCGGCGGCGGAGCGCTTCCGGCACTCGACGATGCCGAGGTCGACGAGCAGGAGGCGAACGACTCCCTCCCCGACGAAGACGCTGGGCCTGCACCGGACGTGATCGAGCAGTCCGGGACTAACGATCCGGAGGCGGACGAACCCGACGACCGGATCGCCGAGGAAGGCGGAGCGAACCGAACGCCGAGCGCCGATGGGGAAGGTGAGCACGAAGGACCATCGGCAGACGCCGGCGAATCAGACAAAACCTCGGTCCAGACTGCTGGGGGCGTGGACGCTGAGACTGACGACGAATCAGCCGCCGAAACGGCCGAAGAACCGGCAACCGAAGCAGACGGCGAATCAACAGAGGACGTGTTCTCGTTCGTCGGGTCCGAGGAGCGGCCCGACGACGGGGACTGAGCCGACCTCCTCGTTTCGCGGGTCAGGCTGGCTGCTCGAAGGCGTCGTCCAGATCGTCCGCGATCGCGGCGATCGCCTCGTGGGCCCGGTCGACCTCTTCCGCTCCCGAGAGCATCGTGATGAAGCCGTGGACCATCGACTCGTAGTTGCGATATCGAACCGAAACACTGTCGTCGACGAGCTTTTCGACGTACGCTTTCGCACCATCGCGCAGGGGGTCGAACCCGGCGGTGATCACAGTCGCCGGTGGAACCCCCGAGACGTCACAGGCCATGGTCGGGTTCGCGTAGGGGTTCCGAAAGTGGACGTCACTGCCGAAATAGCAGTCGTGGAACCACCCCAGATCGGCCTCATCGAGGACGATTCCGGCGTGTTCCTGCACCGAGTCCTGCTCCTCGCGCACGTTGATACCGGGATAAATCAACACCTGATAATCGATCTCCGGGCCATCGCGTTCGGCCGCCATCAGTGACGTGACGGCTGCGAGCGCGCCGCCCGCGCTGTCCCCGATCACGGCAAGCTCGCCGGTCGAGTGCAGCTGCTCTTCGTGTGCCGTGGCCCACTCGATCGCACGGTACGCGTCTTCAACGTTCGCCGGGAACGGATGTTCGGGAGCGAGGCGGTAGTCAACCGCGACAACGACACAGCCGGTTTCCCGGGTTAGATGTCGACAGAGCAGGTCGTGGCTCTCCAGGCTGCCGAGGACGTGGCCGCCCCCATGGAAGAACACAAGTGTCGGATGTGGCCCCTCGGCGTCGGGCTCGTATATCCGGAGCGGCAGATCGCCACCCGGACCGTCGATCGTCAGGTCGGTCGTGGCCCCGACAGCGGGCGGGTTTCGGTTTTGAACCCAGTTGAGCCCCCGCATGACGAGGCGCATCCAGCGCGCCGATCGGACCGGCATGAGGATGGGCTCGACGCGCTCGCGGCGGGCGAGGATCCGCTGGACGTCGGGATGGATTTCGTCGGCTTCCATACGCTCGCTGGGGTCGGTCGGGAGAAAAGTCCGGCGCTCAGAGTTCGATCGTCCCACCGAGCGTCGGCGCGCTCGCCTGAATCCCCTCGTCCTGAAGCTCCGCGGCGAACTCCGCACAGCGGTCGCCGTGGTTGATCAGTACTGGGACGTCACGGTACGGCTGCAGAAACTCCCGGAGTCCGCTTCGGTCCGCGTGCGCCGAGAAATCGTACTGCTCGACCTGTGCGCTGACCGGCATGATCCGGCCGTCGATCTCCGCGCTCCCGGTCTCGACCAGCTCGCGGCCGGGCGTGCCCTCCACCTGATAGCCCGTCATCGTGATCTTGTTCGTCGGGTTCGACCGAATCTCGGGGATGTACGTCATCGCGGGACCGCCGGAGAGCATCCCGCTGGTCGTGATGATCGCTGCCTTCTGGTCGGTGATCCGTTTTCGCTGACCATCCCGTCCGGTTACGAACCGGGCGTGTGACTTCGCCCGGCGGAGCGCGTCGGCGTCCCGGACGAACTCCGGATGCCGAAGGAGCATCCGCGTTACTTCCTTGCCCATCCCGTCGACGTAACAGGGAATGTCGTGGGCCGCACAGATCAGGAGCATCTCCTGTGTCCGGCCGATGGCAAAGGCGGGAACGACCACGGTGCCACCCTCCCAGAGCGTCATCTCGACGCTCTCGGCGAATCGCTCTTCGACTTCCTGGCGTGGATCGTGATCAACGTCGGAGTACGTGCTCTCACAGATCACGACGTCGGCGTCGGGTCGTGCGGTCGTCCGGGCCACGAGCCGCTGGTCGTCCGTGTGGAAATCACCGGTGTAGAGCAAGCGGGTGTCGCCGTCGTCGACGAGGACGTGGGCGGAGCCGGGGATATGTCCGGCGTTGTAGAACGTGATCTCGTAGCCCGCCGCCTCGAAGGGCTCGCGGTAGCCGTGGGTCTCCGAGACCTGCGTCATGCGCTGGATGTCGGTCTTGGTGAACGGACACTGTAGGGTTCCGCCATGCAGCTTCAACGTATCCCGCGCGAGCGTCCCTGCGAGTTCCGCAGTTGGCGGCGTCCAGTGGATCGCCGGGCGTGCGTCTCCCGATAGCAGCGCCGGGAGCGTCCCGACGTGATCCAGATGGCCGTGTGAGACCACGACGGCGTCGGGCGTGGGCGTCTCGACCGGGAACTGTGGGGGAGTATCGGTCAGCATGCCGAAATCGAGCAGCAAGGAGTCGTCGACGAGGATGGCGCTGCGGCCGACCTCGCCCGCGCCGCCGAGAAAACGGACATCCATTGCATCCGCCTACTCGCTGGGGAGGGTTGGGTCCATCGTTTCGTCGGTCGGGCGCGTTCCGAACGCCGTTTCAATACGCTTTTGAGTCACCGCCGATTGATTCCGGGTATGGCAAACTTTCAGGTCGTCGTCGCCGACCCCGAGACGGGTGCGACGTATCAGCGCGACGTAGACGAACAGGACGCCAACCGATTCCTCGGCAAATCCCTCGGCGAGACCGTCGACGGCGGCGCGGTCGGTCTGGACGGCTTCGAGCTCGAACTGACCGGCGGCTCCGACGATGCCGGGCGACCGATGCGCGGGGACGTCTCCGGACCGAACCTCCGCGAAGTTCTCCTGACCGGCGGCGTTGGCTACGAGCCGTCCCGCGACGGCGAACGGAAGCGCGTCACTGTCCGTGGCGCGGAAGTCAGCGACGCAGTCGCTCAGATCAACGCGAAGATCAGCGAGTACGGTGACGGCGACGTCGACGAACTGTTTGCGGACGAGGAGTAACGCGCCACTTCTTCCCCGATACCCATCCCCGCAGAGCACCTGCGTTATCCACGCGGAGTTTATATACGATGCCGCCGGAGTACCGGGCAATGGCAGACCGGCTTCCCTCCGATCACGACTCGATTTCGACCGACCGTGCAACGCTGGTTCGTCGCGGCGGGACCTCCCGTCCGGCCGTCGAACTGCCCGCCGACTCGTCGGTCGAGTACCCGAGCGACGAGGTCGTTCGCGTCGTCATCGACGGCGACGAGCGACACGCCAGGGTCACCGACTCCGCAAGCGGACTCCGGATCCCGGGCGTCTACGACGACCCGTCCTTCGCCCGAGACCCCGGCTCCGCCCCGAACCGACTCGTCGAATGGATCGAGGCGGCAGCGCTGGAGCTGGGCGGCTCGGTACTGGTCGACGAGATCGAACCGGGATTCAAGTACGGGCTCCGAGCACCCGGCGAGCGCGTGGTCTACGAGGCGACCGAATCGCCGGATGACAGTCTGGCCTCGATCGCAAAGCAGGTCGAACAGAACCGGTAGACAGAGAGGACTCAGTCGTCGGCGGACTCGCTTTCGGCGTCCGCACCCGATTTGCCGGCGACGGCCTCGCCGAGCCCGTCGACAGGACGGTCGGGGTTTGCCTTCCGGGCTTCCTCAGTAAGGCCCAACTGGTATCCCTCGGCTTTCTCGCGGAGGCTCGTCCGACCGCGGTGAACTGACACGTCGTTGTTCAGGTGCAGGCGAACGGCTTCGAGCAGGGCATCGGCTTCGAGGGGCTGTCCGCGCTCTTTGAGATCCTCACGGGTCGCGTCGTCTGGGACATCGAAGGCGCGCTGGGTGATGATTGGCCCCTGATCGAGATCGGTCGTCACGTAGTGGCCGGTGACGCCCGCGATCCGGACGCCCTCCTGAATGGCCTGTTCGTACGCGCGAGCGCCGGGGAACGCGGGGAGCAGGCTCGGGTGAATGTTGATAATCCGATCCTCGTACCGGAAGACGACGTTCGGGCTGAGAATGCGCATATACCGCGCCAGCACGATCAGGTCGGCGTCGTACTCGGCGAGCAGGTCAAGCAGTTCTCCCTCGTCGGGCGTGCCCTTCTCGTCGCCAATATCGAAGAAGGGGACGCCGTACTGCTCGGCCAGCGGCTGGAGGTCGTCGTGGTTGCCGATGACGACCGAAATGTCCGCGCCGAGCGTGTCGTTTGCCCACGCCTCGAAGAGGGCTTCGAGACAGTGGGATTCCTTGGTGACGAGGACGGCGATCTGCTGGGTCTCCCGATCGGCGGGGAACCGGGCCTGCACGTCGACGTCTAGTTCGTCAGCGAGTTCTTGCAGGTCCTGTCGGAGCTTTTGCTCCGTACAGACCATCTCCTCGGTGTCGACGGTCATCGTCATCCGGAACAGGCCGTCCCGGACTGCCTGATCGAGATCCTCGATGTTGATCCCGCGCTCGAACATCAGCGTCGTAAACTGCGCGATGAGTCCGGTGGCGTCGTCTCCAATCACCGTGATCTCGGTCAAGTCGTTCGTCATCGCCACCACCTCCGGGCAGGATCAGCTACGTCCATCATATCGATCCTGAGCGGCGGCAGTAAAAAGGCTTGTTTTCGGCGGTCTCTAGCGACAGAGCCGTGTTCACGGGATCTTCGTCTGAAAGGCGTCCCCGGGAACCTATCCACGTTCGTGGATACGCAAGGCAATTCACAAGTGTTTTTGCGCACGGACGGCCACGTTTACCCGATGACTGCCTACACCGCCACGGTCACGGTGCGGCTCAAGCAGGGCGTGCTCGACCCCGAAGCGGAAACGACCAAGCAGGCGCTCGAACGCCTCGGCTTCGAGCTGGCCGAACTCCGCTCGGCGGATCGGTTCGAGATCGATCTCGACGCCGAATCGGCAGAGGACGCCGCCCAGCGGGCCGAGGAGATGGCCGAACGACTGCTCGCCAACCCGACCATCCACGATTACGAGGTCGACGTCGACGAACGATGACAATTTCAGTAATCCGCTTTGGCGGCTCGAACTGTGACCGCGATGCCATCCGCGCACTGGACCATCTCGGCATCGACGCCGAAATCGTCTGGCACGAAGACGGCCTGCCCGAAGACACCGAGGGTGTCATGCTCCCTGGCGGCTTCTCCTACGGGGACTACCTGCGGGCCGGTGCAATGGCCGCCCGCTCGCCGATCATGGACGACGTCCGTGCGGCAGCCGAGTCGGGGACGCCCGTACTCGGCGTCTGTAACGGCGCACAGATCGGTTCCGAATCGAGCCTCACCGCCGGCGCGTTCACGACCAACGAGAGCGCCCGGTTCCAGTGCGAGCACGTTCATTTGCGTGTCGAGAATGCCGACACGCCGTGGACTGCGACGTACGAGGAAGGCGACGTGATCGAGATTCCCATCGCTCACGGCGAGGGGCGCTTCGAGATCACCGACGAGAAACTCGCGGAACTGCGCGAAAGCGATCGTGTCCTCTTCCGGTACTGTGATGCCGAGGGGACCGTGACGACGGAAGCGAACCCGAACGGATCGAAGGACAACGTGGCGGGGATTCTCGGCGAGGGCGACCACGTCGCCGTGCTGATGCCTCATCCCGAGCGCGCTACGCTCCCGGACGTCGGTGCGACCGATGGTCAGGGGGTCCTCGAAGGGTTCGCCGCCGAGTAGTAGCACGGAGCTACTGTTCGGATTCCACCGCGGGTTCCTGTTGCTGTCGGTTTGCCGTTTTCTCGCCTCGACCAGTACTGTCGCCTGTGTTCGGTTCCTCAATCACTGTCTCCAGTTTCGCCTCGAATTCGTCCTCCGTGAGCTCGCCGGCGGCGTACCTGCGTTTGAGTTCGTCGAGCGGCTCCGGTTCGGTAGACTCGGCAGACCTGAGTCCCCACCAGCGATATCCGATCCAGACGCCGTAACAGGCAACGATTATCGTCGTAACGGTGAAGAATGCGGTACCCGAAACGAGTCCGGCAATCCAGAACACGCCGAGCAGGAGTACGACATCGAACCCGAAAACGAGCATCATGCCGAGCATGAGATCGGTGACGAGTCCCTTCTCGGGATCGGCGACCATATGCCATTGTTCGGGTCAGTATTGAAAATACGTTTCGACCGGAGAGACCGGTCAGCGTGCGTCGTCGAGGGGGACCGCAGTACGCACGTCGGCCGTGATCCATTCCGTCGCAATGCTGTCGCCTTCAGGAGTAAACAGCGTTACTTCGCTCGGATCGGCCTGGTCATCGTGCAGAAACTCGACCGAGGGGTCGTCCGTGTCGTCCGGAGCGTCCGAGCCAGCATCAACGTCGGTCGTACTCATGTATGGCAGGGAGACTCACATGAACATAAGTGTTCTGTCCTTATATCCCTATATACCTAAGATATTTCTCCGGGTGAATATTATCACTTCTCAGGTGTCGCCCCATCATAGAGGTGGCAGGCAGCGGGATGGCGCTGTGCCTGTAACTGCGGCGTCGTGGTCTCGCAGACACTCTCGTACTGCTCGCGAAGTACCGTCTCGGCCGCGTCCCACTCCTCGTCGGCGAGATGAGAGAGGGCCTCCTCGACGCGGGAGCGGTGGGGTTCGGACAGCGGCGTGTCGAGTAGTCGGTCCGCGAGCCGGTCAGGGAACTCGGCTCGGTGCTGATCGCTGGGGGTATCGCTGTCGTCGGCATCGTCGTCGTGGATTTGCGCCCAGAGTTCACCGACCTCTATCGAGCGGTCCTCGATACGCTCGCGGACGTTCATAATCGTTCGGTACTCCGTTTGCTCGATGGAGATATCTTCCGGCGGAATAATCTGCGGGCACCGTGTGCGAAACCGACAGCCGCTGGGAGGATTTCTGGGCGAAGGAACATCCCCCTTCAGGGTTCGAACGTTCCGTTCTTGCTCGTCGGTGTTGGCCCGCGGGACGCTCTCCAGCAGTGCCCGCGTGTACGGGTGTTTTGGCTCCTCGAAGATGCGTTCTGCGGGACCGATCTCGACAAGCTCACCGAGGTACATCACCGCAACACGATCGGATACGTGACGGATTACTGAGAGGTCGTGGGAGACCAGCAAGTACGTGAGGTCAAACTCCTCCTGTAAATTGTCAAGTAGGTTCAGTACCTGCGCCTGCACCGAAACGTCGAGAGCACTGGTCGGCTCGTCCAGCACGAGGAACTCCGGTTCGAGGGCAAGTGCACGGGCGATACCGATCCGCTGGCGCTGTCCGCCGGAGAACTCGTGGGGATACCGATCGATCTGGTCAGCCGACAGACCGACGCGTTCTAGCAACTCTCGGACTCGCGCCCGGCGATCGTCGTCGGTTCCACTGTCGTGAATGTCGAGTGGTTCGCGGACGATGTCGCCGATTGTCATCCGGGGATCGAGACTCGAAAACGGATCCTGAAAGACGATCTGTGCACCACGTCTGAACTCCGCTAGTTCCTCCCCAGAGAGGTCATAGACGTTCTGGCCGTCGAACTCGACGCGCCCCTCGGTCGGATCCTGTAATCGGAGCAGCGTTTCCCCGGTGGTTGACTTCCCACAGCCGGACTCGCCGACGAGGCCGAGGGTCTCTCCGCGGTAAACGTCGAAGTCGACCCCGTCGACGGCCCGAACGGGAACGGGGTCGTCGCCGAACAGCCGGTCAAGCAGGGAGTCTTGCTCCCAGAAATACTTGGTGAGATTTCTCACACGGACCAACGGTTCGGAGCCGTCCTCGACGCTCATTCTTCAGCCTCCCTCAGGGATGTCTCGGTCCCGGGATCCGTGAAGTAGCTCGGTTCCAGCGCATCGCGTTCGTCGTACTCCCGTTCTGCGAGGACACACCGGGCGGTGTGGTGCTCGCTTCCATCAGCGTCGTACTCGGGAGGGTGCGAGAGACAGTCGTTCATCGCTTTCGGACACCGATCCGCGAACTGACAGCGGTCACTCATCTCCGCGTCGAGGAGGCTCGGCACGTTACCCTCTATGGGTGTGAGACTGCCGCCTGCGGAGTCGAGCTCCGGGACACTCCCGAGCAGGCCCTCAGTGTACGGATGGACCTGCTCGTCGAAAATGTCTTCAAGGGTGCCCCGCTCGACAATTTCGCCCGCGTACATCACGCCGACGCGGTCACACATTCGAGCGATCACCCCGAGGTCATGTGTGATCAGCAGGATCGTCATCCCGGTTTCTGCCTGCAGTTCCGTGAGCAGATCGAGGATCTGTGCCTGAATCGTCACGTCGAGTGCGGTCGTCGGCTCGTCGGCGATCAACACGTCGGGCTCGCCCGCGATGGCCTGTGCGATCATCGCCCGCTGGAGCATCCCGCCGGAGTACTCGTGTGGATACTCTTCGGCGCGTTTGGCCGGATCCGGGATTCCGACCAGCTCCAGCAGCTCGACCGCCCGGTCGTGGCTCTCGGTGGTCACGTACTGCTTCGAGGGGAGCACGGTCGACAGGACGTACGATCCCAGTGAGTACTCCGACGAGTTCGTTCGCCCCCGGGTCGACCCGGCCGTCGAACTCGCGCGTCGCTTTACTTCGACTGCCTCGGCGAGCTGTTCGCCCACGGTCAGGCTCGGGTTGAAACTGCTTTCGGGATCCTGAAAGATCATGCTGAACGAGGTTCCACGCAGGGAGTTCCTGACCGATTCGGGGACTGCGCGGAGATCGACGAACGGACCGTCGACGGCGTCCTCGTGGTCGTCCCGCGTCGAGGCCGCCAACCCCTCGTTTCGATACCAGACCTCGCCGCCCATAATCCGTCCCGGCGGGTTAATCAGGTCGACGATCGAACGCGCGGTGACGCTCTTGCCGCTCCCGCTCTCGCCGACGATCCCGAACACCTCGCCGCTCTCGACCCGCAGGTCGAGATCCGAGACCGCGTTGACCTGTCCCTCCTGGGTGAAATACCGCGTCGTGAGTCCGTTCACTCGGAGTAGTTCTCGTGTCAATGTGCTTCACCTTCGATGTTCGGATCGAGCGCGTCCCGGAGCCAGTCGCCCAGCAGATTGACGCTGATGACGGCGAGCACGATGCCGATGCCCGGGAACATCGCGACCCACGGGCGAGTCCGCAAGACGTCCTGTCCCCGTTCGATCTCGTACCCCCACGAGAGCGTCGTGCCCGAGAAGCCGAGATAGGCGAGCGAGGCCTCAAGCAGGATGATCACCGCAACCTGAATCGTCGCGAGGACGATGATCGGCGTCAGGCTGTTCGGCAGCACGTGGTCGATCAGCACCCGCCGGTTGCTCGCCCCGAAGCTCCGGGCGGCGGTGACGTAGCCCTCCGAGCGGATGGAGATCGCTTCCCCGCGGGCGACACGGGCGAACCAGACCCAGATGACGAGCGCGGCGACGATCGTGACCGTCCCCGGTATCGGTATCGACTCGGGCATCCCGGGGGCCAGTCCCGCTACCACGATCGGATCGGGCACCCATATCGGTGATTCGCCGAAGACGCCGATCAGCGCGAGCGCGAGGACGAGCGCCGGGAACGCGAGCATGGTGTCGGCGACTCGCATCAGCACGTCGTCGACGCGCCCGCCGTAGTAGCCCGCGACGAGTCCGATCGGGACGCCGATAAACAGGGCCAGCACCGTCGCTGTGAACCCGACCAGCAACGAAACGCGTGCGCCGTAGACGAACCGCGAGTAGACGTCCTGTCCGGCCGTGTTCGTGCCCAGATAGTGCTCGCTCGTCGACTCGACCTCGATCTCCTGGAACTCACCGTCTCCTGCAACCTGCGTAGTGTAGTCGAAACCCGGTGGCGGGTACGGTGCTCCCTGGTCGCTGTAGTGGCCAGTCCGCGTCGGATCGTGCGTCGCCAGCATCGGTGCGAACACGGCCATGAAGACGATCGAGACCAGTAGTACGAGGCCGATCTTCGGCAGTAGACTCTCCCAAAACGTCGATTTGAGGTTCGAGCGGACGCGATCGGAGATCATTCCTCTCCCACCCGCGGATCCAGCGACGCGTACACCGCGTCGACGACGATGTTGATCGAGACGAACGCGATGGCGATGAAGACGACGATCCCCTGCATGAGTGGCCAGTCGCGGATCCGCAGGGCGTCGATGAGACGCAATCCCAGCCCCGGCCAATTGAAGACGGTTTCCGTGATCACCGCCCCGCCCATCAGCGTCCCGAGCTGGAGACCGAGCACGGTGATGATCGGGATCATCGTGTTCCGCAACACGTGTTTGTACCGAACCAGCACGCTGGGGAGTCCCTTCGCGCGACTCGCCGTGACGTAGGGCTTGCCCAGTTCGTCGACCATTCCGCTCCGCGTGAGTCGGGTGATCAAGGCCGTGAAGTACGTCCCGAGAGTGATCGCGGGGAGGGTGATGTACCGGAGCCACGTCACGAGATCCCCCGCGTAGCCGTATTGGACGAGCGTCATCGTCGCCTCCCCGAACCCGACCGGTCGACGTCCGGTCGGAAAGATCCCAACCCACACGCCGAGCAAGAGGATTAGCATGAGCCCGAGCCAGAAGTTCGGCGTCGAGATGCCAAGTAGCGAGAACAGCGTCGCTCCGTAGTCCGCCGGCTCGTTCCGGCGCGTCGCCGAGATCACGCCGAGAGGGATGGCGATTACGAGGGCAACGATCGTCGCGGCGATCGCCAGCTCCAGAGTCGCTGGGACGCGCTCGATCACCATCGCCTCGACCTGCCTGTTCGATCGCCACGAGTAGCCGAAGTCGCCGATGAGCAACCCCTGTACATAGTCGAAATACTGGACGTAGATCGGCTCGTCGAGTCCCTCTTCTCGCCTAACCTGCCGAATGAGATCCTCGCTGGCACCCTCACCGAGCATCAGGTTCGCGGGGTCGCCGGGCGAGACTGCCCGAAGCCCGAACATGATCGTGACGACACCCCAGATGACGACAATACCCTGCAGTACTCGTCGGGCGAGGAACTTGCCGGTCGTCATGATCTCACCGCTGGCGCTGTCATCGCTGGCAGGGTGGGTCGGTCGCGGTTCGTCGCGTCACTTGTTATTCCATCTCCCACAGGTAGATACTTTCGTCCTCACGGGGACTCCACTGGATATCCTCCCGGATCCCGTAGATACTCTCCTGGGTGTGAAGATAGATGAACGGTGCCTTCTCGTGTGCAAGCCGGTTGACCTCCTCGAGTTGAGCCCGGCGCTCGTCCGGGTCGTCGATCTGTTGGCTCTCCAGGATGGCGTCGCTGAGCTCCTCGTCGTCGAAGGTTCGGTTGGGATTGTCCGGGATGGTAAAGAACCCCTGTACGCCGTAGTCAGTATCGCCCGTAATTACGCCCCAGCCGATCATGTAGAATGGGATCTCGATCACGTCGGGATCGACACCCGCCTGGTTTGCGTCGGAGACGATACCAAACTCGCCGATGTTCACGTCACAGTCGACGTTTTCGAGCTGATCGATCTGGTCGGCGACCTGTTCGGCGATCTGAGCGTCGTTGAGATAGCGCCCCTGCGGGGCCTGAAGTTCGATTTCCGCGCCCGCGTACCCGCTGTCGTCCACGAGACTTTCCGCAAGTTCGACATCCTGTGGATAGGGTTCGATATCCTCGTTGAACCCGTTAATCCCCGGTGAGACCGGCTGTCCACGCGGCTCGCCGAAGCCGCTCAGCACCGATTCGACGATCCCCTCGTTGTCGACGGCGTAGTTCATCGCCTGTCGGAACTCCTGGCTGTCGAACGGTTCGACAGTGTTTTTCATCGGGCAAAAGACCGTTCGGAAGCTCGTGACGTTCCGGATCTCGACGTCGTCGGCGTTCTGGACCGTGTCGACGTCTTCGGGCAGGATGTTGATCGTCAGATCGGTCTCCTGAGTTTCGAGCGCGGCGACGCGACCACTGGATTCGCCGTCGGCGTTGAAGACAACCCGCTCGAACGGCGGTTCCTCACCCCAGTAGTCGTCGAACCGCTCGACGACGATCTCCTCACCCGACGTGAAGTCGACGACCTCGTACGGTCCGGTTCCGTTGAAATCCTCGGGGTCGGATCCGGAGATGGCCTCGTTTTCGGCGTCATGGTTATCGATAGCCCAGTCTCTGGGGATCGCCCGTGCGTAGTTGCCGTACTCGAACTCCGCGAGCCCGGCCGAGGCGGAGTGGAACACTTCCAGTGTCGTGTCGTCGAGGGCTTCCGCGCCCGTAATCGAGCCGAGACCGAAGGTGCCGATCGGGCTTCCGACCCCGATGTCGGGATCGACCGTTCGGTTGATCGTCCAGGCGATATCTTCGGCAGTCATCTCGTCTCCGTTGTGAAACACCACGTCGTCTCGGACCTGCAATTCGGTGATGCCGTCTTCGGTCGCCTCCCAGCTTTCGACGACGCGTGGGAAGATTCCTTCTCCCGGCTCGAAGTCGAACAACGGTTCGTAGATGTGATCGTACACGTCGAAGTAGTCCCCGGTAATGTGATCCAGTGGATCGATTGTGTCAGGGAACTGTGAGAGCGTGATCGTCAACTCGTCATCCTCGGGGTCCTCGCCAAGACACCCCGCAACGGTCACAAGTGTCCCCGCAGCAACCCCCGATTTCAGGAACGTCCGCCGGTCAGTATTGATACCGTGTGGCATATGTCTGTATACGAAACTGGTTATAAATCCCTACGTCTCAAATAGTAACAGATGCTCTTATATTGGATTAGAATGGCCAATTGTATTCAAAAATAGATATAAAAAGCATATTTTTTGAAAATTATAGTTGCGGCATCTGCGAGAGGTGTATATACGATACCACAGAATCGTCCCACGTTCCGAGGCCTCTGCAAAAATTAATGATAGTAGGGGGCATTAGCAAATCCAGATCAAAGCTATCGCATGTTAGATGAACTTACTGTGTCGGTCGTGAGCACGCCCTCACCATTGCGAGATCGAGTCGTGCGGACACTGGAAGGAGTCTGTGGCACTGTCGGCGTTGCCGACCCGTCGAAGACGGACATCTCGGCGCGAATCGACTGTGTCGTCTACATTTCACAGGGGAAGAGTAACTCGTCGGGTGGAGTTCCCAACGCGGGCGGAGCGATCCCAACCGTTCTCTGTGGGGAGAAAGCCGGAATCGACTTTCCAGCAGCGATCAACGCCGGTGTCGACGCGTACGTCAGCGCGGACGCGGTCGAATCCGATCTCGCTGAGCGGATCAACGAAGTCGTCCGTGGGGAGTCGGGAGAGCGTTCGGCGAAACGCCAGGAACTCGAACAGCGCGACCTCATCGTCGAAACTGTCGCGGATGGCGTCTATGCGCTCGACACGGATGGCTGTTACACGATGGTCAACGAGGCGGTCGCCTCGATGACGGGCTATTCCCGCGAGGAACTGCTCGGTAAGCACGTCTCGGCGATAATGACCGAAGCAGACGTCGAGCGTGGGCGCAAACTCATCAAGCAGATGCTCGGCGACGATGGGGCAAACGTGAGGAGCTACGAGATCGAACTGGTCAGGCGAGACGGCCAGCGAATCCCCTGTGAAGTGGTCATGTCCCTGCTGCCGGGGGAGAAACGTTTCAACGGAACGGTGGGTTCCGTCCGTGATATCAGCGAGCAAAAACGACTGGAAACCGAGTTGCGGGAGCGAAAGCGCAGTGTCGAGAGCGTTCACAGAGTTGCGACGCAACTGGAGAACACCCGCGCACTCGACACGATCGACGATATCGCGCTCGATGCCGTGATCGACGTGCTCGATTTTGACGTTTGCGCTCTCAAGACGACCGAGAATGGCACCCAGCGCTGGCACAGCACCGACACGGACCTCGAAAGCACGGAGTTTCCGGACTGCTGTCTCGACGAACAGATCCACCAGCGAACGGTTCGCGGTGACAAGACGTTCGTCGTCGACGACTTACACGAGCGTCGCCCCGAGGTACGACAAACGGAAATCCGATCCCTGTTGAGCGTTCCCGTGGGCGAGACCGGCGTCTTTCAGGCGGGAGCTATCGAGCCCGGTACCTTCGCATACGACGACGCGGAAATCGCGGAACTGCTGTTCGCTCACGTCGCCAACGCCATCGATCGGATCGACGCCGAGGCGCAGCTCGTCGAGGAGCGCGACCGCTTTGCTGCCCTCTTCGAGAACGTTCCGGATCCCGTTGTGAGCATCAGATACGAGGGCAAAGAGCCGATCGTTCTCGATGCCAACCCCGCGTTCGAGCGAACGTTTGGCTACGATGCAGAGCAACTTCGTGGCGAGTCGATCGATCGGTTTGTCGTCCCTCCCGAAAGCACGAACCGGGCGGTCGAGCTCAACGAGCGCGGGCGACGAGGGGAGTTGATCGAGACGGAAGTCGAGCGTCAGACGGCAAGTGGCAGACGCGAGTTCCTCCTTACCGTCGTGCCAGTCGAGCTTGGGGAGGATAGTCCGCTGACATTCGCCGTATACACTGATATCACCGATCGGAAGCGCCAGCAACAGCGGGTCGAAGTACTGAATCGGGTGCTCCGGCATGACCTCCGGAACGGGATGAATATCGTCAAAGGCTGTGCCGAAATGCTAGAGACACAGACGGATGGAGAGCACGGGTATGCCGAGACGATTATACGACGGGCCGACGAGTTGATTTCGCTCGCGGAGAAAACCCGTGCCGTCGAGCGAACGCTCGAACGGGACGAACGGGAGCTCGGCTCGATCGATGTTGTCGATGCTGTGCGATCGATGGTCGACAGGATCGAAAGTGAACACGAGAACGTGGATTTCACCGTGTCTGCTCCCGAAAGCGTACACGCACGGTCGGACAACATGTTCAGAACAGCTATCTATCACGTCCTCGACAATGCCGTCGTCCACAACGATAGCGATTGCCCAACGATCGATGTCACAGTCAGCGTCGACGACAACGACCGGCAAGTGCTGGTAACCGTCGAGGACGACGGACCGGGAATACCACGGGCGGAGCGGGAGCTGCTCGAGGAGGACCGCGAAATCACGCAGTTACGTCACGCCAGCGGGCTGGGACTGTGGCTGGTAAACTGGGTCCTCACACAGTCAGGCGGGACGCTCTCGTTCGAGACCGAGGGTATCGACGGAACCCAGGTTCGTCTGGCACTACCGAAGTCCCTGACCGAGCACGAACTCGAAACGTAGCTCCCTACCGTCGGACCTCGACTGGCGAGTCCGTCGCAATCCACCTGTCGGTGTCGACACTATCGCGGAGCTCGAGGGCACCGTCGGCATGATACACCAGTTCGACCTCACGATGATCCGTTCCCGTTTTTGTCACCACAATCACCCTCGTGGGATAGTCGACACTCCGTGGGAAGTGGCATTCAGTACACGCCACATACCGGATCGTACAGGATCCGTACCGTCGAAAATCGAAGGGAGCCGACGACAGTAGCCAGTGGATACTTAACGCGTCAGCGGACCGTTAAAGGATGTTTCGCGCTCGACGACGGCTTGCCACGTGCGCTTGCACTCGCAAGTCACTTGTTCGAACACGCTCGGATCCTGCCTGAGATCGAAGTCCTTGATGGCGCGCTGGACGCGGTCGTCACAGTCACCGCAGTTGTGCGGGCCACGGTCGCTGCCGTGGCCGACGGGATCGGAGACGACGATGGCGTCAACGTCCGCCGTCTCTTCGAGGACGTGGGCCACACTCCAGAGCCACGGTGGGCGATAGCCACCGCGGAAGTGGAGCTCGTCGACCATCGTATACCGCTGAACGTTACACGGGTTCATCGAGACTGTGTGAGCGTACTCCGCACACTTCTCGACCGATCGGATCATATCCTCGATCGCTTCAGATTCCGAAAGGAACGGCGGTTTCATCAACAGGTATGCCTTGATCCCCGCGTCTGCCGCGTTGGCTTCCTCGCTGGCACTGATGAAGTCCTCGAACTCGAAGTACTTGTTCACACAATCGCGTCGAACGCGGTCCGTTCCCGTTTCGAGTCCCACCGCAATATCGGTGGTCAGCCCCTGCTCGGTGAAATCCTCGATCTTCCCCTGCTCGACGAAATCGGGCAAGCTCTCGACGACGATCCGCTCGCGATCGGCGAAGGTCTCGGCGATGGCCTGACGCGTCTCCGCGGGGACTTCCCGCTCGTCGAGGAACGAACCGCTCGTGTAGATCTTGATCAGCCCTGACGGTTCGTCCGCTTCGCTGCCCTCGTGATCGAGACAGACGTCGATCTGATCCATCAGCGCGTCGTGGCTTACACTCCCGCCCTCGACGCTTTCGGCGACGTAGCCACACATCGTGCAACCGCCCGCTCGTGCCCAACGGCAGCCACCGGTGTTCAGGATGATCGTCAGGCTCTGATAGACGCCGTCTGGCGTGTTGTCCTCGTCGATCCAGACCCGCGTCGGTTCGTGTGGATCGTACGTGGCCTCCTTCTCGGAGCGGATCTCCCGCATCACCTTGTTGTGGGCATCCATGCCCTTCCCCTGTTCGTAGACTTCGGGACTCGGCTTGCTCATTGACGAACCGTAGCGGTGCGGGCGGTAAAGCGGCTTCGGCTTCGCGAGTCGTGTATCTGACAGGCCTCTCCGGCACAGGTCCTCGTCCGCTACCGTACCGGTTACCGGTAGGTAGTACCGAGAGCCAGCCGTGGCTCGCCGTCATTGTCGATCGAGCCGTGGTGATCTCTGAGTTAATAATTCGTAGACGCTGGATCCGGCCCGTAGTAACAACTCTCTTCGGAGGATTCCTAGCAACGCTTTTTATGCTCCGCTCCCTGAGTTATTAACGCAATGGCATACACCTGTTCCACCTGCGATTCGGAGTTCAGTTCGGCAGCCGGCGTCACCCAGCATGTCGCCCTGCATCACAACACCTGTGCGGAATGTGACGACACGTTCGACGAGGCGGACGCGCTTCGCGACCACATCCACGAACATCACTAACTGGCGTTGGAGCGGTATTTACAACGTCAGTTGTTATCGATAGCAAAAAAGCGGAATCGTTTTTTCACCCCTCCTCCCATATGTGGGTATGACTGACGAGACGAGTGGCAAATCCACGCCGCGGTGGACCCGGGAGCAGGCGGCGACGATCGAACGGTCGGACGCCACGGTCGGCCCCATCGTCTACCCGCCCGAGGAGGAGACAGACGACGATGTCCATATCTGGGATACCTGGCTCCTCCGGAACCGGGACGGATCGATCGCGGAAATCGACGGCTATCGGGTCATCTTCTCGTTGAGCGCCCCCAAAGAGCTCCTACCGGGCAAGCGCCACGATGTCGCGACGATCCGCTACTTCTACTCGGCGGACGGGAAGACGTGGAGCTGCGGCGGCACGGCGTTCGACGACGGCGCTTTCGGCTCCCGGCAGTGGGCCGGCTCCGCTCTGTACGATGACGATGGAACTGTTTACCTCTTTTACACTGCGGCGGGCTATCAGGACGAGGAGGAACTGAGCTACCAGCAACGCATCGCGGTCGGGGCTGGTGGTACGGTCGAAACGGGATCGGCTGGCCTCTCTATCGAGGGGCCCTGGTCTCACGAGATCCTCCTCGAACCGGACGGCGAGCGCTACGAGCGCGAGGACCAGTCTCGCGGTATGATTTACACCTTCCGCGACCCCTGGTTCTTCGAGGATCCGGAGACGGGCAAGACCTGTCTCCTTTTCGAGGCTAACACGCCCGTGCCGGACGGTGAGAACCCATACGACTGTGACCCGCACCACGAGGAGTTCAACGGTAGCGTCGGGATCGCCGTCTCGGAGACCGGCGATCCGACCGACTGGGACTTGCGCGATCCGCTCCTCGAGGGCGTCTGTACGAACCAGGAACTCGAACGACCTCATCTGGTCGTCCACGACGACTCTTACTACCTCTTTATTTCCAGTCACGAACACACCTTCGCGCCCGGTCTGGAGGGGTACGATGCCCTCTATGGCTTCGTCGCCGACTCCCTGCGTGGCGAGTACGAACCGCTGAACGGGAGCGGACTGGTCGCGACCAACCCCGCCAGCGCGCCTTTCCAGACCTACTCCTGGCTCGCCTACCCCCACCGCGAGGAACTGCTGGTCAGTAGCTTCTTCAATTACTACGATCTTCGGGGCCTCTCACTCGACGATGTTGCCGGTCTCCCCGCCGAAGAACAGCAACGGCGCTTCGGCGGGACGCTCGCGCCGACCCTCCGGATCGACCTCTCGGGTACTGAAACGCGGATCGTAGGCGCGCTGGACCACGGTCATCTTCCGCTCCCTGACGAAGGGTTGCCCACGCTGCTCTCGGAGTACCGACTCTCCGGCGACGACAGCGGCGAGTACTGAGAGATATTCGAGCCGTACTATCACTTGCCCCGCACAATCAAATACCCGGCCGGAGTAGCCACCCGCATGGCCGCCATCGAGATCGACGGGTTGACCAAGGACTACGGCGACGTGCTCGCCAACGACGATCTCACGTTCGAAGTCGAGACGGGGGAGGTTTTCGGGTATCTCGGTCCAAATGGGGCCGGAAAGACCACGACGATCCGGACGCTGCTCGGGTTCATCTCGCCAACCAGTGGCTACGCACGAGTGCTCGGTCACGATGTCACCGACGAAGGGGCGCTCATCGATGCCAAGCGGCGGATCGGGTATCTCTCAGACGAGCCGGGGTTCGACGAGGACGCGACGGGAACGAGGATCCTCGACCTGCATGCAGCCGTCAAAGGTGACGACCGTCGCGACGAACTGCTCGAACTGTTCGACCCGCCCCTAGACCGGCCAGTCCGTGACTATTCCCGTGGGAACGTCCAGAAACTCGGTATCGTGACGACGTTCATGCACGACCCCGACCTCGTCGTACTCGACGAACCGACAAGCGGTCTCGATCCACTCCTCCAGCAACGGTTCGCGGAGTTCATTCGGGGCGAGCAACGCGACGGCGTGACGGTGTTTTTCTCTTCGCACGTGCTGAGCGAGGTCCGGCGGCTCTGTGACAGGGTCGGGATCATCCGCGACGGACAGCTGGCGGCGGTCGAGCCGATCGACAGCCTTCTCGAACGGACGGGGAAGTCAGTCACGATCCACGTCGACGATCCGGTACCGACGAGTGCACTCGACATCGACGGAGTTCACGATACGGAGTACGGCGAGCTCGCTGGCGACGGCTCCGACACGTTCAGGGAGTGTACGTTTACGTTCACTGGAGACATCAACGTCCTGTTGACCCGCCTTTCAGGGTACGAATTGCTCGATCTGTCGATCCAGGAAGCACCGCTCGAAGAGGTCTTCCTGAAGTTCTATGGTGAGAACTGATGTTCGAGTTTTTACGCTACGATGGCCGCAAGCGGATCAAGGGCAGCATCTATCTCTCCGCGGGGATGGGGCTGCTGGCAGCTCTGGTAATCTGGGTATACCCGTCGTTTAGCGAGTCGTTCGAGGAAGACGAGTTCCTCGATGCGTATCCGCCGGAGCTGCTGCAGTTGTTCGACATCCAGACGATGGCCTCGATCGAGGGGTTTCTGGCATTCGAGCTGTACGTGTTCGGGTGGATCATCCTGCTTGGCCTGTATCTGACATACAGTGCAGCAGGGATCATTGCCGACGATGTCGATCGCGGCCGGATGGACACGCTACTGGCCATGCCCGTCACCAGACGACGGCTTCTCGGTGAGAAGTTCGCGTCGCTTGCGGTCCCGATCGTTCTCGTCAACCTGGTCGTTCCACTTGTCGTCCTCGCGAGCGTCGAGTTGATCGGCGAGTCGATTTCGATCGCCGATCTGGCAGCGGTTCATCTGCTGTCGATCCCCTATCTCTTTGCCTGTGCAGGGATCGGGATCCTCTGTTCGGTTGCATTTGATCGAGCCAGTATCGCACAGCGGGTGGCACTCGGTGGCACCTTTGGGCTGTTTTTGCTCGAATCGCTGGTCAACGGTACTGACTACGAGGCCGCCGGCGTGATCGCACCGATGCGATACTTCGACCCGAACGAAATTCTGCTGGAGAGTTCGTACGACCTCGCCGGAGGCGCAACGCTGCTTCTGATGACTTTCGGTCTGGTCGGAGTCAGCGTGGTCTGGTTCTCCAGAAAAGACGTGTAGTCCGATCGATCGGAGGACGTTTTCAGGCCCGGCGTTCGTGCTCGACCCATCCACTGCCGAGCTTCCAGACGTCAAGATTCAGTAGCTCTACTGTTCCGCCTTTCGCGTGCAGCGACAGGTTGTTGCTGTCCTCCCGAGTCGGGTAGATGCGGGTCGTCAGGCAGTGGCGCTCGTTGGCGAACAGCTCGACGACGGAGCCGTCCACGAACAGTCGGAGCGAAAGCGGTTCGTCGACCGGGGCGATCGGCATCCGATCAGGTGCTTTCGAGGCGCGTTCGTCGAGACTGGAGTGACTTCGGTCGACGACGAGTTCGCTATCACGAGTGTATCGGATCGGCGTCCGCTCCTCACCGTCAGGTGACTCCGCGATGACGATCTCGAAAGCTTCTGCATCGTCTAGTTTTATTTCTGCGGAAAGCTCGTAGGACAGGTCGCTCGTATCGAGGTCCAGCCACTGGTTTTGGAGCGATCGTCCGCCAGTGTGAATCTGATGCTCGCGCAGCGATTCGAGTTCTCTGGCGGGTCGCTGCCGAAGCCGTCCGTTCTCATCGAGGTCGAGTTCCCGCGGGAGGGAAAGTGCTCCCGACCACCCCGCATCCCACTGTGCGCTCTCGTCTCTGGCCTCCCAGATCCACCCCCACGTCAGTATCCGCCCATCGTCGGCTCGCATCGACTGTGGCGCGTAGAAATCACCATAATCAAGCTGTGCAGTCCGTTCGGTCTCGAACGTACCGTCCTCGTACGTTCCGAGGTAATACCGCACCTCGTCGTAATTGGAGATATGTAACAGCTGTTTCTCGCCGAGATCGAGCAACTCGGGACACTCCCACATCGCACCGTCCTGTTCTGGATCCCCCGTAAGGATCGGCCCCTCGTAGTGCCACTGGCGCAGTTCGTCGTCGGTAGAGGAGTAAAGCAGTGCGGTCCCGCCACCATCGTCGACGCCGGAGCCGATCAGCTGATACCAGGTGTCGCCATCCCGCCAGACGTTGTGATCGCGGAACTCGGCTTTCCACTCGTCCGTCGACCGTAGCGGTGGGTTGACCGGCAACGTATCGATGATCGGGTTCTCCGGGTTTTTCTCCCAGCCGTTCAGATCCTCATCCGCCGCGGTCGCCAGACAGGGGAGCTGGAGTCTGTCACGGCCGCCGGTGTACATGATCCGAACCGTTCCATCGTCGTCGAAAGCACAACCGGACCAGCAGCCGTCCCGGTCGGGCCCATCCGGTGAGGGAGTGAGCGCGACAGGACGATCCTCCCAGTGTACCAGATCGTCGCTGACCGCGTGCCCCCAGTGGATCGTATCGTGGTACGGTCCACCAGGGTTGTACTGGTAGAAGACGTGGAACTCCCCGTTCCAGTGGATGAGACCGTTCGGATCGTTCAGCCAGTTCACGGGCGGGGTGACGTGGTACTGCGGACGATGACGGTCGGCCGACAGTTGTTCGCGCATCCCAGAGAGCTGTTCGACATCCTTGGGCCGCCCGCTCGCGAGTCTCGTATCGCCGCCCAGTACCGAGAGCAGGTTGCGGAACAGTATCGTCCGGTTGTGGACACAGCGATCGTTCGTCGCCCCCACGAACGTCACTGCCGTCCCGAGTCCAGCAACGTCGCCAGCTCCGTGTTGCCAGCCGATCAACGCGGGCTGGTGGGGGACATCTTCACCGGCGCGGAGGGTGCTTGCCAACACGTCACCATGCTCGGGCAACAGCGAGTCGTATCTGGCGAACTGCTGTGAACCGTGTGCAGCACGGGTTGGGATACGGAGATCGTCGAATCCCTCGAATATCGGACGGTCGGCATGTATCGACTTACACAGCAGACCGAGTTCGTGGTCCGGTTCGACAGTCCCGGTCGCGTCGGGAGCAACAGGGTCGATCCCCAGCGGTTTGACCGCCTCGAGAGCTCGTAGCGAGAGCAGCAACCCCCCGCCTTCCCGCACCCACTCGGAGAGCTGGTCGCGGTACTCACGCAACTGGCCGACAGCGTCGGTAGCCTCGTCGCGGTGCCACCAGAGGACATCATAGCTCGACAGGGATTCGGGGCCTGTCGCGAGGTCGTCAAGTTTCACCCGGTCAGCATCGATTCCGGCGTCGGTGGCCCAGTTCAGCGCGGCACGCTGTTCGGGGGACGGTTCGTCCACCAGCAGGAATCCGACAGTATCCGGAAGATCGTTCATCTAGTGAAACTCTCTGCTAGAGGCTAATAGATGTGACGCCTAACCGCCGGTTTCAAGGCCTCTACCCACGTTTTGCGGATTTTACAGTCAAAGAAGAACGGTTCAGTCGCATCTGTTCACAACTGTTCCGAGGCAGTTTCCAACACAGCAATTGTTTACAATGGCTGTAGTAAAGCAATGGCCAGGATTAGTACTCGCTTCTGTCCGACGGATATAGTCGCTTGAAGTGAATGGATCCGGGTTTATTTCATTTGAAACATGCAGAACCGTACAGGCATATCCATGCAGAGTGTGGTAGCCGATCGACCGTGCTCTCGTGGATAGAATCGCTGCGCGGGACCGATATCCTGCGATTACCGCTCCTCGACGTGACGAACGGATGCCGAAACGCCGCGTGTGCTCTCTGCCATCTCCGGACCGGACATCTCCGCACGCCCGACGCCGAACGCCGCTGGCCCCTCAATGACGACCTCATCACCAACCCGAATGCTATCGTCTGCATCCACGATTCCGGGAGCGAGTACATCCCCGTGTGGAACGAACGCGTCGATCGTAACGCGCTTGGTCGGTGCATCACTTTCCACCCAGCGACGTGCACCCGCAAGTGTGAACGAAAGCACGCCGTACTGCGGAACCATCGCGGCGAGCTGTTCGCCATCACTATCGTGTACACGTAGTTTCGGGTAGCGGCTCTGCATCGAGATGGTCTCGAACAGTTCGTCGCCTGCGCCCTCACCGAACTGGTAATCGGCGATCGCTCGAACCGTGTTTTGCTCGCGTTCGCGTTTCGAGTATTTGAGTTCCCCCTCCAGCGCGCCTGCGAGATTGGCAAGCGAGTTGGGATCTGTCGGATGCTCCTCGACTGTGTACTCGAACTCCAGTCCAAGCGCGTCCTCGACGCGGTTACAGATGTCGCGATAGCCCTCGTCGGGGACGTGTGCGATCACGCTGGGATACTCGTTTCGTTCCAGATAGGTCTGCAAGACGTTTGCGACGAACTGTTTTTCGTCCTCGGACCAGCGCCCGGTTACCACGGAGTCGTAATGCTGAGCAGGATAGGTACATTCGAGTTCCTGGGGAACGACGCCGATCGGACTGGTCATCGAAACGACGTGGCCACGGAACCCGATCGCCTCGTGGAACTGCTCGTGGCTCTGTGACTCGCTGTACGGTTTCGTTGCCGAACACGGGACGAGCACTAACGGGTTCGAAAAGCGGTTGCGGTACCGGCTGGTGACACGATCCGCAAATCGCTGGATCTCGACGCGACGGATCGTATCTTCGGTGGCAGACACCAGTTCGGAGCGCCGCAGAACCGGCGTTCGCTGTTCGAGATATGACCACTGATCATCGAACTCCCGGAATGCGGCAGTACACCACTGTTCGTGGCGACTCTGCCCCTCGATGTAGTCACGCAGGCGACCGTTGCGGATACGTTCCCGGACACGGGCCAGTTCGGCCCGGAGCGCGTTGACGTTGTGATCGGCACAGTCTTCGCGACCGAATTCTGCGACTGGCTGTCGGCAGGCCGCACAGGCACAGGGAAGCTCCGTCAGATCTTCGAGAAAGTGCTCGCCCTCGTTGGTGAGGTATTTGCCCTCTAGTCCTTTCACGACCGCCCGGTGTTCATCGACTAGATCTACGCCAGCGTAAACGAGCGTGGCGGCGTTGACCGGCGTGGCGACACCCGAGAGATACAGTCCACTGTCGGCTGGGATTTTTGCTTTCGTCCCGATGATCGCATCCCGGAACGCGCTTCCGTGGCCGATCCAGCCGTGTGCATCCGAGAGGACGTAGGCGTCCGCGCCGTAGTCGGCGGCGGTATCTGGTGTCACGACCGCAGCGCTCGGATAGTCGACATCTGGGTAATCGACGGCAAACGAATCCTTGACCTCGTCCGCGGTCCCAGCTGGCAGGCTGCGGTGGGGAAGGATCGTCAGGGCGTCCTCGTCACCTTCGGGCAACTCCCGTTCTTCGGGCCAGAGACTTCCGGCATCCTCGACGACATCATCGACGAGGGCAGGCGTCGTTACCGGATCGGAAAGGCGTAGCTGGGCGATCCGGGCGGCCCCATCACGCTCCATCACCTCGAAGTAGTCGGTCATACCTAGCCCTGTCGCGGTGCGTGAAAGAGGCTATCGGTCCCGGACAGCCCACACGCTGGTCCTCGCGGACGTGTAGCGAACAGACGACACCGATCGTCCCCGGTGTGGCGTGTCGCGCAACCGCGAACCGCACCGGGGCAGTTTTCAGCGCATGGGCGCCGTTGGCCGCCCACTCATGGATAAAGCTGCGGACGACCACTACTGCTCGCCGAGGACGAACGACTCGACCCGATCGGGGATTCTGTCGAGGGCTGAAGCGGGCCAGTCCCAGTGGCCGAGCGTGAACTCCGTCTCGGGATTTGCCTCGACGAGCCGAACGACGCCGTCGGCAGCAGCCTCGTACGCACTCGCGTCGAGCCGGTTTGGAACCTCGGCAGTAAGCGGGTACGTCTCGGAGAGGGCGCTGGGAAACGGCCCGAATGGTGGGACGATCCTCCAGGACTCGTCGTAGTTGTTCGAGCTTGCTCCCTCCGTCAGAAGTACGGTCCCGTCGGGATCGAGCCGGTCGAGACGACGGTGGTGACGCCGAACTTCCGGGCGACGGGCGCTCTCGTGGGAGAGATAGAAGAACGTGCTCTTCGAGGCTGGATCCTCACGTTCGAGCTGGTCGGCGTGGTCACAGAGCGTGCGATAGCCATCGAGCATAGCGGGGTGGCTCCGCGCGCGCTCCTCGACGAGTTCGAGCAGGTCCCCGCTCCGGATTGCCTGTTTGATTCGTCGGATCTCCGCGAACGTCACGTGAAGATTGTGTGCTGCGAGTGCTTCCTCACGAGCTCGGTCCTCGAGGGCACGCAGGTCCTCCGGGGAGTGTTCTGTACAGACCGGACACGAGCAGGGGAGATACTCCAGTTCGTCGAGCTGCTCGGTCCCGCGAACGGTGAGATACCGATCATCACGTGCGTAGAGGGCGTATGCAGCGGAGTCGAACAGATCACAGCCCATCGCGACGGCGAGCGCGAACATCATCGGATGGCCGGCCCCGAACAGATGGACCGGGGCGTCGGCACCCAGACCGCGTTTAGCCCCTGCGACGGCATCCACCATGTCGCCGTAGCGGTACTCGTTCATCAACGGAACGACTGCGCCGATCGGGAACACGTCGTGGTCGGTGGCGTCGGCGTGTGCCCCGGCTTGCTCTCGCAGGTCGGGATACGTCGATCCCTGAACGGGTGCGCTCACCAGCATCTCGCCAGTATCGATCGACTCGGCCGCCTCGATACGTTCCTGTGTCGTCGCAAGTTCGGTTTCGGCGCGCTCGCGCGAGACATCCGGCGGCGTCGGGATGTCGACCGGCGTTCCGATATCGGAGCCGATTTCGTGTTGAAATCGGAGGATTTCGTCGGTTGTGACGTCGATCTCGCCGTATTCGGAGAGCTGGAAGGAGCCCGAATCGGTCATGATCGCACCGTCGAACTCGAGGAGATCGTGCAGGCCCTGTTCGCGGGCACTCTCGCGAAGCTCTTCGTTGCTGTGGATGATATACGAGTTTGTGATGAGGATCTCCGCGCCGAACTCTTCCTGGAGGCGAGCTGGTGAGATCGTCTGGAGGTTCGGGTTGATCACCGGTAACAACGCCGGCGTCTCGACCGTGACGCCAGCTCGCGGGACGGTTAGCTCACCGATCCGTCCTGCTGCATCGGCGTCCCGCAACTCGAAATGGTCACGCATGCTCGGGACGAGGGCAGGTGTTGGCCTAAGGATTCCGTTCGTCGGCGACCAGCGCGTACCGGAGCACCGCGAGCACCGTCCGACCGTCGCGGAGCTCGTCGTTCGCGACGGCGGCTCGAAGCTCATCGAAGGTCGTCGTCTCGACCCGGATGCTCTCGTTGTGGTCGAGATCCTGCTCGGCAGTCGGCTCACATCCCTCGGCGACGAACAGGTGATAGACGCTGTCTGCCGCACCGTTCATCGGCTCGACGGTGGTCATCTGCTCGAACTCCGCGCCCTCGTATCCCGTCTCCTCGCGAAGCTCCCGGCGAGCCGCTGCAGTCAGCGAGCCATCGTCCGGTTCGACGCTCCCGACCGGCAGGCCGCGGTTAACTCGATCGACTGCCTGCCGCCACTCTTCGATCACGACGACCTCGCCGTCGGAGGTGAACGGCAGTACGATCACCGCGGGGGGTTCCGAAAGATAATCGAACGTCGTTTCGGTCCCATCAGGGAGTCGAACGTCGTCGGTCACGATTTCGAAGCCGGGACAGGTATACGAGAGACGGGTATCGACGGTTTCCCACGAGAGGCTATCGTCAGTCACAGCATACCGTTACGACGGGAAGAGCAAAAACCCCGCGCTAGCCGCCTATCCCGGCGTGAAACGCCGTTATTTTGCTTTTTTCAGGACGTGACCGAGACCGCGAATGAAAGGGCGCGGATCGTCGAACCGAAGATTGTCGAAGCGTGAATCCTCGTAGCACGACCGGACGATCTCCCAGCCGGTTCGGTACGCTGGGGGTCGGGAAACGATGGGCGAGTCGTCGGTGAAGAGGCTTCTGAGATGGCCGAACTCGCCGTACAGCAAATGGGATCCGACGCCGACCTCGTACTGTGGATCGATCATGTCCGAGTGGCCGGTTGCCAGCAACCAGTAGTACCACGGGAAGTCAGCACCGGCACGAACCGCAACGGGAAGTGACTGCCAGAGTCGTGGGTTAATCTCCGTAAGCACGAACTCGCCGGTCTCCTCGTGACGCATATACTCGATGCACGCGAGGCCGTGATATTCGAGGCTGTCGAGGAGTTGACGCCCGACGCGTTCGAGTTCGGGAATGTCGACCGTTTTGCGATAGACGCCACCGCCGCCAGTGTAGGAGTTTCCGCGAATCTGTCGGTGCTGGAACGTCGCGAGTGCGTCGCCATGGTCGTAGAGCGCCCCGAAGACGTACTCGGCGCTCGAGGGGATGTACTCCTGAACGATCGGCTCGTGGCCCATCCTCTCCGTGAGTGCGTCCCGGTCCAGCTCCTCGCCCGGCAGATAATGGCTGACTGATTTTTCGGTTGCCGACTCACGGTCCAAGTACGAGTCGAGATATTCGCCAGCTAACAGGTTGTACCGGGATTTGACGATCAGTTTGTGATCGACCCGCTCGACTTTGGAGAGGAGGTGAGTATCGGGGGCGGGGACGCCGGCGTCGTTGGCCGCCTCGACGAGCAACACCCGGTCGTGGACGGTACGGAGCATCTCCATCGGCGGTGTCACCAGTGAAACGTGTTCGTCGAACAACGGCTCGTACAGCGAGAAGAGGTAGGTGTCCTGCGGTCTGAGCGGTAGAATCGTCTTCACGTCGTCGCGTGTTGCGAGCCGTAGCAGTGTATCCCGATAGTCGAGTAGATCGTCGTCCGGCGACGGGATACGGACAAACTCGTCACAGAAACGTGATCCCGCCGCAGGAACGGAGTCGTACTGTGAGGCGACGATCGTTCGGATTCCCCGGCGGGCCAGTGATCGGACACAGGAGTAACTGCCGGGGTCGAACCCGGTCGGGATTAGTACAGTTTCCTCACCAATGTCCGTTGACATGTCTTGTTGTTCTCTTATGGATGCTTTAGTATGATGAGGCTACTGACCGATGCGGACTCGAAGCCCTAATTTCGCGGGGGGAGACCGGTGAGACTGACAAAAAGGTATTAACGGCTGTACGAGAAGGAGAATGTACGTTACGGGAAGCCGTCACGGCTCCGGATGTGAACGAGTAATGAGCAAGGACACGATCGACGTAACTGAGGGAGAGTCAGTATTACTGTTGGGTGTCTCAGGCTCGGCGACCGACGCATGCTGCAACACGCTTTTGGATATTGGGAGCGCGGCTAACAGAGCGGAGATTAGCGTTCACTTCCCTGCGGACGTAACTGACCGGACTCGGCTCGACACGGGAACGACTGGACGACAGCCAAGCAAACAGGGACAGATCACGGTGGGTGATGTACTGCGCTCTGTCGAGTCGTCATCCCCGGATTTCGATGCCCCGGTGGCTACCGAAATCGTCGAAAACCCCGGAGACCTGGGCGAGATCGGAACGTCGGTGAGCAAGTTCTGCGAGACGTGGTCGACGAGCGACCACCGGATCGTCCTGTGTTTCGATTCACTCACGGAACTGCTGGAGTACGCTGATCCGGAGGTCGTCTTTCAGTTCCTACATACGTTGCTAGAGCGGCTCGACGGCGTGGATACCGTCTCACACTTCCATATCGATCCTGATAGTCACGACGAGCAGCTCATCTCCACGTTCTCGTCGCTGTTTGACGAGGTCGTCGATCCGGACGATGCAGGAGAGCTAATCGACGAGTCAGAGCTTGACGACGGCACGGACGAGTCCGCCCCGTCACTCGACGATGGGATCCCGGCGACATCTGGCTCCGCACAGGCGACCGATACCGATATCGCAGAGCGATTGGACGACGAGCCATCGACGAAGGATGACGACACATCGGGGCGGCGAAAGCCAAGTGCGGAAGCGACTGACACCGACATCGCCGAACGGCTAGAGAAACTCGATATCGAATCAGGCGAGTAGGCTCACTGATCGAGAACCGTCGTCAGTTCTGTGACGATCTCCGAAACCGGTGCTTGCGGATCGACCGATAGATAGAATCCTTCGTTCTCCCGGAGGATCCGGACGATCGCCGCATAATCAGTGTAGGTTACGAAGGCGTTCGTCTCGGTCACCTGGGGATACAGTTCGTTGAACAGCTCCCGTTCGAGAAAGTCGACGTTCATATACTCGTGAATGACATCGCCGACGACCCAGATATCGGTCTCGGTATCGTACTGGTCGAGCGCCGTATCACTAACATA
>LFFM01000298.1_pt1 | contig 33408 bp, 34 predicted proteins | sample 643131 | NCBI WGS metagenome assembly LFFM01 (sample SAMN03777445, study PRJNA286221) | soda lake metagenome | biome: soda lake; feature: Kulunda steppe; material: water; isolation source: sample Tc-Br brine of Tanatar trona crystallizer | place: Russia: Kulunda steppe | collected 2011-07
AGGACGGTGTCCTGTTCGACGTGGACCTCGAGGAACGCGTCCCACGCGCTGCAGTCCAGTCGTCCCTCGCCTCGATAGCCAATCGCCTCGAGTGCTGTCTCGAGGGTCGTCCCGTCGTCGGCCGTCAGCGCCAGCGTGTCCTCGAGGCTTCGCTGGCCGGTCGCCACGCTCGAGCCGAGTAGCCCGCCACCGAAGCGGGTGCCCTCTTCCTCGGTAAACGAGACGACGATGAGGGGTCGATCCGGTTCGGCCCCCGTCGATTGCAGGGCGCGGACGGCCTCGAGAGCCGCGTACACGCCGAGTGGGCCGTCGAAGATGCCGCCCTCTGGGACGGAATCGAGGTGGCTCCCGGCGGCGACAGGCGGCGCGTCCGGGTCGGCGCTCTCGGATGCCCAGGTACCGGTGATGTTGCCGACGGCGTCGACCTCGATCCTGAGGCCGGCGTCCTCGAGGCGGTCACAGAGATAGTCCCGGGCGCTTCGGTTGGCCTCGCTCCCGGTTAGCACGGTTCGCCCGCGGGCGTCGGGGTCGTCGGTGTCGATTGCGCCGAAGGCGGCGTTTGTCTCGAGGTCAGCCCTGAGACGGTCCACGTCGACAGGTGTCATGCGTCGCAGTGGGTATTGGAGGGTGAAGGTCGTTTTGCCCCCGGCGAGAGACAAGTCGGGCAACGGTGATTCCTCCATCCAATAGAGCCTTCACTCGAGGCCGGGAAGTGGCGAACATGGACGAGTTGATCGAAGCCGCTCGTGAGATCCAGTCGGCGGCGCACGTCCCCTATTCGGACTACCGCGTGGGTGCCGCCCTCGAGACTGCCGACGGCTCCGTCTACGTCGGGTGTAACCTCGAGAACGCCAATTACAGCAACAGCCTACACGCCGAGGAGGTCGCGATCGCGGAAGCGGTCAAGACGGGCCACCGCGAGTTCAGCCGGATCGCCGTCAGTTCAGGCAGACGGGACGGCGTCACCCCCTGTGGGATGTGCCGCCAGACGCTCGCCGAATTCGCGGACGACGACCTGCAGGTCATCTGTGACGAGGGCGAGGACGAGCCACCAAGTGAGTACACCCTGGGAGAGTTGCTACCGAACACGATCTCCGAGGAGATGCTCGAGTAGGGCGTGTCTCTGACCGGTCGCTTTCGACATCCCGCCTGCCTGGCAGCCGCCCCTCGAGCCCGGTGGCGTCCAATTCGAGGATCCTCGTGGGTCACCTCATACGGATTCGTGTCTTCGCTTACCGGTGAGTGCCAGTCCCGGTTCGGCACTCACCAGTAAACAGTGACACTAAACCGTATCAGTCGGGGTACTGGGTCGCGCCTGTAGTCGCACCCGACCCCCTCGTCCGCACGGTCAGTACTGGGGCCGGCGCACGCCCGATGACTCGCTGTGAGACACTCCCGACCACGAAGCGCTCGAGGGGTGACCGACTCTCGGTTCCCACGACGATGAGGTCGATATCGTGGTCTTCGGCGTACTCGAGCAGTTGCTCGTGAACGAGCCCGTGCTCGACAGACCGCTCGACCGCGAGCCCACGGGCGGTCGCTCGCTCGGCAACGGTCTCGGTCGCCTCGTGGCTGGCTGTCTCGAAGGCCTCGAGCACCACATCCATTTGCGAGTGGACGTCGTCGACGACCGAAACGGCGTGGACGGTCGCACCGGTCGCCTCGGCCAGATCGAGCCCGTGAGCGACGGCCCCTTCGACGCCGGGGCGTCCGTCCGTCGCGACGAGAATGTCCTCCATCGGGGTGACGGGAGTCGAAACCTGTCTGCTAACGGTGAGGACTGGGCAGGGAGCCTCGCGGACGATGGCTCCCGCTACACTGCCCATGATCCACCGCCGAACGCCCGTTCGACCGTGGGTACCGACGACGATCACGTCAGCGTCGTGTTCGTCGGCATCCTCGAGGATGGCCGCTCTGGGGTCGCCCGCCAGTACCCTCGTCTGGACTGGCACGTTCCGTTCCTCACCGGTCGACCGTGCAGCTGCGAGCAGGCTATGGGCGCGTGATCGCTCCCCGGATTCGCTATCACCGCCCGACGCCGGTTGGTCTTCGACCACGGTGACGATGCGGAGGTCCGCTTCGAGAGTGGGTGCCAGTTCGAGTGCCTGTTCGACGGCCCTCGATGCCGTCTCGCTGCCGTCGGTCGCGACGAGCAGTTGGTCATACGGGGACATGGGGATCACACCACGTCGAGTGGCTTGAAACCGGCTGGCCAGTTTCGATGATTCTCACCCGAGAAACCCGGTGATTGATGACCGTGCCACTCACATTCACGGACGAATGCGCCTCGACGAGTACATCGAGGAGCTGGAACCCGACGAGGAGGCTCGTCGTCGCCAGCTCGCAAAGGAGAAATCCTACGCCATCACCGACCACCTCGAGGACTTCGAGCGAAACTTCGAGCAACGGCTCTCGGGTGACACGCTGGTCGGGTCGACGGCCCCCTCGATCTTCGTCGGTCGGTCGAACTACCCGGATATCCCCGTTGGCGTCCTCTCGCCCGTCGGTGGCGAGGACGAGGCCGAAGAGTACGTCACCGACGGCAACTGGTACCGGCAGGGCTACGGGATCGACGACGTCCTCCAGCGCCGAACCGGCCTCTTGAACTCCAACAAGCGCGCCAACGTGGATGCACCGGGGATCGCCAGTCGGCTCGCCCCCTCCGTCCACGACGTCTGGGACGGCTTCGTCGGCGTCCAACGCGAGGTCGCCATCTCGGATCGGCCCGTGGATCTCGAGATCGGGCTCCAGGAGAAACCGGACCTGGGGCTGGACACGGGCACCGACGTCGCCACGCCACGGGGGCCACGGGCGACGGCCAACTCGGCCGACCTGCGAGAGAACCCTCACGTGCCCCGCCCCGTGGAGAAGACCCTCGAGGACGACGACTGGCAGGCCCAGGGGGCGATGACCTACCTCTATCGACGAGGGTTCGACGTCTACGAGATCAACTCGATCCTCTCGGCGGGGGCCCTGGGTGAGGCTGCCCAGCGTCGCCTCGTCCCCACGCGGTGGTCGATCACGGCCGTCGACGACACCGTGGGACAGTACCTCCGCGGGCGGATCAGGAACGCCTCGAGCATCGACGAGGTGCAGGTCTGGGCGAACGAGTACATGGGCAACCGGTACTGGATCGTGCTCGCCCCTGGCAGCTGGGAGTACGAACTCGTCGAGATGAAGGCCCCGGGCAGCATCTGGAACCCCGATCCAGGGGGCTCTCTCTGGATGGCCAGCGCGTCGGAGGGCTTCGAGGGTCGCTCGAGTTACGTCGAAGAGACCGCCGGGGCGTACTACGCCGCCCGGCTGGGCGTGCTCGAGCACCTCGAGTCGATCGGTCGCCAGGCGAAGTGTCTGGTCCTGCGCGAGGTGAGCGACGACTACTGGGCTCCCGTGGGCGTCTGGCAGGTTCGTGAGAGCGTCCGCAACGCGTTCGAGGGCGAGTGCGGGACGGCGGAGACGTTCCACGAGGCCGTGGGAACGATCGCCCAGCAGTTGCCGGTCTCACTCGCCCGACTCCAGCGAAAGTCCGAGCTGGCTGCGGGCTTGCAGTCGAACCTCGCGGCGTTCACTCGCCCGTCGAAACTGTAGGCGTCGTCCTGCCTCCAGCGGTCGCCTTACTGTCTCGAGGTGTCGTCCTCGTCGCTCAACAATCCTTCCTCGTCATCGTCGTCATCGTCATCATCACCAGCCAGCCCGTCGTCGTCACCGAGGAGGCCGTCGTCGTCATCGTCGTGGTCCATCAGTCCGTCATCGTCGTCATCGTTTCCAATGAGGCCACTGTCATCATCACCAATCAGGCCGTCATCGTCGTCCCGATCCCTCTCCAGATCCGTCCCGCCGGTCACACTCCCATCGGCGTCCGGCGTTCGGGCTCCATCGCCTTCGTGTTCGGCAACTCGCCCACCGTGGTGTTGATCAGGGGTGTGGTCTCCGGTGCCGGTGGTTCGATCCTCGTCCACCGAACGTCCCTCGTCGCCCAGTGGGCTGTCGTCTTCATCATCGTCACCCACCAGCCCGTCATCACCACCGATGATCCCGTCGTCGCCCATCATCCCGTCGTCGTCATCGTCACCGATGGTCCCGTCGTCGTCCGACACGCCACCCTGTTCATCGAACCGCCCTGCATCGCGAGCTCCTTCCGCTCGAGCACCGGCATTGCTTCGGCGTCCTGGCTCACTCGTACCCATGGTACCGGTGTCTCCATCGACAGTTGCGCCTGTTTCGGTGCCCTCACCGAGCCGTTCGGCCTGGTGGAGGTGAACGGTGTCCTCGCCCTTGTCAGCGATATCGCTCTCCCTTAGCGTGATCGTCTCCTCACTCTGTGCACTCCATCCGAGGGCGGCTTTGATACTGTCAGTGAGGCCCGGATCCGGGTCGACGTAGGCGTGGTCATCGTCGACGTCTGTCACCAATCCGATTTCCTCTCCGTTTGCATTGACGACCCGTTTCCCGACGTCTTCAGGAACGAATGTTGCGGACATGACGAGTAACCCTAGGTGATCCATCGTCATGCACCTGCGCCCTGCATTCGCGCGTTCGAGGTCCGACCCAGGCATCCGGTCCCAGACAACCTGAATTGCTTCTCCTGTCCCTGTGGCCGTGGCTACCCGTTTGTCCTCGGTTGCTGGGTATCATCTACAGGCGGTCGTGATAGAGCCGATCCTTGATGACTCGAGCGGTCCCAATCGCTTGCCCTTCAAACGGGATATTGGTGGGGATATAACGGCTGTACGTGGACAGGGGAAGAGGGATGTGTGTTGACCAAACGATCACTAAATCCTGACATTCACAAAATCTTAGTCATATTTAAGGGAAAAAGTTTATATCCGATGGGTTAGCTACCCGATTGGTATGGCACGCGAACAGTCACGACAGCATATCGATAGCTCCGGCGGACGGTCAGGCTCGGCTGACGGTCGGCTCAACCGACGCTCGTATCTCAAGCTCGCAGGCGCAGCAACGGCCGCTGCGGTCGCCGCGGCGACGGCTGCAGGAGCGAGCGATGGCGACTACGACGTGATCGAGGTCGATCCCGGTGAACGGCGCGTCATCCGCGTCGACTCGGGCGAGACCTTCGAAAACGCCGTCATCGACGTCAGTGCCGACGGGGCCTCGGCGATCATCACCGCGATGGGCACGAACTGGACCATCCGAAACGTCGGCTGGCGAGGCGTCTCGGCCGACGAAACGTTCATCGGCTGTGCGGACTCCGGCGGAAACACCTCTACCATCGAGAACGTCTACATGGGTGACGGCGCGGAGCCAGGCCACCGGAACGGGCTCGGCATCTGGCTGGGCCGCGACCACTCGGGACATCTCGACATCAATCGAGTCAATATCCAGATGATGGGTGACAACTCGTTTTACCTCTCTGCGCCCCACCATTACGGGGACAACGGGACGGTCCACCTCCGGAACTGTTACTCCCGGAACTCCTGGGTCGCCCACTACCGCCTCGGGAACGGGACGCTCGAAAACTGCGTCGCCGTCAACGAGGCAACCGACGTCGACGAGCGTCATGGCCGCGGCGTCTGGGCGTGGGACCCAGGCCCGGTCGAGGTCCGGGGCTGTCACTTCGCCATGAACGGGTACCACTACTCGTTCCGAAACGGCGGGAACGGGGAGGGGGCCAGCGAGATTAGCGTCACCGACACGGAGTGGGATACGGGCTTCAACGGAGGCTACTTTGACCCACACGGCCCCGTGAACTTCGAGGGCGGCAACGGGAACGATCCCGAGGATTTCTACCCCGAAGGCTGCCCAACCAGCCCAGAGGAAGCCGCCGGCGGCGAGGGCGCCACGGGCGGTTCTCGGGAATACGACCACACGCTTCGTCTCGAGGGCGAAGCCGAGTACTATCTCGAGGTCGACGAGGAACTCGCCCCACGAAGCGGGTTCGAACAGTATCTCGAGTACGGCGAGGCCTACGGCGAAGACTGGGCCGACTGGTGGGTGAGCACTTGGACCGAGTGGCGCTTCAACGGCGACGTCACGCGGCTCGATCTCGAGGACGTCAACGATCTCACCGTCTACTTCGACGGCGAGGAGATCGACCCGGACGATCTCGGCGAGAACAGCCCCTCGAACGAGGACGAGGGGGATGACGAATCTGAGACCCAGATCCTCCGGATGGAGGGCGTCGGCGACTACGCCTTCGAGACTGACGGCACGGTCGAGCCCACCGACGAACTCGCGCAGTTCCTCACCGAGGGCGACAGCTACGGCGAGAACTGGGCGGACTGGTATCTCACTGGATCCTGGACCGAGTGGCGGGTCACCGGTGACTTCGAGCGGTTCGAGGTCGACGCCTACGATGGGACGGCTCCCGACCTCACGTTCTTCCTCGATGGCGAGGAAGTCACTCCCGAAGAACTGGGCGTCACGGGCCTCGGGGATGATTCGACGACCACCATTCGCATGGAGGGGGTCGGCGAATACTACTTCGAGACCGATGGCACCGTCGAGCCGGCGGTGTTCAGATAAGAATGAAAAGTGAGGCGGTTTGTTTTTTGAGTGTCTATGGCAAAAAACGACCGCCTCAATGGCTGTTTGGACGAGATCGAGTTAGGTTTTGTGGAGCGAGAAGCGACACCGCGTTTTTTGATGAAGCTCGGTATTCAACTCCATATGGCTGGGTTATCACTTTCGAATACCGTCTCGGTTCTTGAAATATTTGGTGTCAAACGTGCTCGGTCTACCGTTCACAACTGGGTTCACAAGGCTGATCTACAGCCCAAATCTGATCAGAACCCGGATCACGTTGCGGTCGATGAGACCGTGATCCAACTCAATGATGAGTAGTATTGGCTGTACGCGGCTGTCGATCCCAAGACAAACGAATTACTCCATACAAAGCTTGAGCCGACCAGAACAAACGTTCTCGCCCACGCGTTCTTTGCTGAACTCCGCGAGAAACACGACGTTGAAAACGCCGTCTTCCTCGTCGATGGAGCCACCCCGCTGAAAGACGCTTGTCGTCGTCACGGCCTCGAGTTCAGATACGAAAAACATGGAAATCGGAACAGTGTCGAACGTGTCTTTCGAGAGATAAAACGACGAACTAACAGTTTCTCAAACTATTTCAGCAACGCCAAAGCAGACACCGCCGACAATTGGCTTCGATCTTTCGCCTTTGCATGGAATCAACTTATCTGAACACTACCGTCGAGCCCAACGAGGATCTCGCACGATTCCTCGAGCAGGGCGACAGCTACGGCGAGAACTGGGCGGACTGGTATCTCACCGGTTCGTGGACCGAGTGGGAGGTGACCGGCGAGTTCACCACCTTCGAGGTGTCCGCACACGATGGGACCGAACCGGACCTCACGTTCTACCGTGACGGCGAGGCGGTCGACCCCGCGGAACTCGGCGTCAGCGGTCTCGACGATCCCGGCGAGCGCGTGTTGCGTCTCGAGGGGACGGCCGATTACGCCTTCGAGACCGACGGGACGGTCGAACCAGATCCCGAGATCGCACAGTGGGTCACCAAGGGTGAAGGGTACGGTGACGACTGGGCTGACTGGTGGCTCAGCGACTCCTGGACCCAGTGGCACGTCAGCGGGCGCTTTACGGCGTTCGATCTCGAGGCCGTCGACGGTGACGGACCGGATGTGACGGTTTTCCTCGATGGCGAGGAGGTCGACCCCGCCGAGCTGTAACCGGGCCGCTACTTGCATCCTCGCTTTCCTTTCCGCTCGAGCGGATGGGTGAACGCCTCGAGCGGATGGGTGAACGCCTCGAGCGGATGGGTGAACGCCTCGAGCAGATGGGTGAACGCCTCGAGCAGATGGGTGAACGCCCCGAGCAGATGGGTGAACGCCTCGAGCAGACGGGTGAACGCCTCGAGTTACGGACAACCCAGACTATTTGTCGGTGATGGCCGATGAACGACCCATGCAAACCGAATCGGACGACGGCGTCTACCGAATTACGTTCGATCGACCGGGCGTGTTGAACGCCTTCTCGACTGAGACGGCCGAAACGTTCGCCGAAACGATCGAGCACGTTTCGGCGAACAGCCGCGACTATCACGCCGTCGTGCTCACGGGGAACGGCCCGGCGTTCAGTGCTGGTGGAGACATCGAGGCGATGGCCGACCGCGAGGAGCGGCCACAGGACGCCTTCGATCGCATCACGGAAACCTTTGGGCGCGTCGTCGAGGCCATGCTCGAGTGCCCGCTCCCGATCGTCGCGAAGGTGAACGGCGACGCGGTAGGGGCGGGACTCGCCATCGTCGGCCTCTCGGACTTCGCCTTCGCCGCCGAGGACGCCACCTTCTCGTGTGCGTTCGTCCGCGTCGGCCTCATCCCCGACACCGGCGGCACGTTCCTCTTGCCTCGACTCGTCGGGCTGCGAACGGCGAAGGACCTCGCGTTCACCGGACGCTTTTTCGGCGCCGAGGAAGCCGTCGAGATCGATCTGGTAAACGAGGCCGCTCCGGCCGACGAACTCGACGAGCGGGTCGCTGAGACCGTCGACCGCCTCGAGCGTCGACCAACCGAAACGATCGGGCTGATGAAACGCGCGATGCACGAAAACCTCGGGCGCCACTGGGGCGAGGCTCTCGAGTACGAGAATCTCCTGCAGGTGCAAGCCTACACCTCGGATGCTCACGAGGAGGGAGTCTCCGCGTTCCTCGAGGGACGAGAACCGAGGTTCAACGAGGACTGATACGGTTTACTGTAGTCTCTTACCGGTGATTGCCGACCCGGTATGGGCAATCACCGGTAAACAGTTACAGCAATCCGTATGAGAGGGAGTATCGTCGAGTTCACACTTTTGTCTGAAGAACCGCGGCCCAGCCCAGAAGACCCGGTTTCGAGACCGCCGGTTGGCGACGAGAATTCCTCTCGGCGGCTCAGTCTGAGCTACGGACCGCCGTTCACGGCCACACATCGGCCGTCGGCGATGAAACCGAGTCCACCACAATCCAGCCCCGCTCGATCAATCCGCCAGTGCCCCGCCACTCGAGGTGTCGTTCGTGAGAGCCAGTTCGATCCCGGCGTCGGCGTCCATCGAGATGCGGACGTCTGCCACCCGGCGACCGTAGACCGTCGTGTGCTTGCCCGACTGACAGAGGCGGAGCTGTTCGTCGAGGAGGGAGGCCGCCGAAAGCATCTCGAGCTTTCGGTAGGTGGTCGAGAGCGGGACGTCACAGTGCTCGGAGAGTTCCGAGGCCGACATGAGTTCGTCGGCATCGGTGAGGGCCTCGAGAATGATTCGACAGTCCGCGTCGTTGAGTGCATCCAGAACGGCCTCGACGTCGTCCTCCTGAGAGAGGGTGATTTCGTCAGGAGTTCCCGTTTGTCCGAATTTGTTGCCGACCTGCGATGAGTAGCTCATATCTGGAGGTATGCGTGAGATGCCAACCAGCGTTGACCACCGATAGCGTGGGTGGTTTATAAACGAACACCGATCGGATGCTCGAGCGAGTGTCAACAGGTAGCCTGATTGGCCAGCCGTGGCGCTATGGACGGAAACCGGATACTGGTGTTCCAGCGAGCGAGTCACGTTGGAGGACCGTACCCCGATCACGCGCCGCTATCGGCGATCAGCGACGTGTCACGACAGCAACCCCGCTCAGGAATCGCTGGCGGCCTCGGCTTCGAAGTCTGTCTTGGCCTCGAAGTCGGTCTCACTCACGGGGGAGCCACAGACCGCACAGCCGTTCTCGACGAGGGCCTCGCGCATGGCCTCGTTGACCGAGATGGACTGACCACATTCCGAACAGACGAATGTGTAGTCCTCGCTGCTACTCATTGGTGCAAATTGACGCGGCCGTCGTTATAAGTACCCCACACTCGTTCCGGAGACGTGAGAATACCTCACCAGCCCGGCCGATGACGGGGCTACAGTACCAATTGAAACGAGTTACACACCCTCACAGCGAGTCGGCTCAGAACCGATTTGGCACCGGTTCTGAGCCACGGTATCGTGAGGGTGTGTGCAATGACGTTCAGTGGCTACTATAATCGCAACCGACCCGCTCAAGGGCCATCGGCTCAAATACCTCGAGTGGACCCACATGGCATCGGGAATCAGGGCGACGGTGCGAATCGATGACGCGGACGCCTGTCCGATCGCGACATTTGCCGCCGAAACCGGGACACGTATCGATCAGGTATCGACTAGCGTCGCCGCGGGAACCGCCAACGCAACCACGGAGTTTCTAGCGGCCACCGACACCCCGAGTGAGGATGAAATCGAGGGCCCAATCTTCTCCTACGGCGAACTCAACCTCTATCGTCGCGAGCACGACGGGGAGGCCAGTTGTCCCTGTGCCTGTCTCGGCGAGTTCGGGTGTCCCGTCCACCGCTACGTGATCGAGGACGGGGCGATCACGCTCGTCTTTCACGCCGCCGAGTTCGAGCAGCTACAGGAGATCATGGCGACCTTTCGAGATCGATATCCGGGCGTGGACGTCCAGCAACTCCTGCATCCGCCCCTCGAGGGTGACCACGACCAACGCGTGTTCGTCAATCGAGGAAAACTCACCGACAGGCAACACGAGGTACTCAAGGACGCCTACGAGGCGGGTTACTTCGAGCGTCCACGCGAAGCGAACGCGACCGAACTCGCGGCGGAACTGGGGATCAGCCAGTCGACGTTTACCGAACACCTGGTGGCTGCACAGCGGAAGCTGTTCGCAGACGTGTTGGCCGACGATTCCTGATCACCGAGTGCCCCGTGTGGTGTGCTCGGAGAGCCGAAAGGGGTTAATGGTCGGGGAGCAGTATCTCTCATACGACGATGCCATTAGCCGAGGAAACCGACATGTCGGCGGCAGAAATCGATTCGTTTTTGCGCCGCCACGAGACCGGCGTGCTGGCGCTGGCGGCGGCTGACGAGCCCTACGCGATCCCCATCTCCTACGGGTACGATGGCGACGATGGTACGTTCTACATGCGAATCGTCTCGACACCGGATAGTGAAAAGCGGGACTTTCTCGCGTCCAGTCCCGCCATCCGACTGGTCGTCTACGAGGAGGCCGACGACGGCGAAACTTATTGGAGCGTCGTGGCAACCGGCGATCTCGAACAGATCGATCCTTCGGATCTCGACGTCGAGGAGATCGAACAGTACGGGGAGACCCGCCGGCCGCTGTTCGAGATCTGGGGAACGTCGAAAGCGGACCTCCGTATCCAACTCTATCGGTTCAAACCGGACGAAATCAGTGGTCGCCGGACGGACGTCGACCGGACCGCTGAGTGAGCGGAATGGGTGTCGCCTTCCCGTGATCAACGCACCGGAACGGTGATCACCGGAACGTGGTGACGAGTTCCGCGCTGAAGCCTCCGCGATCGACACCGCAAAGATGCCTACGGATTTGCGAGCGCCACGACATTCACGAGCGGCGCTCCTCGTCGAAGGACCGCACGGACCTCGAATCCGTCCCACCGGGGTCGTCACTGGTGTCGGCCCAGAGACCGCAGTACGGACAGCCGTGCGTCCGCACCGCGTCACGAAGGGGCGCAGGGAAGGTACCGTGGCAATCGGGGCAGATGAGTTGCTGGGTCGGCATTGGTGGATCGCTCCGTACGTCGGATACTGTCATGGGCCCCCATGGGTGGAGACCCCCTTTAGAACGGGGTGTTTTTAGGTGTCACGGGATCTGCCGTATCGTTTCACTGATGATTGCCTCTACCGAGGACAATCACCGGCAACCGACGACGGTAACCCACAGCAGTCGTTATCGGTTGGACTCGAGGTCGCCTGAAAGGTGGACTTTGTCGTCGCCGATTTGATCGATGGCCCCCTCCTGGAGCGGATAGGTATCCTCGCTCGTGTCGTCCCAGCCCAATTTGGCTCTGATCGTGTCGGTCAATCCAGGGTCGGGTTCGACGTGAGCGGTACCGTGTTGCATTGCGGTGATCACGCCGATCGATTCGCCGTTGGCGTTGACGACGGTCTTGCCGATGTCGTCGTCGGAGAGTTCGTGTCGCATTCCAACTAGGCGGTCTACGATCGGACCATTGAGCGTGGTGCCTGCCGTTGCAGGCACCCGCTCATCGGGACCAGTGGGGTGATCACGTACGGGTGCAGTGATCCCCGGCAAGAGGCGGTACAACCCCGATCAAACATCGGATCGGGTGAACACCACCTGACTGACGATCACCAGCACAAGCGTCATGCCAACCAACACGACCGCCCCGACTAGATCGTAACTGCTCTCGAGTAACACCTCGTTTGGATCGTAGTACCGCATGGGGGCTACTGCCCCCACGACCTCGTAGTCGGTGTTCTTGAGGAGCGATTCGAGGAGATAGAGCCCGAAGGTGACGCCCAGAGCGACCCGCTGGGCGATGGCGACACGGTCGAAGACGACTGAACACAGCAGCCCGATGCCGGCACAGGCGAAGAGGTATGGGACCGAGAGCAGGTGGACGGCCAGCAGGTCCACGGCCGAGAGCGGTTCGTCGATCACCTGCGCGCCGACGTACAGGGCGACCGGCGTCACCAGATTTATCGTGACGATCGGCAGGCCAAGTGCGAGAAACCGCTCGGCGACGACGCGCGCTCGCGAGACAGGGAGGGCCAAAATCGAATCCATCCGTCCGCGGTCGACGTCGTCGGCGATCAGGCCGGCCCCGCTGTAGGCGATGTAGAGGCCCAGGAGGATAATCCAGCCGAAGACGTAGAGTTCGAACGCGAGAAATCCCTCGAGGGAGGCCATCGTCTCGACGTCGAACAACTGCAACAGCGCCTCGGGGTAGGCCTCGAGCAACTCGTCTTCCTCGAAGGAGTCGGCAAAGGAGGGATAGATCCAGAGCACGAGGCCGGCCAGCGCCAGGAGTGCGAGCGAGAGATACGTGGTTCCCCGGAGCCGTTTGCGAGCGTCGTATCTCGCGAATTCAAGCATCGAACGCACCCCCACTGTTCGCACTCTCACCATCACCGACACCATCACTCGCGGCGGTGTCTGACTGGGTTGCCGGTGTGGGGCCCTCGTCGCCACCGGCACTCGAGTTCGCACCCTCGTCAGCGTCGTAAAAACGCATGAACACCTCCTCGATTGGGGCCTCTTCGATCGCCAGGTCGAGCAGGTCGACGTCCCGAACGGTGGTCAACAGGTGGTTGATGTCGCCGGTGTAGGTGAACGTACATTCGGTGACGCTGGGTTTCCGTCCCAGTGGGGGCGTCCCTGTAGTCCCAGCTGCCTGGGTGTTCGCTCCATCACCCGTAGTACCCGGTGAGCCCTCGTCCGCGGCCCCGGTCGACGCTTCGTTCACTGATTCGTCCCCGCGCTCCCGTCTGGCGTCGTCCCCGCCGCCGACCTCCAGTCCGTGAACGCCTGAGAGCTGGCGGATCGATTCGAGCGAAAACGGCTCACGACTGTTGATCCGGACTGATTTTCCGCTCCGATCGAGCAGCGACTCGATCGGATCGACGGTCACTAGTCGTCCCTCTCGGATAATCCCCACCCGGTCACAGAGCCGGCGGACCTCGCTGAGAACGTGCGAGGAGAGAAACACCGTCAGTCCCCCCGCACGCTCCGCGCGGAGGAAGTCGCTGAATCGCTGTTTCATCAGCGGATCCAGCCCGCTGGTGGGCTCGTCGAGGATAACCAGATCAGGGTCGTGCATGAATGTCGCCACGATCCCCAGTTTCTGGACGTTTCCTCGTGAGTAGTCCCTGACCTGTCGCTCGAGGGGTGGATCGAACGACTCGAGGAGTTCCTCGCGTCGCGACTCGCCTTTGATGCTGCCGTGAAGGTCGAGAACTTCCTCGCCGGTCGCCTCCTCGTCGAAGCCCGGTTCGTCCGAGAGATAGCCGAGGCGGCGTTTGACCTCGATGAGCCCTCGGCGATCGGCAACGTCCTGACCCAGGACCCTGGCGGTTCCCGCCGTCGGCGAAATGAACCCCAGCAACATTCTGATCGTGGTCGTCTTTCCGGCCCCGTTCGGGCCCAGGTAGCCGAATATTTCGCCGTGATCGACCGATAGTGTGAGCTCGTCTGCGGCGACGACGTCCCCGTAGTCCTTGGTTAGTCCATCGAGTTCGATCGCGGCCATACCCCTCCATTCGCCACCCACCTATTTGGGTGTTGACGGCTTCTCGTGCGAGTGGGCGGTCGCCCCCAGCGATCCCAGGAGCTGGACCGCAGGGGCACTACGCGAGGATCCAGCGGGTTCTTGCCACTCGAGGTGAACAGTCGCGCATGAACGCGACCATCAGGCCCTACGACCCCGCGACCGATAGAGGCGCGCTCTGGGTACTGAAACGTGGCTTCGAACTGGGGCTTGGCGAGGGGACCGGCACCGACGACAAACGTGAGCGATACGCCGCGAAACTCGACGACGCGTATCGACGGGACTACCTCGAGTGGGTCGAGCGCTGTCAGGCCAAGCAGTCGGGGGTGATGGCCGTCGTGACGGTGCCACTCGAGAGTCCGGAGGCGGGAGCACTCCAATCGAACCAACACCCCAACGCCCAGAACGAACTCGTCGTTGACGATCAGGCCATCGTAGGGTACGCCTTCCTGTTGCCCGAACGGCTGGCGTACATCTGGGATGCCGCGGTCCTGAACGAAATCTTCGTACTCCCGGCGGCTCGGGGGACCGGCGTCGCGGACGCGCTCATGGACCACGTACTCGAGGTCGCCCGCGGGCAGTCGCTTCCGCTGGATCGCCTCGTGCTCGACGTGGATCGAAAAAACGAGCGTGCTCGAGCGTTCTACGATCGGTACGGGTTCGATCACTGGGGGGAGATCGTCGCGAGAGATCTCTGAGCGGGGTCCTGGGTGCTGTTGAAATCCTTTGGACCTGGCGGTAACTGCGTGATGAATAGCGGGCGCGAACGTGTCGCTGACTGAAGATTGATCCGGGACGGACACCGAACGATCAGTGCAGATGAGAAGGCGTAAACTGAGACGCCATTCCCCCACATAAATGTAATGTGAACGTACTGATTGATACTCAAACGTGAATTACTCGCGGAAGTGAGTTATATTTGATGTTGAATAGTACCTATACCCCCGGGAAAAGACGATTTCAGTCAATAAAATGACCTCTCAAAAGGTGTCCGCTTCAGATGAAGGGAGCACGGTACACGGATCGGTTGTCATTCCGGCGGTTTCTGTACCGAGCACTGATATTTGTCTTCGTTCGCTTGCCCCAACCGGGGTTCACACCGTGGTTGTCTCTGAAGATTCGAAAGCGAAATCGTTTCATTCGAAATACTGCGATGAGGCCGTACTGGTCCCTGACCCGACAACAGATCTCGAGGGATATGCAAGGGCACTGCTCGCACTCGCCCGTCGCGACGACGTCCTCACTATCGTCCCAGTTCGCGAACCAGATATTTTCGTTCTTTCAAAACATCGGGAGGCCTTCGCCGAGCACGTTGCAACCCCATGGCCGACTCTCGAAACGCTGGGACGCGTTCACGATCGAGTCCTTTTAACGGAGGCTGCAGCAGCCGCTGGCGTTCCGGCCCCCAGTACACGCCCGCTCAGCGAGGTTGAAACAGTCACTGAACCGTCCGTCGTCAAATCCCGCTACAACCTCCTTGTCGATGAGTACGTCGACACAGTTCCGCCGGGCCACGTGGTACAGAACAACACAATCGAACACGTACAACCCTGTACAGTGCCACCGGCAGAGCGGCTGCAGGAGGCATTCAACCACGACCCCATCTTTCAGGAGTTCGTGCCGATCGACGAAGAGTACATGATTGGGGCACTCTACGACCATGGCGAACCGCTGGCGATGGTCCAACACAAACAGATACGGGGTGAATCATACACTGGTGGCGGTGGTGTCTATCGAGAGTCCATCTACGATGAGACACTCGAGAACGATGCACTGGCGCTACTCGACGAACTCGAGTGGCACGGACTCGCCTGCATCGAGTACATGCGACACCCCAAAACGGGCGAATTTTACTTGACCGAAATCAACCCCAGAATGTGGACCTCACTCTCGGCCAACGTCCAAATGGGTGCGGACTTCCCGCGCCACTACTGGCAACTAGGGACTGATCGCTCAGCGGACATCGATGCAGAGTACGATCGAGGTGTCGGATGCCATTACCTCAAAGGTGAGTTGATGTACGTATTGAGTCTTCTCCGTGATGACTCGTCACTCATCGACCGTCCTTCACTTCCGCAAACGATTCTCGAGATCGTTGGCTCATGCTATAGACACTCGAATTTTGATGTGTGCAGCCGTGACGACCCACAACCATTTATCCAAGATGTGTTGGTGGAACTGAGTGGGCTCGCTCCTGACACCGCCACAGTTCGTAAACTCGAGCGCTACACCAATCGAACAGACCCACCAGTGCATTGGCGCGAAGCAACGGATGAGATCGCTACGAAGGAGCGGGTGAGGCACTGAAAGTCGTTGCACACACCCTCACGATACCATTGCTCAAAGCTGGTGACGAATCGGGTCTGAGCCATCTCACTGTGACGACGTGAAACTCGTTTCGGTAGCTACCCTCGCTCGATCTTCAAGTTGTCTCGACTGGCTCGTCATCCTGACGACGGCCCACAACCGCGTAGCCAAGGCCACCGCCAATGGCCCCGAACAGGAACGGATAGATCAACCCGGCAGTGAGGATGGCATCGAACGGGACGGGCCGAATAATTCCCGCATCGACGGCCACGGTCGTGAGCACGAGCGCGACGACGGTACAGGAGAGGTAGCCAACGAGCACCATCGCTCCCGTGGTCGCCCCGTCGACCCACTCCTCGAGTCCATGGCGGTGTCGGTAGGTGGTGAGTGCGCCGGCACCGACCAGCACCACCGGCGGCAATACGAAGAGCAGCCACTCGAGGCCGTCGCCGTCGAGGAGGACGTTCTGACGCGCCGGCAGAAACGCGAACACGCCGCCATCGGGGATGTCCGTAGCCACGAAGTGGGCGTTGAAGTACGTCCAGGCAACGACCTCGAGGGTCATCGGCTGGCCGGTGGTCGACTCGAGGATCTCCATACGGATGTCGTCGGCCGTGGAGGGACGAGTGACGAGATACGTGAGGAGGTACCCGATCAGCCAGGCGGCGCTGCCGAACCCGGTCGCCTCGAGGAGGGGGCGGTAGGAGTAGTCGGCGTCCGTGACCACTGTGTTGTCGGGATCCGTTTCCCTGTCGGCTCGCACGCCGCTTGCGCTCCCCGTTCCGGATCCAGCCTCCACCGATCCATCATCGTCTGGCGCGTCCGGGGCCGCCGGCATGATCGATACAAACGACCCCCCGATGATAGCTATTCCGCCCACACGGGCGTGTCTCGAGCTTTCGGTCTCGGGTGTATGTGTGGAGCACAAGCCGGTCGCCCAAGCGTCGCGTCCGCAACCACTAAACGAGACTCCCACCAAGCACAGGCAATGACCGACTGGACCGAGACGTACCGTCCGACCACGCTGTCGGAGGTGCGCGGAAACAATAAGGCTCGAGACGAACTCGAGCAGTGGGCCAGAACCTGGGCGGACCACCGGAAGCCGGTCATCGTCCACGGCAGCCCGGGCATCGGCAAGACGTCGGCGGCCCACGCGCTGGCCAACGACATGGGTTGGCCGGTGATGGAGCTCAACGCCAGCGACGATCGGCAGGCCGACGTCATCAAGCGGGTCGCGGGGGAGGCCTCGAAGAGCGGAACCCTCACCGGGGGCTCGAGCGGTCGCCGGCTCGTCATCCTCGACGAGGCCGACAACTTTCACGGCAACGCCGACTACGGTGGCTCTCGAGAGGTGACCCGCGTTGTCAAGTCTGCCCATCAGCCGATCATCCTGGTGGCAAACGAGTTCTACGACATGTCAAACGGGCTCCGAAACTACTGCAAGACGATCGAGTTTCGGGACGTCTCTGCCCGCTCGATCATGCCAGTGTTGCGGGACATCTGCCGGAAAGAAGGCATCGAATTCGAGGAGGATGCCCTGCGAAAGATCGCCGAGCAGACCAGCGGCGACCTGCGGTCTGCGGTGAACGACCTCCAGGCGGTGGCCGAGGAGACGGCGAAACTGACGATCGACGACGTGGTGACGGGTGAGCGTGACAGTACCGAGGGCATCTTCGACTTTCTCGACGCGCTCATCAAGGAAAAAGACGCCCACGGGGCCCTGCTCGCGGCCTACGACGTCGATGAGACCCCGGACGACCTGCTCAACTGGGTTGAGGACAACGTGCCCAAGGACTACTCGGGGGCAGAACTGGCCGACGCCTACGAGTTCATGAGCAACGCCGACCGCTGGCTGGGACGGGTTCGGGCCACGCAGGACTACTCCTACTGGCGTTACGCGACCGATAACATCGCCGCCGGTGTCGCGGCCGCTCGACGCGAACCAAAGGGTGGGTGGACCCGCTATGGCCCGCCGAGTTACTGGTCCAAGCTCGGGCGGACCCGCGGCAAACGCGACCGGCGAGACGCAATTGCCCAGCGTATCGCCGATCGCGAGGCGGCGAGCGTCTCGACCGTCCGCCAGGAGATCCTCCCGTTCCTCGGGGCGATGACACACCACTGCAAAAACCGTGAGCTCACAGTGGCGATGGCGGCGGCCTATGACATGGACGCCGACGAGATCTCGTTCGTCACGGGAAGTGGTGCGGACACCAACAAAGTCCAGGGGATCGTCGACGACGCCGTCGAACGCAGGGAACGGCTGGCCGTCGAACACTCGGGGTCGGCGTTCTTTGGTTCCTCGAGGGAGACGGACGACCCCGAAAATGGTGGGGCCGACGACGTGGAATCCGCGAGTGACGACGGGACAGAAACGAGCGAGTCGGGACCGTCGACGGGCTCACTCGAGCAGTTCGCCGATGACTCGGCTGGGGACGAACCGGCGTCGGGTGCCCAAACGAAGCCCGACGCAGCGGCGGCGGATTCGGATGAGGCCGAGGCGGCCACCGAATCGCGGCCCGAGGATGACGAGGATCAGTCGGGACTCTCCGATTTCTTCTGATCGACGGTGACCACCTGGACTCCGTGATTTCGACGATCACCGTGGTCGACCGTATCTCGAGTGAACCTCCGGCACCCAGGCATAGGTTTTCACCGTCCCCGCCGGGCCCCCGAACGGCTCGAGACAGATGAGCACGTCGTCGATGGTGTGGGCCGCGGAGGGCGCGACCGGCACACAACTGGCGGCGGTTTCGAAGACGCCTCGACCTTCGATATCCCGGGCCCCTCGTTCTCCAGGATTGCACCGCCCGCCCACCATCGGCCCTGACCCGGGCTGTCCACTCGAGTGACCGACCGCCGGCGGGTCGATGAGGTCGTCCTCGAGCAGTTTCGTGGCGAGCGTCGGTGCCCCAGCGGCGGCCCGGCGTCGACGGGCAAGATCGGGCAACTGCCATCGATCTCGAATCCCATCACCAGGAGCACGCCAGGCAGATGAGCCACAGGCTCCCCGGACGCTCGCGCCCGTCACCGTGTCTCGAGATGTGCAGGGCTCCGCTCGCGGCGTCGGTTCCCACCGTTATCACCGCTTGGCTTACGGCCTTCTTCACTCGCCTGCCGACGGTCAACTAAACGTATAGTAAGGCTGACGCGATTTGTACGTCACCACAGCGAGTCCCCTCCCGCTGTGTCGGCGTGTGGTGCCGTTCGCCGTTTCGAATCCGTTTACTCCCTGGAGGGCTAACTACCGGTCAATGATCGTGGTCTCGAGGCTTCGCCCCACCGACTGTCGCGGGGACGTGATCGTCCGTCTGGACCCGGTGATCGGTCGTGACTGACGACCGCGACGCGCCGAGGGCGACACGGGATCGCATCGGACGGTCGGGTGAGGCCCCCTGCGCTGAGGAATCAACTCGAGGACGCTGTGCGGTCTGTGGCACCACCATCGAGGGGAAAGGCACGCCCCTCGAGGGCGACGCTCGCGCCTGCTCGCGGGGTTGTGCCGGCGTCTGGGACACGCTGGGTCCGATCGACCCGGCCGTCGCTGCACGAGGCGGGGCGGACGGGTCACAGACGGTCTCGAGTGACGGCGAGGAGGATCGGCCAACCGACGATGCAACGTCCACGACGGACGGCGAGGGCGAGCCCACAGCGGACGAGGAGGCGGAGACCGGGGCGGACGGAGAGGCCGACCCACTCCTCAACCCCATCGAGCGGACGTTCCTTCGGATAGACGGCATGCACTCGCCCATCGACGAGGCCTATCTCGAGCGGGTGGCCACCGCCATGGACGGCGTCGTGGCCGCCGAGGCGAGTTACATCTCGGCGTCGATTCGGGTCGACCACCGCGCCCAGACCGTCGCCCCGCTCGAGATCCGCGACGGACTCAGTCGCATGGGCTTTACCGCGTACCTGCGCGAGGAGACGGATCCAAACGATGGCGAAACGGGGCCGACGCGTCGATCCCGCGAAATGTCGGGGATTCGGAAGCGCCGAGCCGACGACATGCTCGAGGTCAGGTACATCCTCGGCGTCGTCTTCGGCTCGTTTCTCATGTTGCCGTACGTGACGATTCTGTACCCCGCGTACCTGGCGATGCTCTTCCCGGACGGCCCCCTCCAGTCCTTCGAACAGCTCTTCTCGGACAGCGGGTTGCTGTTCTTGCAGGTCTACTTCGTCCTGACCGGGATCGTCCTCTACATCACGGGCAAGCCGCTGCTCCGGGGCGCCTGGATTAGCCTCACGATGCGACGGCCGACCATCGATCTCCTGGCAACTGGCGCGATCTTGAGCGCGTTCGCCGCGAGCACGGTCGCCGTCCTCGTCGCAGGCACCAACGTCTACTTCGACCTCGTCATCGCCATCGCCGCGCTCGTCACCGGGGCCCTGCTCTATGAATCGGTGATCAAACAGCGAGGGCTCGAGCGACTCACCGACCTCACGATCTCCCAGGTCGACACGGCGCGCCGGTTAGCGGGTGACGGCACGACCCGCGAAGTGGCCGTCGACGCCGTCGCCTCGGGGGACACGCTGCTCGTGCGCGCCGGCGAACGAGTGCCGATCGATGGCCACCTGGCCGAGGGCGAGTGCACCGTCGACGAGGCGATCGTCACCGGTGAATCGACACCGGTGAAAAAGACCGCGGACGACGAACTGATCGGTGGCTCGATCGTCGTCTCGGGAGCGGCCGTCGTGGACGTCGGCGAGGCACCCTCGAGCAGCATCGACAGTCTCACCTCGGCCGTCTGGCAGCTGCAAACGGGCACCCACGGGAGCCACCGCCGGATCGATGCCCTCGCTGGTCGGGTCATGCCGTGGGTCGCGGGACTGTCCGTCGTCGCTGGCTTGGCCGTTGGGATCCTGACCGGCAGTCCGATCGCGGGCTTGCTCGCGCTCTTTACGACCTGGTTCGTCGGTGCGCCGTGGATGCTCGGCCTGTCGACCCCACTTTCGATCGCCGCGACCATCGAGTCCGCTCTCGAGCGCGGGATCGTCATCTTCGACGAGACCGTCTTTCGAAGACTCGAGGCGGTCGATACCGTCGTCTTCGACAAGACGGGGACCCTGACTGGTGGGGAGATGACGGTGCTCGAAGTGACGGGACCCGAGCGTGCCCTCTCGGCGGCGGCCGCCCTCGAACGCCGGGCGGCCCACCCCGTTGCGCGAGCGATCGTGGCGGCCTTCGGCCGGGAGCCGACGGCCGAGCGGGAGGCTTCCGACGCCACCACGCGAACTGACGGTGGGGAGGCGACGACCGCGACACCTGGCGCCGACGTCGAGAACTTCGATAGCCACGACCTTGGCGTCAGCGGTGTAGTGGACGGCAGCGAGGTCCTCGTGGGCCATCCAGCCCTCTTCGAGGAGCACGGATGGTCGGTCGAACCGGCCATTGAGACGCGACTCGAGGATGCTCGCGGTTTCGGCCGCCTGCCGGTGCTCGTCGGCCGTGACGGTCGGGCGGAGGGCACCGTGGTCGTCGGCGACGAGGCACGAGCCGACTGGGCGGCCACTCTCGATCGGCTCGCCGATCGGGGTCTCGAGGTATTGATCGTGACTGGTGACGACGCCCCGGCTGCAGCGACGTTCGACGCCCACCCTGCGGTATCGGCAACGATGTCGAACGTCTCGCCCGCCGGCAAGGTCGCCGCGATTCGACAACTCGAGCGGGAGGGAGCGGTTGCGATGGTCGGTGATGGAACCAACGACGCCCCTGCATTGGCGGCGGCCGACCTCGGGATCTCCCTCGGCGGGGGAACGGATCTCGCTGCCGATGCGGCAGACGTGACGATTGCCGACGACGATCTGCCCGCGATCGCGGCGACGTTCGAACTGGCAACCGCTGCATTGAAACGGATCGCTCAGACCGACCGCCTCGCACTCGTCTACAACGCCATCGTGATTCCACTCGTCATCCTCGGATTGCTCAACCCGCTGTTCGTCATCGGTGCTGTGGTGGTGGGGGCGACGCTCGTGACGATCAACGCGTTCCGACCCTTGCCGTGAACCGCTCCGTGCCACCGGCCACCGACCGGACCGGTGAGAGCCGGTTTGGTGGCCCATCGGTCCGCAGGATCTTCGGGTGGTGCCGGCCGCCATTGGACGCCTACTCAGACTGCCGTGGATCGACCCCGGCGAGAAACCAGTATTGCGCCGTCTCGCTATGGAGCCGTATCACTCAGTTCACAGCACTCGTTGTCGCTCGACGGTCGTCGATCCCGTGGCGGGCGCTCGGTGGTCCATCGGGCGACGGTCTTCGCAGCGACCAGATACCTCCGCACCGACATGTCCTCACCCATTCCAAAGTTTAATGCAGGCTGAATCTGTATTTGGGGAGAAGACCAAATGACAGATAGCAGGATCGATGACAAATCGAGCGAGGGGGACCTCGATGCCAGCCCCAGCATGGAGGAGCTGTTCGGCGATATCGAGGAGGAGTCGCTCGAGGGGGTCGATCGGGAACCGTCGTCCGGGGGGTCGGACGACGGCGTCGAGGACGTGACGGCGGCTGACGTGTTCAGTCAGTTGCAAGCCGAGGCCAGCGCGTCCGAGGACGAGGTGCTGGCGGATGAGAGCCCTGAAGACATCATCGCGAGTGCGGACGAAGCGGACGACGAGCCCGCGATGGAGGACGAACTGGTCGATGCGGGTGCCCTCGACGATCTGCTCTTGACGGGACGGACCAAAGAAAACGAGTTCCTCTGGGTCGATAGCGGTGACGATGGGCCAACCGACGAGTCCACCGGTGCCGGCTTCGCTGGGTCCGATGTCAGTGAGAATGCCGAATCGGACGCCACTGGTGAGGCCGACGGTGAGGACGGTACTGATACGGACGATGGGTTTGGCGAGTCCGATGATGCTACCGTCGGGCAGGACTCCGTTGTTCCGACCGGGTCTGGCCCTGCGACGGCCACCACAACGGTGCAATCCGATCGAACTGGCCTCACGAAAGCCGACTCGACCCCCGAGGAAATCGACAACACCGAGGGCAGTGGAGCGGATGCGACGGCATCGACTGGTGAGCCACCCGAGGGTGTGGACAGTGACCAGCCGGCTGCAGCCGAGTCCAACCCACCCTCGGCTTCGGATTCCGCTCCTGTATCCACGGGCGAGGACAGCGATGATTCCGAGGCCGAGGACGGATCCTCAGGCCGAGCCGACTACTCCCTCGAGGCTCGAGCCGACCAATCCGAGGAAACGTCCCTCGTCGTCTCAGACGTCGAGGAGTCGGACACCGACCTCGTCTCGGCCGAGGACGAGGACGACACCGGCAGCGGTGGCTTCTTCTCGTGGCTGCGGTCGAAACTTCCTTTCTGATCAGTGTGGTGTTTCGAGCGGCGGCCGGTCCTGAATCGTTGCTATCGATAGAGCGCGGTACCGATGGTGCGTCACCGCTGCACAGCGTGGATCGGCACCGAATCTCGGGACGGCCGCCGTCGATAACGGTTTGTTGGGCAAGCCCATACATCCGCGTATGGACGACGAACTCGAGCGGATTCGGGCCGAAAAGCTCGAGCAGCTCCGCGAACGAGCGACACAGCGCGAGGAGACAGGTGCCAACCAGGCTCCGGCTGGGTCGACGAGTCCCGACAGCCCGATCTCGATACGGGACGAGGCACACTTCAAACGGGTCCTCGCGGACCACGACCCCGTTCTCGTCGACTTCTACGCCGACTGGTGTGGCCCCTGTCAGATGCTCGCCCCAGTGCTCGAGCGACTGGCGGCTGAGACTGACGGAACGATTGCCAAAGTCGACACCGAGGCCTTACCGGGGCTTGCCCAGCAGTTCGGGGTTCGTGGGCTGCCAACGCTGGTCCGGTTCGAGAACGGGCAACCCGCGACCCGTGCAGTCGGCATGCAAGACGAGGCGACGCTCAGGGACTTGCTCGCGTAGCGCTCATCCGGTGGCCGACCCGGTTGCCGAAACAACGGATAGGGCTACTGCCGTCTTTTCCCGGTGATTGCCCGCACGGGGCCGGCAATCACCAGTGAGTAGTCGCCCCAGACCGTTCGAAAGGAGGTGCACATGTCACAGCGAGACGGTGCAGAACCGACGTTCTCCGGCTCTGAGTCACGGTGTCGTGAGGGTGTGTGCACTGACTGCCGGTGGCTCCTCTACTACTCGTAGAGCGGGTTCGCCGCACACAGGGCCTCGACCTCGTCGGCGACCTCGGCGATAACGTCCTCGTCGTCGGGGGCATCGACCACACGGGCGACACAGTCGCCGACGGTACGCATCTCGGCCTCGTCGAAGCCACGCGTGGTGAGCGCCGGGGTGCCCGCGCGGATGCCACTCGGGTTGAACGCCGACCTGGTCTCTCCGGGGACGGTGTTCCCGTTGAGGACGATACCGGCCGCCTCGAGGGCCTCCTCGGCCTCGCCCCCGGTGGTGTCCGGGTGTGACGGGCGCAGATCGACGAGCACCAGGTGGTTGTCGGTGCCCCCGGAGACGAGCGAGAGGCCGTGATCGGCCAGCGTTTCGCCGAGCGCCTTCGCGTTGGCGACTGTCTGTTCGGCGTAGCGCTGGAACTCGGGCTCGAGGGCTTCGGCGAAGCCGACGGCCTTGCCGGCGACATTGTGCATGAGCGGCCCACCCTGCCCGCCGGGGAAGACGGCAGCGTCGATGTCGTCGGCGTACTCGGCGTCACACATAACGATGCCGCCGCGACCGGCACGGATGGTCTTGTGCGTCGACCCGGTGACGAAGTCGGCGACACCGACGGGAGAATCGTGAACACCGGCGGCGACCAGGCCGGTGATGTGAGCGATGTCGGCGAGGTGGTAGGCTCCAACATCGTCGGCGACCTCCTGGATGCGCTCCCACTCGACCTCGCGGGGGTACGCGGAGTAGCCGGAGACGATCACGTCCGGGTCGAACTCCCGGGCGAGGTCGGTCATCCCCTCGTAATCGAGATAGCCCGTCTCGGGGTCGACCTCGTACTGCTCGATCTCGTAGAACTGGCCGACGAAGTTTGCCGGGTGACCGTGGCTGAGGTGGCCACCGTGGGTCAGATCGAGTGAGAGAATCTTATCGCCCGGCTCACACATCGCGAAGTAGACGGCCTGGTTCGCCTGGGTTCCCGAGTGGGGCTGGACGTTCACGTGCTCGGCCCCGAACAGCTCCTCCGCCCGCTCTATCGCGAGGGTCTCGACCTCGTCGGCGTACGTACAGCCCCCGTAGTAGCGTTCACCGGGGTATCCCTCGGCGTACTTGTTCGTGAGGACGCTGCTCTGGGCGTCCAGGACCGCCTCGCTGACGTGGTTCTCGCTGGCGATCATCGCGAGCGTCGTTTCCTGTCTGTGAAGTTCCCCCTCGAGCGCGTCAGCGACGGCTGGATCGCTGGCCCGAACCTGATCGTGGTTCATGAATGAACGGGCGGTTGGACCGCGTATAAGTGTACCTCTCCTCGGCAATTCTGGGCGCTGCCATCGCCGTCAGACACAGGACCAGTGGTGCTTCGCCGCGGGAAGACGTTCGGCGGGGCGGAGGGAACGAACCGTTCCCCAAGCGACCCCGATCGCACGTTCCAGGCGATACAACTAACTTTCCAGCCTGAGAGTCACCAAACCGAATGATCGAGTGGGAGCGCGACGGGAATATCCTTCGCGTCGTCGACGCCGACAACACGACGCTGTCCGTTCGTGGTGTCGACCTCTCGATCGACGGCCCGACCACGGAACTTGACCGACCGGTCGACGAGACGCTCGCCGTCACTGCCCGGGCCCTGCAGTTCCCACACGCGATTGTCTACGCGGACGCCCTCGGGCGGGGCGACCACCATCAGTTCGAGCCCACGGCGTCGACGCTCGAGCTACCGGCCGACGAGTACGTCCTGGACATCGACGCGGAAATCAAGACCTATCTGCGGTTTTCCGGCTCGGCCGTCGTCGAACGTGCTCCTGACTTCTCGTCGATCGTGGTCACCTTCCCCGAGCCACGACGGGTGATCATCGGATTCCGGAGTCGTCACGAACTCCCGGTTGGCACCGTCACGGTCCCTGACTCGCCATCGGGGGTGGCCCGTGGACTCTCCGTGCTGTCGTCGTCGATCAAGACGGACTCGCCCGACCGAACGTACCCGACGCTTCGGGGTCATCCACCGCTGCTCGAGGTCGGGTCGACACTCGAGGTGCCAGCCGACATTCGGGAGTCGATAGATCGCGATGGCGTCGAACTGCTCGTCCCGCCCACCTACGAGTCCCTGTTCGTCGTCGCCCCACTCGCGTATTACCTGCAGGCGTCGGTTCGAACCGAACCGGGAATCCAGCCGCGCATTCAGCTGCCTGCCGTCGCTCGGTACCACGATCTCGAGCCGATGCCGGCACTCGAACGCGAGGTCGAGCGCCTGCTCAAACACGTCTTCTTCCTCGACTGCCTCGTCCGGAACGCCGGACCGTACGGGACGAAGCTGGCGGAAGCGAGCGTGCTCGACGCTCTGGAAGTCGACGCCGATCGCCTCTATCGGCTGTGTCCACAGGAGCGGCTGTCGCGGTATCTGGACATCCCGTATGCGGCGATCGACCACCGAGTTCCGGAGTGGCACCTCTCGACGTACGTCGAGCCCGTGAGTGAAAACGTCGAGGCGCTCCCGTACCTGCTCGATCGGTTGAGCCTGGTCTTCAGGCCACACACGTCCACACTCGAGGGAAAAGAACTCGTCGAGCGGTCGCTGGACGATTTCTACCGGGGACCCACACCGGTCGGGGACCGTCGGGCCCGCCACCGCACCCACCGTGGTCGCGGTCCCGACCGTCCGCTCACCTCGGGGGACCCAGGGCCTGGGGTTCGTGGGGCCGGGCAGGTTGCGTCGGTTACCATGGTCAAACCCGAACTTCGGAGCGGTCGCGTCCACGGCTGGCTCGCGGAGGGCGTTCCCATCGACGTGTTCAAATCGACCCCTGCGGCCTACCGCAACCGTCTGTCCTTCCTCGAGCGAAATCCGGAGTCGACCTCGATCAGGGTGGTGCTCAACGACCCCGAGATGGACGGTGAACGCGAACGGGTCGCCAGGATATACAGTCAACGAGCGGAGGAGCTATCGCTCGACGTCCACGTCGACGAGGGCCTCACGACCGGCGAACTCGCGCGTCTTTTCGAGTCCGACCACGCGTTCGTTCACTACATCGGCCACTGTGAGACCGACGGACTTCGGTGCCCGGACGGCCGGCTATCGACAGCGAGTATCGACCGCTGTCGCGTCGAAACGTTCTTTCTGAACGCCTGTGGCTCCTTCTACGAGGGGCTGGACCTCGTCGAACGCGGCAGTGTTGCTGGCGCGGTCACGTTCAAGAAGGTGCTCAACGAGCACGCCCTGAAGGTCGGGTCGACCTTTGCCAAGCTGCTCGTCCACGGGTTCAGTTTCGAACGTGCCATGCGACTCGCCCGACGGCGGATCATGATGGGGAAAGATTACGCCGTCGTCGGCGATGGGACCCACTCGTTGACCGGCGGCGATCTCCAGTTGCCGACAACCGCTCGAATCGACTCACTCGGTGACGACCGCTATGTGCTCGAACTCGAGTGTTACTCGACTCGTGTGACCGGCCTCTATTACGTCCCTCACGCTTCGGACAACCAGTACAGCTACCTCTGTGGCTCGCCAGCGACGTTCACGCTCGGCCGGCGGGCTGTTGGGGCGTTTCTGGCACAATCACAGCTCGCGGTCATCTTCGATGGGGACCTCTACTGGTCGACGGCGTTGGCCGCTCGATTCCAGTCGGGTGACGGGGTGGTGGACGCCAGCAATGCGTGAGCGACAGGGCGGGCCAACGGCGTCCAACGTTGGGGGCGTGTCGCCAATCGACGCTGCGCGACGATGCAATTTCACGCGGGTAGAGGCCTACGGAACCGATCGCCACTCAGGGACCGCCATAGGTACTCACCCGCCGTGAGTCCTCGTTCGGTCGACTGGACGGCGTCTCAACGGCGCTCACCTCACCTTGATTCACTGCTTCTCCCCAGATCCAGTCGTCGAGCGCACCCATACGAGCGGTGGAAGTGACTAAGAGGGTATAATTCTTGCCATTGTGTTACTCTATCACATTGATCTCTACTCTCGCGGACCGAGCATTTCATTCCGTTGATTGATACACCTCATCGAATGCTGGCATGGGACAGGGGTGAGCGGTCCCCAATCACCATTCATCGACAAAAATCACCGCTACATGCCGATGAGGACAACTTCTGGCCTTCAACTGGCCAACAAAATTAAGTACGAAGCATCCGTTTACTTGTGTGTGAACATGACCTCGAATTTACTAAACCACCAAATTGACGATATCCTTCACTCGGTGCTAGAGGACGCATCGGGTGATCTGTACATGGTCAACCCATCGTGGGATGCCATCGAGGCGTTCGTCAGTGTCGCAACGGCAACCGATGATGACCTCCCCACCGTCCACATGCTGGCCGACGAGCGGACATTGAAGGACGTCATGGGAGATTTCATCGTCGCCTCGAACGCCGCCGATCTGATCGATGCGGGTGCACTCGAGTTGCGCACCCTCGAGCAGGCACCGGAGAACTCCCTGCTGATCACCGAGGACACCGTCGTGGCCGTCGTCCACGCGGGTGACCGCGTCGGGGGGCTGGTCACCGACGACGACGAGTTCATCGGAGCCGCCTTCGAGACCTACGCCGGTCGGTGGGACGGTGCCGATGCGTTCAATCTCCGGACGCCACCGATCACGCGCGTCCGTGACACCCTCAGCGATGAGATCAGCCCCGACGCCGAGGCGGACTTCACGGCGATTCTCGACTCCCTCGAGACCGCCCGCGGCGACGGTGAGGGCCTCGACGAGGTCACCATTTCGCTGCTCGTGGCCGCAAGGAACGAGGCCCTGCTGTACGACATCAGCAAGTGGGGTGAGGACGTGGGCATCGCCAGCAAGGCGACCTTCAGCCGGACGAAGACGAAACTCGAGGATATGGGCTTGATCGACACCGAGAAGGTTCCCATCGACGTCGGCCGACCACGCCTCCGACTGAAGATTGGCGACGAGCGCCTCGACGACGCCGACAACGGCCAGCTGGCGACGGTTGCCCAGAGCATCCTCAACTGATCCGGTTCATTGTACAGTGGTTCCGCCGATCGCGGGGCCGATCGGCCACCACTCACCGTGGGTCCCGACGCACACGCCGAGCCCGTCCTAATGGGCTGCGTTCTCCGGAATTTCATCTCGAGGAGCGGTATCACGACCGCTGAGGGGTCTGCAGGAGGCCGGTAATTTGGACGTGGGTCACCGCTGTCTGGATCGGCTGGTGTGTGAAATGATTGATCACGCAGCTCTCCCGTTACTACAGTACGTGAAGTGGGATGTGGTAGATCCCCCGCATCAACGGCCGACGCCAACCGGTTCAAAACTGCGGCATCATTCGAGTCCCGACCCGCGTGCGAGTATCCAACCCAATCTTCGCCCAGGCAATCGAGTTTCACGGGGTCGACCAGGTCGGACAGCTCTGGGTTCACGGGAGTGCAGGGTCGAACCGCCGGGCGATCCGAGGACGCAAACCCCAAGTCCCCACCCGCCCTCGAGTCGGCCATGTACGAGGCCGTCCACGTCGATCCAGCCGACCCCCAGGACCTCGAGCGGGTACTGGAGACGGCCGAGCGCTACGGCTTCGAGGGGATCGTGATCCGGAATCACAGCGATTCCAGGCTCGAATACGATCTCGAGTCGACGATCGAGGCGACCGAAACGACGCTCGACGTCGTCGACGGGCTGGAGGTCAGGGCCGACGATCCTCATCAGGCCAGTGGCTCAATCGGTAACTTCCGTCCGACCTACACGATCCTCGGCGTCGACGGCGGCTCGAGCGCGCTCAACCGCTTTGCCGCCGACAATGACAAAATCGACGTGCTCGCTCACCCGATGGATGGCTCCGGCGACGTCAACCACGTCATCGTCAAAGCTGCCGCCGAAAACGGCGTTCGCCTCGAGTGTTCGTTCGCACCCGTCCTTCGCTCGACCGGCGGCCGACGGGTGCGAGCCATCCAGTCACTGCGGAAACTTCGCGAGCTCGTCACCTACTACGACGCCCCCTACGTCGTCAGCGCCGATCCGACGAGCGCCCTCGAGTTGCGGGCCCCGCGTGAACTTCGGGCCCTGGGCGTTGAACTCGGGTTCGAGGCGGCGTGGATCGAGGGGGGACTCGAGGAGTGGGGTCGACTGGCAACGCGCAATCGGAGGATCCAGTCCGATTCGTTCATTGAGCCGGGGGTCAAACGGGGACAGTATGAAACGAAGCGTTGAGGATCACGCCGCTCGCTTCGACGCGAAGGCGAGTGAGTACGACGACGCGAAGTCCGAGGAGTACCGAGCCTGTGCGAACCTGGTGATCGAACGTGCCGACCCGGGCCCCGAAGACGTGGTGCTTGACCTCGGTACGGGAACGGGAGCCATCGCGCTCGCGCTCGCCCCCGACGCAGCGCGCGTCGTCGGTCGGGATATCAGCGAGGGCATGATGGAGGAGGCGCGAGCCAAGGCCGGGGAACGCGGCCTCGAGAACGTCGGCTTCGATTACGGCACCTTCCGCGACCCGGCCTACGACGGCCCCGTGGATGTCGTGACCTCGAACTTCGCCATGCACCATCTTGCGGACGACGAAAAGCGCGAGGCCATCGAGGTCATCGGAGCCCTCGAGCCGGGGCGGTTCGTTCTCGGCGACGTCATGTTCTTCGGCGAGCCGGACCCGAGCGCGCCGTTTTTCGACCCGAGCGTGGACGATCCGGCGACCGTTGGGCTCCTGGCTGACGCGTTCACCGACGCTGGCTTCTCCCTGACGGCCGTCGAACGCGTCCACGATCAGGTGGGGGTGCTGGTCGCCGAACGCGGCCCAACCGGCACGGCTGATGCGAACGACCCCTGATTGGCGCACACGATGAGACACCTCCCCAAACACCTCCGTCCCAAGTGGCGGTACCTGGCCGTCGAACTCGAGACGCGAGCGGGTGCCTCGATCGATCGACGGGGTTTCCAGCGCGAGGCCTGGTACGCCGGACAGAATCTGCTGGGCGATCCGGGGAGTGCCAACGCGGACCTCTCGGTCGTGCGGTTCCGGTTCGACGGCAGGCGCGGGGAGGCGATCGTTCGGGTTCGCCACGGGGAGGTCGATCGGGCACGGGCCGCACTCGCGTGCGTCTCACGGATCGACGACGTCCGGGTGGGGCTTCGGGTGGCGAAAGTGAGCGGGACGATTCGGGCCGCTGAAGACGCGTTCTAGGGAGTCGGTTGGTCGGAAAATCGCCACGCGGTATGGTGTACCGAGGAAGTAAACTATTTAGGACGCCGCCGGTTAGGTCGGGTAGAGATTCGTCGTGATCGATATCGCCCCTCGAGACTGTGCCGGCGTGCGTTCCGTGCCGGCGACCGGTTCGAGCGAGCGATCGTCACCACGACCTCCCTCGACTGCGATTTAACGTCAACGTGATACTATGCAGGGACAAGCCCAACAGCAGGCGTACGACCGCGGGATCACGATCTTCTCGCCAGATGGCCGACTCTACCAGGTGGAGTACGCTCGCGAGGCGGTCAAACGTGGCACCGCGAGCATCGGCATTCGAACGGCAGGCGGCGTCGTCCTCGCGGTGGACAAGCGGATCCCCTCCCCGCTGCTCGAGGACTCGAGCGTCGAGAAGATCCACAAGGCCGACGACCACATCGGCATCGCCAGCGCGGGCCACGTCGCCGACGCCCGCCAGTTGATCGACTTCGCTCGCCGCCAGAGCCAGGTCAATCAGCTTCGCTACGGCGAACCGATCGGTGTCGAGAACCTGACGAAGACCGTCACCGATCACATCCAACAGTACACGCAGGTCGGCGGGGCCCGTCCGTTCGGTGTCGCGCTCATCGTCGGCGGCATCGAAAACGGCGAGCCGCGACTGTTCGAGACGGATCCATCGGGGACGCCCTACGAGTGGAAGGCCCTCGCCGTCGGCGCAGACCGCGGGGAGCTCCAGACGTTCCTCGAGGACAACTACGACGAGGAGGGTGACCTCGACGGTGGCGTCGGTCTGGCGCTCGAGGCGCTGGCGTCGGTCAACGACGGCTCGCTTCTGCCGAGTGAGGTCGGCCTCGCTACCGTCGACGTCGAATCCGAGTCCTTCGACCAGCTCGATGACGACGAGATCGAGGGCTACCTCGAGGAGAACGAGCTGCTCGATACTGGCGAGGACGAGGACGAGACCGGCGAGTAAGTCGCCGCGGCCCGGCCACCACGTCCAACCCCGAGAATCCACAGGAAAAGCTCTTTTACCCACCCCCGGCTATCATCGGGTATGATATCGCTTGACGAGGCCGTCACCGCGCGACTCGAGTCACACGGCGCGCGGTTCGAAGTGCTGGTGGATCCAGACGCGGCGCTGGCGATCAAACGCGGCGAGTTCGAGGGCGACCTCGAGGACGTGATCGCCGCCGAGGACGTCTTCGACAACGCCTCGACGGGCGATCGCCCGGCCGAAAACGATCTCGAGACGGTCTTCGACACGACCGACCCCCTCGAGATTATCCCCGAGGTCATCAGGCAGGGTGAGATCCAGATCACAGCCGAGCAGCGTCGTGAGATGCAAGAACAAAAGCGCCGGGAACTGATCACGACCATCTCGCGAAACGCGATTAATCCGCAGATGGACGACGCCCCCCACCCACCCGAGCGGATCGAGAACGCCCTCGAGGAGGCGGGCTTTACCGTGGACCCGATGGAGCCGGCGAGCGAGCAGGTCGACGACGCCCTCGACGAGCTCCGGCCGATTATCCCGATTCGGTTCGAGGAGGTCACCGTGGCGGTCCAACTGCCCGCCGAGTACGCGGGGAGTGCCCAGGCGAAGGTCCGTCAGTACGGGGACTTAGAGCGTGAGGAGTGGCAACCCGACGGCTCCTGGATCGGGGTGGTCACCTTCCCCGCGGGCCTGCAAAACGACTTTTACGACGTCGTCAACGAGCACACGAGCGGGGAGGCCGAGACACAGATCGTCAGCGACAAAGACGAGTTGAGTACGCGTTAGGTGGCCGCGGTGGCAGTGCCGATCAGCACTCGTTCATTCGGTTGGAATCGACCGCAGACTCGTTACCCGCGGTG
>LFFM01000299.1_pt1 | contig 33373 bp, 29 predicted proteins | sample 643131 | NCBI WGS metagenome assembly LFFM01 (sample SAMN03777445, study PRJNA286221) | soda lake metagenome | biome: soda lake; feature: Kulunda steppe; material: water; isolation source: sample Tc-Br brine of Tanatar trona crystallizer | place: Russia: Kulunda steppe | collected 2011-07
CCCCGCCGGCATCGATGCCGGCGGGGCTTTTTCGTTGGTATCAACCACGGCCGATCAGCCGATGATCTTCTGGAGTTTTTCGGTCAACTCCGGAACCGCGTCGAAGGCATCCTGGACCAGTCCGTAGTCGCAGACCTCAAAGATCGGCGCTTCCGGATCGGTGTTGATGGCGACGATATTCTTCGAGCCCTTCATACCCGCCAGGTGCTGGATGGCACCGGAGATGGCGACGGCAAAGTACAGCTTGGGGGCCACGACCTTACCGGTCTGGCCGATCTGCCAGTCATTGGGGGCGTAGCCGCTGTCGACGGCCGCGCGGCTGGCGCCGACGGCTCCGCCGAAGGTGTCGGCCAGGTCCATGATCATCTCGAAGTTCTCGCCCGATTTGAGGCCTCGACCGCCGGCGACGACGACTTCGGCGTCGGTCAACTCCGGGCGCTCGCTTTCGACCTTGTCAAAGGAGACGAATTCGACGTCGTCGTCGGCCTCAATACCGGCGTCGAAGTCCTCGACATCGGCGGTGGCGTCTGCCGGGTCAGCGGCACCGAAATCGGTGGTTCGCACGGTGACGACGGTATCCGGGGTATTGACCTCGACGGTGGTGATGACGTTGTCGGCCCACAGCGGACGGCGGTATTTGATGCCGTCGTCTTCGAAGATGTCGATGGTCTCCGAGATCATACCGGCGTCGATGCCGGCGGCGACCCGCGGCATCAGATCCCGGCCCTGGGTGGAGCCGGCGGCGGTGACGATGGTGGCGTCGGTTTGCTGGGCGGCGTTGACGATGGCCGGCGCGTAATTTTCCGGCAGATAGTCTGCAAACGCCGGGTTGTCGGCGTACAGCACGCGGTCGACGCCGTAGGTGGCGACTTCGTCGGCGATGTCGTCGACACCGTCCCCGAGGACGAGGGCGATGACGTCGCCACCGGTCAGATCGGCGGCTTCGTGGGCGAAGGTGATCGCCGAACGGGTGACTTTGCGCAGTGTCCCGTCGACGTGTTCGGCAACAACGAGTACGTTGGCCATGATAGTGACTCCTGAGGTGGTGAATCGTGAGCTTCGAGCAGCAGTGTGAGGTCGTCGGCGACCGGGTCAGATGACGTTGGCGTCGTTCTGAAGTCGGTCGATGAGTTCGTCGACATCTTCGACGATTTCACCGGCCTCCGGTTCCGGGGGCTGCTCGTAGTGAAGCGTGTTGAGCTTGGGGGCGACGTCGACGCCGAGTTCGTCGGGCGTCAGCGTATCCAGGGGCTTGCGCTTGGCCTTCATAATCCCCGGAAGGCTGGCGTAGCGCGGCTCGTTGAGGCGCAGATCGGCGGTGATAATCCCCGGAAGCTGGATGCGCTTGGTGGCGGTGCCGCCGTCGACCTCGCGGCCCACAGTCGCCCAGCCGTCTTCGATTTCGACATCGAAGGCGAATGTCGCCTGCGGCCAGTCCAGATAGGACGCCAGAAGCTGCGCGGCCTGGCTGCGGTCGCTGTCGACGGATTGTTTACCCATGAGAATGACGTCCGGCTCCTCGCGGTCGACGACCTTGGCGAGGACGCGAGCGACGGCGTCACTGTCGAGCTTCTCGTCGGTCTCGACGAGAATGGCCCGGTCGGCGCCCATGGCCATCGCCGTGCGCAACTCCTTGGTGGAGTCCGAAGAGCCGACGGATACGGCGACGACTTCCCCGCCTTGCTCCTCTTTGATCCGGATGGCCTCTTCGACGCCGTATTCGTCGAAGGAGTTCATCTGGTATTCGACGCCCTCGGTAATAATACCGCTGTTGTCGGGCTTGATCTTGATCTTCATATTGGGGTCGGTGACCCGTTTGACAGTGGTCAGAATCTTCACGTTGGTCCTCCTTGCAGAATTTCAACCAGTGGACGAGGAATCGTCATCTATGTTGCGGACCAGAAGTCCGTCGATAAACATCTCGGCAATTTGATGGGCTTCTTGCGATACCTCTGACGGCGCGCTTTCGGCGAGTGCCAATTGCAGCAGCACTTCGTCGAGGGCTCCAAAGAGGGCCCGGGTGATCAGTCGGCTGTCGAGATCGGAGCGGAGTACACCCTCGCGCTGGCCGCGCTCGATCAGGGAGTGGAGCATTTTGAGATAATCGGCAAATTTCGGATTCTCGTATTCTTTGACGAATTTTGCGCTCTGGCGCAGCTCCACGGTGATAAATTCCGCCAGATCTCGGTGTTCGACAGCGAGCCGAAAATGCAGATGCACAAAGGAGCGAAGCTGGTCGAGGATGCCGCCGTCGACGGCTTCCAGTTCGCCGCCGAGGCGGTCGATGATGTACTCCATGCGATCTTCGAAGAGCGAGATCAGCAGGTCATCCTTGTTCTTGAAGTACAGATAGATGGTGCCGTCGGCGACACCGGCCTCGTCTGCGATCTCGGAGACCCGGGTGTTGTAAAAGCCCTTTTTGGCAAATGCCTTGAGAGCTCCCTCCAGAATGCGGGTCCGTTTTTCCGGGGTACCGCTTTTTTCATCGGAATTGGCCATGAAAAAATCCCTAACCGTAGGTTCACTGCCGGCGATACCATTTGCATCGCCGATTGAAGCAGCATTCAGGTATTAAGTTCGAGTCCGGGGGTTGTCAAGGTAAAGAGGCCGTCGTTCGGTACTGTAGGCGATGGAAACGTGGGATGCCTAAACTTCGTCGAGCCCGGCGGGCAACGGCCTGTCGAGGCGAATATTGTCGATGAGTCGGGCGTCGCCGATGGTCACAGCCATGGCGACGACAGCGCCGTTGTCACCGACGGGGGCATCGCCATCGAGGGGGGCGATAGTGTCGGGGTCGACGCACTGGACGTAGTCGATGTCGGTATCCGGCTGGTCGTCGATGGGCTGTCGGGCGGCGCGCAAAATATCGGCGCAATGCGCTGAGGGATCGTCGACGTAGAGGCGACGGGCGGCGACGAGTCCCCGACTCAAACAGGTCGCCTGGCGGCGCTGATCGTCGTCGAGGTAGCGATTTCGACTGGAGGTCGCCAGGCCGTCGTCTTCGCGGACGGTGTCGACAGCGACGATGTCGATATCGAAGTGCAGATCCCGGGTCATGCGTCGGATGACCGCCAGTTGCTGGAAATCCTTTCGACCGAAGACGGCGACATCGGGGTCGACAATATTGAAGAGTCGCCCCACCACGTCGGTGACGCCCTGGAAGTGGTTGGGCCTGCTTGCGCCACAGAGGGCGTCGGTCAAGTCGTCGACGGTCACCCGGGTGTTATCGCCGGGCGGGTAGATGTCGTCGGCCGACGGGGTAAAGAAAATATCACAGCCGGTGTCGCGGCATTTTGCGGCGTCACCGTCGGTATCGCGGGGATACTCGTCGAGGTCTTCGTCGGGACCAAATTGGGTGGGGTTGACGAAGACGCTGACGATGAGGTGGTCGCAATCGTCGAGACCGCGTTGCATCAACGCCAGGTGGCCCTGATGCAAGAATCCCAGCGTCGGGACGAAGGCCACCGTCCCCTCCAGGCGCTCGCGCAGTGCTCGCAATTCGGTGATCGATTCGACGTGTTTCACAGCGGACCTCAATAGGCGTGGTCATCGTCGGGAAAGGCGCCGGAACGCACCTCGTCGCCGTAGTCGTTGAGGGCGTCGACGATGGTCGACTCCAGCTCGACAAAGCGTTTGACGAAGCGCGGTTGGAAGTCGGTATTCATGCCCAGGAGATCCTGGAGGACCAGGACCTGGCCGCTGGTCTGGTCGCCGGCGCCGATTCCGATGGTTGGAATCGACAATTCGTCGGTGACTCGGCGGGCCAGAGCGGCGGGGACCATCTCCAGAACGAGCATATAGATGCCGGCGTCGGCCAGTGCCCGGGCGTCTTCGAGTAATTCGTCGGCGGCGTCATCGCCGCGGCCCTGAACGCTGTAGCCGCCGAAGGCGTGGACAGACTGCGGGGTCAATCCCAGGTGGCCGACCACCGGAATCCCGGCATCGGTCATGCGGTCGACCATGGGAGCGATGGACCGTCCGCCCTCCAATTTGACGGCCTGGGCGTGGCCCTCTTTGAGAAGCCGGCCGGCGTTGCGGAGGCCCTCTTCTTCGCTGGCCTGATAGCTCATAAAGGGCAGGTCGGCGACGATGTGCGTCGTCTCGGTACCGCGCACGACGGCCCGGGTATGGTAGATGATGTCATCGACCTCCACGGGGACAGTGGTGTCCTGTCCCTGAATGACATTGCCCAGGCTGTCGCCGACGAGAATGATGTCCAGATCGGCCTTCTCGACCAGTCGTGCAAAGGTGTAGTCGTAGCAGGTGACCATCGTGATTGGGGTGTCGTCGGCGTAGCGCTGATGGATGGTCCGAATCGTATTGCGACTGCTCATGGAGCCTCTGGGGGTCATCGAGGGGTGCGATCGCGGCTTCTTAAAGGCGGCGCCATCGTATTGCAGCGGCAGGCAGTCGGTCAACGGCAAGCTCCGATGGACCGCGAAGTTGCGGAGAGGGCAAATACAACCGCAAAGAGGCGAAGGGGCAAAGGAAGGTCAAAAGCGGGGTGGGTGATATTCGGTGAGTTATCAACGTGGAATTGGGGTGGGGCGCAGACCCCATCGACTGCTCGTTGAAGGGCACTCGCGGCAACTTCCCTGCATCGGGGAAGAGCGGATGCCGACGTCAGACTCGGTGTGGTGCCTCGTCAGTACAACAAATGTTGGGGGTTGCACAGTAAATGTATTGGCCGGGGCGGCGCGGGCGGCGGAAGGCGAAACGGGGTGTGGGGCCGAATTCCGACGCGTTCATTGCCGATGCGCATCGCCGACCGCCGTCTGGCACGGCGATTGCTCCATACCGAGGCGACCGTTGGTTGCGCTCCGATAAGTTCACTCGATGATGGAGTCGTTATGAATCGCGCAGTGATCGCTGGTGTACAGGTCGTGGTGGTCATCGTCGGGATGCTGGTTGTGCCGTCGGCGCTGGCCGACGAGGCCGACGACGATACAGAGGATATCCCGCATGGCTACTCCGTCGATGAACGGGGCCAGCCATTTCAGACGAGTTTCGATCTGCAGCGCCGATTTTCACTGGGCGTCTACGGTGCGGCCCGGCTGGAGCCGCCGGATCGCTTCGGGCCGCCTGGGCGCACGCTGGCTGTCGATATCGGTGGAATCCATGACAGCCACGTCGATGGTCCGTCGGCCGATGCCGATGCGTCGATGCTCAAGGAGCCAAAAGGTGACGGCGCCGACGATGTCGACGCAGAGCGCCATCGACACCGCTTCTTGCAGGGGCGATTAATGCTCGAGCCCCTCCAGATCGACGCCCGGTTGTACGAATACGACTACAGCCGGAGGACCGCCGGAGCTCCGATCTGGATTTCGACGTTCGTCGGCGAACCCCGCCGCTTTGACATCCCCATCGAGTTGGGATTCGGTGTTTCGGTGGGAAGGTTGCATTATCGGCGCATCGAAGGCGGCGATCTGGCCCTTGTCGATATCGCTGAACTCCGGGCGAATTGGGAGCTGTATCAGAGCGAGAACCTCGAAGATTTTGTTGTCCTATCGACGGCTGTCGGTGGCGGTACACGGCGTTGGAACGACGGCGGTGGAGCGGCTCCGTACGGATTTCCACGACTCGGCATTCGCGCCGGATGGACCCCCGGCGGCGCCGGGCTGTGGCGGCTGGGACTGGAGGGCGATGTGACCTGGGCCTTCGAGCCCGAAGATGCCACCTGGTGGCACCGGGCGTCGGCCAATGCCTCGGCAGAAGCAATTGTGATGGCCGTCAATGACCAGCCGATCTCGGCATTCCTTCAGCCCGAAATCAGCTCCAGTCGCATCGGGTTTGCCGACATCGACGAATTCGACCTTCGGGTCACGGCGGGAATCCGGCTCAGTCTCTTTACGCCGACGCGACCAGAGCCTGCGGAGTCGTCCCCATGACGTCCCGGCGCACAATCTGTCGGGGGCTTTTGGCGATCGCCGTGATGGCGGCATTGCTCGGTGGAGTGACCGACGCCGCGGAGGCCGCCGATGACGATGAGGCCGCCGGTGATGAGCGATTTGTGGTAGATGATCGAGGTCGACTGATACGCGTGGGCTTTCCGCGATACGACCGGATTCCCGTCGACACAGTGCTGACGGCCACACCGGAGAGGGGATTGACCCCCGGAGTTCGGGCCTCCATCGACCACAGTTTCGAGCGCCACTTCGACGACGACGAGATCTGGTGGCAATTTCGCCACTCATGGCTCGGCATTGGGGTCTCCTTCGGGGCCCGAGGACCGGTCTTTGGGGGCCCCTTGTTCGAGGGCTCCTATCTTCGCCACGACACCGAGTCGTATGCCGTGGTGCCCGGTGCCGAGTGGCGGGTGCCGGCGCCCTTTGATATTGCCGTTGAGTGGAAGGCCATCGACGCCGGGGTTGCGCCGTCGTCACCGGAGGCGATTTCGGTGGAAGTCGTCGATGTGGCGGTGATGCTCGATGTGCTGCGCGATGCTTCGTTTCGCCACCGCCTGGCGGTGGGACCGGTCCTTCACTACGGGGTCGAACGCCGGGACCACGGCGACGTCGGACAGTGGCACCACAGTCTGGTGCCGGTGACCGCGGGGCGTATGTTGTACCGCTGGGAGCGAGGCGACGGACGGTTGGCCATCGGTGCCGATATCGAATGCGGCACACAGGCACAGATCGCCGGTGTGCAGGCTGGCATCGAGTGGCGGCCCCGTTGCCGGGCGTCGGCCACCGGCGAGTGGATGGTGGCCGCCGTCAACGACCGGCCGATAAGCCTGGTGGGAAAGGGTGCCGTCGGCGATATCTCGCCGGATATGGGGCGCGACTCTTCGCCGGGATGGTCTGTCACCGCCGGCGTACGGATAAGCCTATTCGGTAATTGATGTGGCTGTACATTGGTCGTCCTGGAGCGATACACTCGATGTATGAGCGAGTACACACTGTCAGCAGAGGATCGGGAGTTTTTCGGGCTGGTGGCCCGGGCGGCGTTTGCCAGCCCCTTTAGCGAGGAGCGCCACCGCCTCGATTTGCGGATCGGGCAGACGGCGTCCGACGTGGATCGAAAAGAGGCCGCCGATGCCTCCGTCGCCCGGCTTCGGCGGCGTCTCGACGGGTTGGAGTCCCAGGACCTTCGGGACTACTCGTCCGGCGACCGCCGGCCGCTGGAGCGGGCGATACTATTCGCCGTATTTCACGATTTCAGCCCCCAGATGGACCGGCTCGTCGAGCGCCAGCTGGAGGCCGAAGACGAGCCCGTCGATGTCCCGTTTTCCCGTCAGATGCTGAGCCGAATGACCGATTTCGGCATTCCCGTGTCGGTCGCCGGACGGCGCCTGAGTCTGCTGTATCAGTTGCGGCGCGCCTACTATTTTCTCGATCAATGGCTCGTCGGCGAAGCCCGCTGTATGCGGCAGCTCCGAAAGAGGCTGTGGGCCAATATCTTTACCGACGATCTCCTGTTGTACGACGAGTATCTTTGGGATCAGATGGAGGATTTTTCGACGTTTCTCGTCGGTCCCACGGGCACCGGTAAGGGGACGGCGGCCGCCGCACTGGGCTATTCGGGGTGGCTGGACTTCGATGCGCAACAGGGACGATTTGAGCGCAGTTTTACGCAGAGCTTTTTGCCGATCAATCTATCGGAATTTTCGAGTTCGCTGATTGAATCGGAGCTCTTCGGCCACCGCAAAGGGGCATTTACGGGAGCCATCGAGGACTACTCCGGAGTCTTCGGTCGCTGCCACCGCCGGGGCGTGACATTTCTCGACGAACTGGGCGAGGTGGGGCTCAATATCCAGGTCAAGTTGTTGCGGGTGCTCGAAGATCGGCGGTTTACCCCGGTGGGCGGTCATCGCGCCCGGCGCTTCGATGGACGCGTCGTGGCGGCGACGAATCAGCCGGTCCACAAGCTGCGCGATCAGGAGCGATTTCGCGACGATCTGTACTACCGGCTGTGTTCCGATATCGTCGAGTTACCGTCGCTGCGCCTTCGCATCGACCAGGACCCCGATGAATTGCGGCGTTTGGTCGAATACATCGTCGACTCCCGGTTCGGTGGGTTGGACCGGATTGTGCAAAGGGTGCTGCGGGTGGTCGACGAAAAACTGCCCGAGGACTACGGCTGGCCGGGCAATGTTCGGGAACTCGAACAATGTGTGCGCCGGGTGGTCATGACCGGGAGTTATGGCGGTGATGAGCGCCGACAAGACGGTCCGCCGGGGGGCGATCCCGTCGAGGAGTTGGCGGCCGCCATGGATGCCGAACGCCTGGAGGCCCGGGAGTTGACCGCGAAGTATTGTCAGTTGTTGTACGAACGCCACCAGAATTATCGGGAAGTGGGTCGGCTCCTCGATCTGGATCGGCGCACGGTCAAGCGCTACGTCACCGGGGCCTGACCGCCCCGTTTGCGGAGAGGGCACGTACGACCGCAAAGAGGCGAAGGGGCAAAGGAAGGTCAAGAGCGAAAGCAGAGGAAGGTCAAAAGCGGGGTGGCTATTCTTCAGGGAGTTGTCGACGTGAACATGGCGTGGGCGCGCAAGACCCCATCGACTGCTCGTTGAAAACTGCACTCGCAGCCACTTCCCCACGTCGGGGAAGAGCGTCCTCTGCGGTGGATATCGCTCCACTACAGCCACTGCCGGGCCCAGATGCCAAAGCGGGTGGTGTAGCCGACGAGACCATGGCGGATCTGGAGGTCGTCGTCGATGATGTAGATGGTGGGGAAGGTGCCGACCTCAAAGGCGTTGGCCACCGCATCGGTTCCCAGATAGACCGGAAAGTCGATGTCGTTGTCGTCGACATAGTCCTCGATCTGCTGGCGGTCCTGGTATTGCAGGGCGATGCTGATGACGTCGAGGTCATCGCCGGAATTTTCATGGAGGGCGGAAATGGCGCCGGCCTGGACGTCACAGACGCCACACCAGGTCGCCCAGAAATAGACGACGGTGCGCCGGGCCTCCAATTCGTCGATATGGAGCGTCGAGCCGTCGAGCGCGTCGAGTTCCACCGGCGGAAGCGGGTCGTCGCTATCGAGGAGATCTCGCGACTGGTAGGCACCGATGGCCAATACGACGGCGATGACGATGGCGATATCGATGGCCCAGCGCGTCGAGCGTCGGGCGCGAAGCCGGCTCCACAGCGATGGACTGGCGTCGGAGCTGTGTTCGTCATCGGAATTGTGTTCGTCATCGGACATCGAGTACCTCGGTTCAGAAGCTGAAAATATCAACGGGGATGTCGTTCTTCGACTACGGCCATCTATATAGGGATCGACGCCGGGCGCCATTTATTCCGGTCGACTCGCAGCCACCGGTTTGCGGGGGCGAAAACAACCGGGCTCATCGCATCGCTCACAGTCTGGCGCACAGTCGTTGGGAATACCAACTCCAAAAACTCCTTGACTGGAGAATAGATATGCCAATACTTAGTGACCGGAAACGTGGTTTTGGTCAATCAGTCATAAGCTCCATGCAGTACAGGTCACCGATGAGCGATACCGACACCGAGGACGACCGCCGTCGCCGGCGAATACTCGACGCCGCCCAGGAATTGATTGTGCGGTTTGGCTACGACAAGACAGCGGTTCGCGAGATCGCGGAGTCCGCAGGCGTCAGCAAGGGGACGATCTATCTGCATTTTGACAGTAAACGACAGCTCTTTGAGGCGCTGTTGGTCCGGGAGATGATTCGCTTCGGCGACCGGTGGCTGGAGTGCGTGGAAGCCGATCCGCAGGGCGGGACGATGGGCAGTCTATTTCGCAATATCCTGGAGGCCCAGAAGAGCAGTTCGCTGATGGAGGCGATCTATCGGCAGGATTCCAGGATTCTCGGGACCTATCTGCGGAGCGATGGCCACCTCCTGGAGGAGATGTACGAGGAGTCTCTGCACACGGGGTTTGTGGAGGCGATGCAAGAGGCGGGCACCATTCGAGCGGATCTGGATGCCGATGTGCTCGCTCACGTACTGGATATTATCGACTACGGCTTTGCCAGTATCGGTGACGTCAAAAAGGACGTCCAGATGCCGCCACCGGAGGAGACCATCGCCATGATCGGAACCTTTATCGATCGGGCGCTGACCCCGGAAGACGGCGGCGATTGCGAGGCCGGAAAAGAGGCGGTTCGCAGACTCGCCAATTCCTATCGCCAGGTACTTCGAGAAAAGCTTCCGAGCTAAGTGGCGACAATCATCGACGGTACAACAGCGCGTCGTGTGGTCGCCGAGCCCGATTTTTTGGGCGGCACACAGCGACAGGCGCACAAGGAGATACACATGAAGACAGTAAGCAGATGTGGAATTGCAATACTCGTGGTCGCCGGAGTCTTTTCGCTCTCGACGGTGGCTCTCGCCCAGGACGACTCGGAGCTTCCGTCCGTCGAGGACGTCGAGGACCACCTCGATGATCTGTATCGCTCCGACAGCTCCCGGGCGGAGATGACGATGTCCATCGAGACCGATCGGCGCTCCCGGCAGCTGGAGATGGAGGCCTGGACACAGGGCGAGGACAACGCGGTCTTCGTCATTCGCGCTCCGGCCCGAGAGGCGGGAACGGCGACGCTTCGCACCGAGGACGGTCTGTGGAATTACGCCCCGCGCGCCGACCGATTGGTTCGAATCCCGACGGGCATGCTCTCCGATGACTGGATGGGCAGTCACCTGACCAATGACGACCTGGTTCGCGAGACGGGCTACGGCGACGACTACGACGTCGAATTGTCCTGGGATGAACGCGACGGCGAGCGCGTATTGCTGGCGACGATGACCCCCGATGAAGGGGCTCCGGTGGTCTACACGCGCATCGAATACGTGCTCGATGCCGACGACTGGACGCCGCGGCAGGCCGTATTTTTCGAGGATGACGACGAGATTCGAACCATGACGTTCTCCGACGTTCGAGAAGTCAATGATCGACAGGTGCCCCATACCATGGAGGTTCGTCCCGCCGACGAACCCGGAGAATACACGCGACTGGAGTATCAACAGCTGGAATTCGACGTCGATATCGATGAATCGATTTTCTCGCGTCGGGGACTGCGCAGATTGGCCCGATAAATGGCCCGCTAACCCGGTGACGATGTAAGAGATGTAGGACAGGGATTAGGTGATGATGACACTTCGTCTGGCGATCCGAAATTTGTTGCGCAACCGGTGGCGCTCCGGCCTGGCGATCGGCGGCATCGCGGTGGCAACGGCGATGCTGGTGTGGAATCTGGGCTTTATCGATGGCTTTTTCGACATGATGGTCCGGGGCAGCACCGATGTCGAGATCGGTCATGTCCAGGTCCAGGATCGAGACTACGCAGAGCGCCCGGCGACCATCGATTACATGGAGTGGAACGACGAGTTGCGCCAGACGCTCGAGACTGGCGCCGGCGTTGAGGCCGTGACACCACGGGTCCGCCTCTTCGGTCTGGTCGGTCACGAAGAACGGTCTCACGTCGGTCGTATATTCGGCGTCGATCCGGCGACGGAGCCCGACGTGACGGTGGTGGCCGACGGGATCAGCCAGGGCCGATGGCTCGACGAGTCGATGCCGGAGTCCGGGCCGGCAGAGGTGGTGATTGGCCACGGTCTGGGGCGGACACTGGACGTCGGCGTCGGCGATGAACTGGTGATCATCGCCGAGGGCGTCGACGGCAGTATGGGCGACGGGTTGTTGGAGGTCGTCGGAGTATTGGAGACCGGCAATAGCCGCATCGATCGACAGGCCGCCATTTTGCATCTCGACGAGGCGCAATTTATTGCGGCGATGGACGGGGCGGTTCACGAAGCGATTATCTCTATCGACGTTCCCGCTCAGGCGCCACAGCGGGCCTCCGGGCTTCAGCGCCGTCTCGACGAGGGCGGATACGACCGGTTTGTGGCCCGGCCCTGGCAGGAGGTCGAACCAGGACTGTATCAGATGCTCGTCTACGGCGACTCGGCGAATAACGTCATCTTCGCCATCATCTTTTTCGTGGTCGCCCTGGGCGTACTCAACGCGCTGCGGATGAGTGCCCGGGAGCGCTACCGGGAGTTCGGGGTCATGATGGCCGTCGGACTGTCCCGGCTGCGCCTCTTTGTGATGCTGACAATCGAGGGGCTGATTCTGGGCATTGCAGGCGCCGGCCTGGGTGGATTATTCGGCGGTGCGGTCACCTGGTTTCACTCGACCTACGGGCTTGATTTTGGGGCCTTTGTCGAGGGCGATGCCACCTATATGGGCGTCTCGTTTTCGGAGCGAATGTATTTCGTGATGACGGCAGAGACGGTGTTGGTTCCGGTGGTTGGCCTCATCGCCGTCACCGTCATCTGTTCGATCTGGCCGGCGATTGCCGCCATTCGCCTCGACCCGCGGGATGCCATTACCGGGCGGACGTGACGGTCGGTAAAGGCTTGCTCATTCGTTGTTTGCGCGCCACCAGACAGGAAGCACGATGCTCGGAAAAATCGCCTGGCGAAACCTGTGGAGAAATAAGACCCGGACGGCGATTGTCGTCTCCGCCATAGCGTTCAGCTATGGATTGATGCTGTTTATGTTCGGCATCGCCGACGACAGCTATCAGGAGATGGGCGATGCCGTCGTCTCCGCCGTCGGAGGCCATATTCTGGTGCACGGCGACGGATACTGGGATTTTCCAACCGGCGGCCAAGTCGTCGACAACCCGGCCGGGCGCCGCGCCGACATCGAGCAGTTCGACGCGGTAGATGCCATCTCCGAGCGCGTACTGGCCTACGGACTTGTGGGCACGGCCGGGACCAATGAGGGAGCACAGATTCTGGGGGTTCGCCCCGAGGACGAGCAATCGTTTTACGATGTCGAAGACAGGCTCGAAGAGGGGGCGTTCTTCAGTGGAGAACGAGACAATCCGCTGGTTCTGAGTCGAGATCAGGCCGATGATCTGGGCGTCGAGATCGGCGATCGGGTGGTGGTCACGGCCACCGATCTGGACGGCGATGTGGCCCGGGGTTTGTTTTTCGTCGACGGTATCACGCGGGCGATGGCCGGCCAGGCCGGTGAGGGACGGGCCTACGTGGAGTACGGGGCCCTCCAGGAAGTATTGGGTTACGGCGATGCGGCGACCCAGATCGGAGTTCGACTCCGGGACGACGAGATGCGGCAGTCCGTCGCCCAGCGATTGCGCCAGGACTTCGAGGGCCTCGATCTGGAGGTGTTGACCTGGGATCAGGCGGTGCCCGAATTTCTGGCGCTCATCGAATTCGATGAGGCGTTCACCTACTTTTACGTCCTGATCATCATGATCATCGTCGCCCTGGGGATCACCAATACATTTTTGATGGCCGTCATGGAGCGAATCCGTGAGATCGGGTTGTTGAGTGCCCTGGGACTGACGCCGCGCCGTATCGGGATCATGATTTTGGTGGAGACGGCGATTGTGACGGTACTGGGGATGTTGATCGGGCTGGGACTGGGGCTGGCCGGTCATTTCTGGATGGCCACCTACGGGCTCGATCTCGGTGCGCTATTTGATCTGGAGATGGAGATGGCCGGGGTATCACTGGAGATGATGCAGATCCATTCTCATATCGATCCCGGGCGCTGGATTGTGGGGTCGGTGGTGATCTTCGGATTTATTGTCGCCAGTTCGCTGTATCCGGCCTGGCGGGCAACCCAGATGGCGCCGTCGGAGGCGATGCGTTTTTACGAGTAATTACTACGGTAATCCCGGCGCAGACGAATCGTCTGGCGCCGATGTCAGGTAACCTGTTGAACGCGTACTGAATTCTTAGGAGTAGTGGTGATGAGTACTGGCGCAGAGTCATTGATCGAGGTTCGCGGAGTCCATCGGACGTTCCACCAGGGCGAAATCGAGGTGCATGCCCTGCGTGGAATCGATCTCGATGTCGGGGTCGGCGAATTTTCGGTGCTCGCCGGGCCTTCTGGATCGGGCAAGACGACCTTGCTCAATCAGATCGGATGTCTCGATCGGCCGACCCGGGGAACGGTACACGTCGACGGGACCGAAGTGTCGGCGTTCGACAAAAAAGAGGCCGCCGAGTTTCGGCTTCGAAAAATCGGATTCGTATTTCAGGCCTACAATCTGATTCCCGTATTGTCGGCTTATGAGAACGCGGAATTCGTGATGATGCTCGCCGGAGTCGATGCCGACGAGCGACGGCGCCGCGTCGAGGGGCTGTTAACCGAGGTCGGCCTGGAGGGGATGATGGACCGGCGTCCCGGCGAATTGAGCGGTGGCCAGCAGCAGCGGGTGGCCGTGATCCGGGCGCTGGCGGCTCGTCCGGCGGTGGTATTGGCCGATGAGCCGACGGCCAATCTCGACAGTGACACCTCCAGGGAGCTGCTCGATTTGATGGTGGAACTCAATCGCGAACACGACGTGACATTTTTATTTTCGTCCCACGACCCGGTGGTCATCGACCGCTGTCGACGGGTCATCCGCCTCGACAGCGGTCAGGTGGTGGACGATGAACGACGAGAGGAGACGTGATGACGCCGCAACGCAGCGTATTTGCCGTGTTGATGGTCGGGATCGCGATGACGGTGGTTGTCTCGCCGGCCCGGGCTGACGTCGAGTTATGGGAGACCGACGAGACCGCCGGCCAGCTGGGGGCGAACCTCCAGATGATCAGCGCCTACGTCGATATGCGCTCGCTCGAGGAGTTGCGCAATCTTGGGCCGCTGATACCGGAGTGGGAAGATGTGCCCCTGGAGGCCGGGCTCGGTGGAGCGGTGGGCCGTCTGGAGTGGTCGGCCCAGTGGGGCGACCGTGTCAGTCTCGATGTCCACAACCGGGTGTTCTGGCAGGCGTCGACACTGCCCGAAGAATTGATATTTCAGGGGTTTGAGGTCTCGAGAGGCGATGACCGGCGACTGGATACGCAGTGGGAACTCGTCGATCGCCAGGGCGTGAGTCTGGCACACGATGTCGATCGGGCCGTGGTGGGGCTGTATCTGGACGCCTTTGATCTATATCTGGGCCGGCAGGCCATTCGGTGGGGGCTGTCGGATACATTTCCGGTGGCCGATCGCTTTGCGCCGCTGAGCCCCTTTGAGTTGGATACGATCCAGCGCCGCGGCATTGATGCTGCGCGTCTGGTGACCGATGTGAGCCGCGATGTCGAGCTCGATGTCATCGTCGCCGATCGGGGGCCGGACGAGCCGCTGGCGCTGGGGGCGCGCGCCGAGTATTTCGGACTGGATTTTGACGCCTACGGTGGGTTCGGTCGATTCTGGCAGCGCCTCAGTGCCATGGCCGGCATGACCTGGCTATTCGATTACTGGCGGGTGTTTGGGGAGGCCGAGGCGCTGTGGAATCTGGAAGATGACCAATTGGACCGGCCCCGGGCGACGGCGGGAGTGCGCCGGATGGGCATGGATTGGCAGCTGGGGCTGGAGTACCACTACAACGGGTTTGGCGTGGCCCCGGGCAACGACTACAGCGGGGGTTTTGACCAGCCGGAGGTCACGCGGGGAGAGACCTATTTTGTGGGGCGCCATTTTGTCGGCGGTGACGCGTTCTACTTCTTTGAAAACGACGTCGCCGTCGGCGGTGGAGCCATTGCCAATGTCGTCGATCCCAGCGCCGTGGTCTATCCGACAGTGCGCTACGAATTGGAAGATCGCTTCTCGGTGGGCGCTGGAGCCTATGTGGGGATTGGCGACGCCGTAGAGGTCGACGAGCAGGCTCTATTTGAGGGGCAAGACGACGGTGGAGTGTCGTTTCCGTCGGAGTTCGGCGGGGTCTCCGATCTGTACTTTGTGGAGATGACGGCCTATTTTTGAGTCTTCTGAGCCACTGAATCGGATAATAAGAAAACGGCGAGACCCGCAATGGGCCTCGCCGTATCGAAGAAAATGGGTCGTCGTTGAGTTACTCGCTGTGGCGTTCGAGGGCCCGTTCAGCGTGGCTGATCAAGTCATCGTCGTGCTGACCGTCGATGATCTCTTCGAGCAGTCGATGGGCCTCGGTGTGGTCGGTCCATCCAAAGGAGCGAACGACGCGGACTGGAACCCGGTCGGCGTCATCGTCGAGACCGTCTTTGAGGTGGGCGAATAAGGCGTCATCGCCGTCGTCTAAAAAGGCGGCGCCCAGCGCGTAGTAGGCCATGGCGCGGATGCGCGGTTCGTCGTCGCCGCTGAGGTCGATCAGCGCCTGCCGGACTTCGGGCTCGACGAAGTTGCCCAGAAGGGAGGTGGCGCGCCAACGCTCAAAGACGGTGCGGTCGGCGTCGGAGGCCATCTCCATGAGCCGCTGTTGGGCGTCGGGCCACCGCTCTTCGAGTTGTTGGCGCTCCGGGAGAGTATCAATGCCGCGGACGACCTCTTCGAAGGCCTGGTCGTCGTCGGCGATGTCGTGCTCGTGGGAGTGATCACCTTCCGCCGGGGATTGAGCCACAGCGGTGGTGGTCAACAGGGCGATGGAAGTCAGGGCAATGGCACTGATGCGCAACAATTGGTGGAAATTGATCATGGTCAAGCACTCCTGCAGCAAAAAAGGTAGAACAGATGGCGTCGAGAACCGGCGATCAGTCGCTCTGGTAGACCCATGGGTTGTTACGCATCACCCGGCCCTGCCATTCAGACATTTCTTCGCCGGTGCCGGAGGCGTGCATCAGATAGCCCTCATCGTCCTGTTCGGTATCGGGCAGTGGATCGTGGGCAGGGGTACCGCCCATCCCGCCGAAGTGTTCGGACGTGTGGAACAGCCCCAGATAGTGGCCGAGTTCGTGGGCCGTGACCTTGCTGATGCCGCCGGAGCCGGGGGCTTGAGCGGAGTCGGTGGCGACGGCCACGCCGCTTCGCGGAGTGCCGTCGACGAGCATCGGCCCCGGGATGCCTCCCGAAATTCCGAGGACGCCGCCGCCTCCGCCGCCGAAGGGACTGCTCAGTTCATCGATAAAGAAGATGCTCGGCCCCTCCAATTCGGCTCGCTCGGATTGAGCAAACATCTGCGACAGATCGCCATCACCGGAATTCATATCTTCGATGATGCGGTAATTGCCCTCGATGTCGTGATAGGCGACCTCGCCGATATCGATACCGACCTGGTCGTACATTTCGTCGACATCGTCGATGATGGCCTGCAATTCGGCATCATCTTCAGCATTGTCGGCGGTCCAGCCGTTGGCACCGGAGAAAAAGAGATTGAGGTCGAGGGTGCCTTCTTCGGGTACGGCGTCGTCGGCAACCTCGGCGTGGACGACGACGCGCACGGTATCCGCACTCTGCTCGAGGGCGTCGTCGAGGCCCATTCCCCCGGTTCGGGCCGCCGCGGTATGGACCCGAAACTCGTGGCTTCCGGGTTCGACGCCGGGTAGGGCGTCGGGGTTGTTGGGCATGACCGAACCGTTGGCGCCGATGGACATCATCACCCGGTTATTGCAGCCCGGATAGCAGATCTGGCCTTCCGCGGAGTCCTCCCATTCGGCGGGCACAATCTCGTAGTCATTGGGGGCCTGCCAGTCGGTGACCATGTAGTTGGCCCGATGGTCGCCATCGAGAATCGAGATCGATACAGAGTAGGCGTTTTCCGGAACGTCAAATTCGATGGGGCCGGTGTAGTTGCTGACCAGCTCGAAGTCGTCGTCGACGAGGGTCTGGGTTGTGTCTTGAGTGTCGTCGGAGTCGTTGTCGTCGTTTTCACCGGAGTTGTCGTTGGTCACCGTGACCGGCTCTTCGCCACCGGTATCGAAGCCAAGAAAGTCACACCCGGAGGTTGCCAGCGCGGTGACGAGAACCGCGACCAGCACCGTATTTGTGCGAGGCAATGAGGAGGCGTTCATTATCAAACCTGATGTGCAGGAAGAAATTCGTTGCATCGATGCCGGCGCCCGGTATCGCTTTATCTCGACCCGTCGGCAGGTCTGACAGGTCGCTGGGGTAGCCGAGCCAGTCGTTATCTATGATTGGGGAGGATAGTCAGCAGCCGAAGACGGGTCAAGTCATGGAGGTAGTGCTGCCCTTCGAAACTAAGCCGGGGCTTAAGGCGGTGCTGAACGACGATGGCTGTGTTGCGGTTCCTCGACGATGCCGAGGCATCGCCTCGTCACCGCGCCTTGCCCTCGCCGCCCAGTCCTCGCCGGGACCACCCATGTACTTCCGGCGGTCAGCAGTATTCGCTATCAAGGGCCCCCCGATGAATGACATTGAGATCACAGGTGGAGAAGGTTTTGGCAGATGTCGATTGTCGTTCAGAATCTTTACTTTCTGTGATGGCCATGCATCATGACTGCGTCGAGGCCCCGCGCGGAAGGATGGAGCCCGCCGTTGTACTTGCGGCGGAATACAATGTGCATGATTCTGTCGGTGTGCGATGACGCCACTGCAGATGCGGACCCCGAGGCGAGCTGCCCCCATAGAAGATGGACACTCAGTGAGTTCAAACGGAGAGCACAACGTTACAGCGGGAACGGTACTGGAAGGGAAGTATCGACTGGAGCGCGAGGTCGGCGCCGGCGGAATGGGTCAGGTTTTTTTGGCCGAGCACGAGACCATCGAGCGCACAGTGGCCATCAAGGTCCTCCATCAGGAATTGGCCAGTGACGAGTCGGTCCGCCGCCGGTTTGAGACCGAAGCCAAGGCGATCGCCCGGCTGAAGCATCCGAATTGCGTGATGCTCTACGAATTCGGCTACTCCGACGAAATCGAGGCCCTTTTTGCGGTCTTCGAATACGTGGAGGGCACATCACTGGAACATCACATCGGCAAGCAGTTACCGGTGGCCGATGTCCTGGAGGTCGGAAAACAGGTCGCCGACGGCATCGATCACGCCCACGATCAGAATGTGATCCATCGCGATTTGAAGCCGGAAAATATCATGGCCGTCTCCTCGAAGGGCGAGCCGGTTCTGAAGGTACTCGATTTCGGTATTGCCCGGATCGCCGAAGACGATGAGAAGAGCACGCGATTGACCAAGATGGGTCAGATGTTTGGGACCCCGCCGTATATGAGCCCCGAACAGGTCCGTGCCAAGCTCAATATCACCTTTGCCACCGATATCTACGCCATCGGCGTGATCCTCTACGAACTGCTGGAGGGAGAGTTGCCGTTTATCGGTGATACGCCGATTGCGACGGTGATGATGCATCTCAACGATGAGGTTCCGCCCATCGAGCGCGACGACGTGCCCGATGAGCTGGTGGCCATCATTATGCGATGTCTCGAAAAAGAGGCCGGCCATCGGTTTTCGAGTTGTGCGGCCCTCCAGCAGGCGTTACACGAGGTGGAGTGGTCGCGTCGGCAGCCATCGATGCTCGTCGATGATGACCAATTCGAGGCTGAGCAATCGCCGTCGGCTTCCGATGATGCCCTGAAAGCAACGCTGGGGACTCCCGAAGAGGGCATCGAGAAGTCGGAGCGCGACGAGTCCGCCGAATCCGGCGGCGAGGTCGATGGTCAGACGCCGGATGACATCGCCAGCGCGCCGACAATGATGGCCGATGACGTCGGTGAAGAGGGATCGTCTCGTCGTGTAGGCGGCGATGACGCCCGGGAACCAGCGGCGGGCGCAGCCGGCGCCGAGGCGACGACCACCGATGATTTCGATGATTTCGATGAGGACCTGGCCGGCTGGGGAGAACGCCGTACCCGGCTTGTCATCGCCGCTGTGGCCGTGATGGCACTCATCGTTCTGGGAGGCGCGGTGGCCATGGTGGTATTGCCCTCCGATTTTTCGGACGCCGGTGATGCCCCCGACGAGCAGACTGCCTCTGCGGACCCCGAATCAGGTCAGGAGGAAGGCGAGGGGGCCGAAGACAGTCAAGAGCAGATCGCCATCGAGCCTTCGAGCTCCGATGAATCCGACGGCGACGATGGCCTCGATGAGGTCGATGACGGCGACTACGGCGATGACGATGACACCGCTGAAACCGACGGCACCGCGGAAGCCGGCGACACGGATGGCGACGATGGCGACGACCAATGGGCCGCGGATGACGGCGATGAGACCGGTGGCACCGGAGGCGATGATGAGGCCGGTGATGAGCCGGAAGTCGCCGGTGAGCCCGAAGCGCAAGAGGCGTCATCGCCGGAGCCATCGCCCCAGCCTCAACCCGAGGAATCGCCGCCCGAGGAATCGCCGCCTGAAGAAGAGAGCGATGACGACGACGGTCAGCAGCCCGATTCCATCGAATGGCGCCGCCGCGACGGCGACGATGACAACGGCGACAGCGACGAAGAAGACGACGTCGAACAACCGGAGGGCATTGGCCTTCCACCGCGAGACTAGCCGGGACTTGAGAAACGACTCATGACCTGTCGGCGGCGGCTCGTTGCGTCGCCGACCGGGCGGGCACAAACCAAACGACATACATCATCAAGGAGATACGTGGTGCACAACGCAGAAGGTCGAAGTTGGAGCTGGGGCATTCTGTTGGCGACGGCCCTGCTGGTTGGACCGTCGTCGGCGCTGGCAACCGATGGAGCCATGGGCGGTCAGGATGCCATGGGCGATGAAGATGTTGCCCAGGAAGACAGCGATGACCACCAGGAGATGCTCGAGCTCAGTGCCGAGGGCAATGAATTGTATGAATCCGGTCAATTCGAGGAGGCCGCCGCGGTCTACTCGGAGGCCTACGAGATCTATCCCCAGCCGATTTTGCTCAAAAACGAGATGATCACCCGCTATCTCATCGAGGAATGCGAAACGGCCATTGAATTGGGTGAAGAATTCATTGAAAGCGGAGAGGGCTCCGAAGAGGACGAAGAAGATGTGGAGGCCGTCTTCGGGGAGTGTTCACTCGATCTGGCCCGGGAGAGTATCGACGACGGCGACTGGGTGGGCGCCGAAGAGTGGCTCGATTACGGAGAGTCCTATCTCTTCGAAGCTCAACTGGAGGCGGAGTCCGAGGCCTTGCGAAGCGAACTCGACGACGAGATCGGAGAGACGGAGACCGTCGAAGAGATCGACGAACCGGGGCCGGCGACGCGTCAGATCGGCGGGTGGTCATCGCTCGGCGTCGGCGCTGGACTGCTCGTGGGGGCCGGGTTGTGGCATATGTCCTGGGAGAGCCGTCACAGCGAATTGGAGCAGTTGCAGCGCGATGGCGATCCGGCCGCCGAAGAACTGGAGGCCGAACTCGACGAAGATTTCGGGACGGTTCGCTGGGCGATTCCGACACTGTACGGAGTCGGAGCGGCGGCTGCATTGGCCGGGGCCGGGTTGTTGGTGTGGCCAATGATCAGCGGTGACGACAGTGATTCAGCGGCCATGATTCGACCCGACGTCGGCATCGACCGGGCGGGCGCCGTCTTCTCGATCCAGTTTTGAGCACTTCTCAAAAAAAGCGGTCGCCCGCTTCTGAAGCCCGGACGCCCGGAGTGGGGGCGTTGGTATGGAGATTATCCATCTGGACCATTGTTGCCCCGACACCAGTCGTCTCTCGGTTGGAATCGGTGGCAGGTAGGACTGGTCGCGGAGAACCCAACAAGCGGCGGATGCGCCTTGTCTGGCGACGGTTGCCGGGATCACAGTCGAAGGAGCGGAGTACCTGAGAAGGGCGGTGGATCGCGGTTTGCATACAGTTACAGCCCGAGCAGTTCCAATTGATTGACGTTCGCGATGTCGCAGGCCATGACGATGAGCGGAGTATTCCGATGACAAGAACAGCCAGCGCAGCCCACAGTTGTTGCATTTTCGTAGCGTTGACCGCCCTGGCAGTGGGATCGATCTCGATGGGCTGTGGCGACGAGGCGATGATGGACGCCGGCGAGGATGGCGAGTTTTCGCAAAATGACGCCGAAGACGGCATCAACGCCGACGAGGGGATGAACTCCGACAACGATCTGGGCGATGACGACGATTTCATCCCGGAAGAAGAGGAATTTCTCGTCGAGCATGTGGCATCGACGGAACACCACGTCTTCGTGCCCAATCAGAGCGACGAGAGCAATACGGTGGCGCTCATCGACGGCCGAGACTTTAGCGTGGTTCCCTTTGAAGTGGGGCTGGAGCCGGTGGAGGTGGCGGCCGCCGATGTCGACGGTCAGGGCTCGGTGGGATATGTGTTGAGCACCGGGGAGCCGACGGTGTCGGTGGTGCGGGCCGACGGGGCGTCCGGGGAAGGGGGCATCGACGTCCAATTGCTGCCGATTCCCAGAGAGGTCAATCGCCTGGCCATGGCGCCCGACGGGCGTCATCTCATTGCCTATATCGATCCCGATGAGCCGATCAACGATTCGGGAAGCACCATTTCACTGCAGACCATGGCTTTGATCCGACTCGGCGATGAGCCCGGTGACGACGAAGTCTTTGAATTGTCGGCGACCCGAAGCATCGAGACCGTCGCCTTTAGCGACGACGGCCAGCGGGCGTTTATCGTCGGAAAAGAGGGGATCAATCACCTCGTCTTCGACGACATCAAATCCGATACCTCGGTGCCCCGACTGCAACTCGATATGGTCGATTCGCAATTCCCGCCGCAGGACCAGGAAGTGGTGGTCTCGACGGATGGTTCGACGATTGCACTTCGGACCAGTGAATTTAGCGGCGTCGGCCTCTTCGACCTCGATGCGGCAGGCGGAGAGATCGAGCAGCACCGGGTCGTCGAATTGGATGGGATACCCACGGATCTGGAATTGGTGGAGCGAGAGGACGAATCGATGCAGGCGGTGGCGGCAATTCGCTCCGCCGCTCAGATCGCCGAGATCGATGTGGAGGCCGGGTTCGACGCCGATGACGGCGACAACAGCTTCGTCGACGTCATGGAATTCGACGATACGGACGTGGGCAGTGTGCGGATGTTGCCCGATAATCGTGGCATGCTCTTGTACTCGACACTGCCCACAGCACCGCGGGTCGGCTTTTACGACCTCGATTCGGGCCAGGTCGACAGTCAGACGATGCGCAATGAGATTCGGAGTCTCGATATCTCGCCCGACGGTTCGACGGCGGTGGCGGTCCACCAACATCAGGGCGGGACACCGCCGGGATCGTCGCCGGTCGAGCAGTTTCGACACAGCGAGGGCATCACGCTGTGGGATCTGGAGACCGGCTTTTTGCGCCCGATCCGGTTGCACGGCTACCCGGAGTCGATTGCGATGACCACCGGCGACGACGGACGCAGCTATCTGTACGTGATGCTCGTCTCCGATAATGGCGGCGATCAGGGCGTCAAGCGCATCGATTTGGAGACCCATGCCACCGTCTTTTCGAGTCTGGCGCGGACGCCGACCCAACTCGGCGCGGTGGCTGACCAGATATTTGTCAGTCAAGAGCAGGAGACGGGGCGGATCACATTTTTCGATGTCGTGACCAACGCCCAGCGCACGGTCAGTGGATACGAACTCAACGCCGGCATCGAGTAAGGGAGCTACCAAACGAGTCCCCCGTCGCGATTACCGACCGACGCACAACGCAGTTTTCGACCCGCTCGCGCCGGCACAGACGCGGCCAGGTAGTCCTGGGCTGCTCGGTCCGACATGATGTCGACAGCTCCTAAGGAGTGCAATCATGAGCAACACTGGAACAATTCGACGTTCGCTGCAGATCGCATCGGCTGTGATCTGTGTGATGGCCGTGGCCATCGGCTGTGGCGGCGACCCGGCTGCAAGTGGCCCCTCTGGAGATCCTGCGCCAGACTCCGATCGCCAATTCGGCGATAACGACGAGAGCAATGGCGATGACGGCGATTTTGAGCCCCCGCCGGAGCAACCGGAGCAATTTCACTTTTCGAGGCCGGCGACCGTGGGCCACCACGTCTATGTGGCCAATGAGACGATCAATTCGGTGGCCATCATCGACAGTCGAAATCTGCGGATCCAGACGGTGATGACCGGGGCCGAACCCGTCGAGGTGGTAGGTCCGGTGGAGGGGCATGTCGGCGATGAGAGCCGAGTGATGACACTCAATCGCGCCAGCTCGACGGTGACCGTCATCGATCCCGACGATCAATCAACGTCCCACCAACCGGTGTTGCCGGGGTCGAATCGAATCGAGATGGCGCCCGATGGAGAACAGGCCATCACCTGGTATGACGCCGACGGTGCGTCCGACGGGGAGCGAAGCGGCGACCCGGCGGCGATTTCACTGGTCGGCGAAGATGCCAGCTACCAAATCTCGGTCGGTTTTAATGTGCGCGATGTTCGATTTGACGAGAATCGAGACCGGGCATTGGTCCTCAGCGATGACGGCATCAGTGTCATCGAACCGGGGGATGTGGATTCCGATGGTATCGCCCAGCCCATTGAGCTACTTCCGGAATCGCACAGCGACCGCGATATCGCCAATTTTTATGTGGCCACCACACCGGAGACGGGATACGCCGTCGCCTACCGCTACGACGAATCGGTGTTGCTGGTGACCGATATCGACGGCGACGATCGCTACGCCGTGGAATTGCCGGAAGCGCCGACGGACCTGCAGTTTCGGGACGACGGCGACGAGACGGAGTTGTTGGCGGTGATCGGCGCCGAGGGATTGCTGCTTCGGGCATCGATGCCCGAGGGGCTCGAAGAGGCTTTTGAACAGCAGGACACGGAAGACAATAGCGACGGCGAAGACAACGGCGACGGCGAAGACAACGGCGACGGCGAAGACAACGGCGACGGCGAAGATATCGAAGCGCCTGAGGGCTACGACGGATTCACCTTTCTGGCGCTGCCCTTTGTGGGGCCGGAGTTTCTGGAGACGTCGGGAGATGAGTCGGTGGGGCTTCTATTCTCCACCGGTGAGCAGCAGCGCCAGGCGGCGCTCGTCGACCTGGAGAGTGAGCAGACCGACCTGGTGGTCTTCGATAAATCGATTCGCGGCATACTGGCCGATGAGCGCGGCGAAGCGTTTGTGGTCATCCACGATCGCCAGCCCGGATCGACGTCGGGGCTGTCGCCAGACGACGATGAATATCTGGAGCGCAACTGGGGGGTCACCATCTTCGATGTCGATGATCGAGAACCACACCTGATTTTGACGGAGCACGAACTCGATGAGGCCGCCCACTGGTCGAGCGAAGATGGGCCCTCCGAAGTCTATATGACCTACGCCCAGCCCGACGATGGCGAGTTCGACGAGAGCCACCGAGACATCGTGTATCTGAATTTGACGACGTCGAGAAAAGACGAGTTTCGCCTGCCGAGCCGCCCCGACGGCCTCGGGATTATCGAAGAGGCCAACCAGATCTTTATCAATCAGGTCCATCCCCAGGGGCGGATGACCTTTGTCGAGACCGTCAGTCAACGACGTCAGACCATCACCGGCTATCAACTCAACGCCGGAATCGAGTAGTGATTGGTATCCCGTCGACAACGGCCGTAAAGTCGAGTCGACACAGGAGGACGAAGATGAAGAAATGGACGCAATGGTTGGGCCTCGCGGCGGTGGTGGTCATGCTGGTCGGATGCGGCAATGAGCTGCATTCGGGCTGGGATGAGCCGCTGGATGCCGATGGTCCCGTCGAGATGGACGACGCCGTGGTGTATCTGGATCGACCCTTCGAGGAGGTGATCGCCCTGCGCCCCGGCGTCGAATCCGGGGAGCCGCAACTCGATGTGCAGCGCCATTTTGCGGGGTCGAATCCGGGGGCCATGGCCCAATCGGCCGACGGTCAAACGCTGTACGTCGTCAATCGCGGTGAACGCAACGGCGAGGAGTCACTGAGTATCATCGATATTGGCGACGACGATATCGAGCGCGAAAGCCTCGAACTGGGCAGTTTCTACGATCAGATCACCGTCGATCCGGAGGGCGGTTTTGTGCTGCTGTCCAACAGTGGCGAAGCGGAGACGGTCTCCCAGAATATCAACGAATTGGGCATCGTTGATCTGCGGGAAGATGAACCGGAATTTGAGGTCACCATGCTTCAGACTCCGGCGCAGACGCTGGAGTTTTTGCCGGCCTTTGAATTCGATGGCGACGCCGATGAGAGGGAGCGATTCGTCGCCGTCACCGCCGCCAACCAGGTGGCGATCGTCGACCTCAATGCCGACCCGCAGAGTGCCGATCGCTACCGGCGGGTGCCGCTGACGACGGCCGTCGACGAGCGGATTCCCGAGCAACTGGTCTTTGATCCCGATGCCGATTCGGGGGGCGCGAACCTATTTGTGCTCGACGATACCAGTGACGTGGTCACCCAGATTTCGATGGCGCCTGCCGTGGACGCCGACGCGACGCACCGACTCGATTTGAGCGCCAGTCAACTGGCGGCCGGTCAGCGTCCTCAGGCCATCGATGTCATCGACGTCGACGATGCCGGCAAACGCCTGCTGGTCATCGACGGAGAATCGGCGCAATTTTCGCTCGTCGACGTCGACTCCAACGAGTGGGCGACCTTCGATTTGCCGACCGGTACGCCGGCGACGGGGATGCAGCGGTATTCCGTGGTCGGCGACGATGAATCGAGTCACGAACAGCGCATCCTGGCCTGGTCGCCAAACTCCGAGATCGTGGCCGTGATCCGCCCGGAGACCATCGACCTCGGCAGTGACGTACCCACCCTCGGCCAGTCCGTGGAGAGCATCCGACTTCAGGCGCCGCCGACGCAGGTGTTGATGGATGCCGACGAAAGCTCCGACAGCGCCGTCATCCTCCACAGCGGAGGAGACGATGGCTTTTCAGTACTCGACCTGGAGCGCAACAGCGATATCGCCTGGACGGGGCGGAATCTGTCGGGAGTCGTCTTCGACGGCGGTATGGCCTACGGAGTCTACGGCAACACGACGCATATGGAGCGCTTTGACCCGCAGACCGGTGCATCGCGCACATTCGATCTTCCGGACTACGGCGAAGAGCTATTCTGGAGCAGCGACGGCCGGGCGCTGATGGTCCGTCACCCCGGAGCAGCGGGGCGATTTACGGTGTTTCCGCGCGACGAATATCTCAATGACGACGCCCAGATCTTCGAGCAGACCTTTTTGAGAGATGTGCTCGATCGAGTTGAAACCGATGATGAGCGATAAGGAGATTTCCGTGAAGAATGCAATCCAAGCAGCAGTAGGCCTTATTGCGGTGGCATTGGCGATGGGGGGCTCGGTGGCGTCGGCCGACGAGGGCGTCATCGGCGTTCGCGGCATGGGCGTCGCCCCCATGCAGCCGGGACATCTGGCCGTGGAGGGCGCCGACACCAGCGCAGGGGCCGGCGCCTTTGTGGGCGTTGCCCCGGAGGCGCTCGCCGGGGTGCGGCTGATGGCGTCGTTTGACCGGCAGGGAAGCGGCGCCGATTCGCTGCACAGCAGCCTCGACGGCGATCTGGAGTCGGGTTGGGCGTCGACGCGTCTGATGGCCAAGGCCGATTGGACGACCGGTCTCGTCGGTGACTGGCTCGGCCCACTGGCGCGCGTGGGCTTCGGCTACGGCCACCAGTCGCTTCGGCTCGTCGCCGACGGGACGGAATACCGCGGCGTCGACCACGGTCTAAGTGGAGTCGTCGCCGGCGGGCTGGAGGCCCATCTCGCCGAGGGGTTGGGCGATGACTTCTGGAGCCGCTTTTCGCTGCGCGCCAATGTGCTGGTGGGCTACCACTGGCAGTCGGAGGCGAGCTTCGACAGCATGGAGGCCACGGACGTCGATGACGATTGGCAAAGCGGCAGCTACGATGCCGGCTCGATGCAGGTGTCGGGGGTGACCTGGGAGTTGGGTACGATGATCCAGTATCGATTCGGCCAGTGATCGCGGTTGCTGACGCCGCCCGACTTGACACCGCCCGGTGCGGTCGTCACCTTTGTAGGGCCGGACTTCCACTGCCATACGAAGTGGTCGGAAGTGTGGACGAGGTTAGCGGTTACGGCCCGCCGCGCCACTTTGCCCGGATGATGTTCAGGTCATCTGCGGTGGCTCGTCAGCGGCACTCAGGGGCCTCCCCGCGGCGCCGTACTGGCTCTGCCTCGTACCGATGAACCGTATATCTTCCGGGGTTCGACACGTTGACGATCGGTCTCAACAGGACCGGTCGAGCCCGCCGCGTGCGGGTGTAATGTGAACGTTCGGTGTGGTGGCGTCGAGGGACTGAACGAAGCGAGTCGTCCCGTCCACCCCGAGCCCGACCCAGGAGTGACGTATGGCTACCGCCAGTGGCATGACCCCCTTCGATTCCAACCCCGGCGTTGATGACTCCTCCGATGATGACGCCGCAGCCGGCGGCGACTCCCCATTGCTGCACCGCCAGCTTCGCGACGACCAGTTCTGGCGCCGCATCCCGGCGTTTTCCGATGTCGACGAGGAGCAATTTTTGGACCGCATCTGGCAGATGCGCAACTCGCTGTACGGCGAGTCCAAGCTTATGGAGTTGATGGAAGGGCTGGCGCCCGACCAATTTGTAGAGGATGCCCAACGGGGCTTTGAGAAAGCGCCGATGGCCGTTCGAGTAACCCCCTATTTGTTGAGCCTCATCGACTGGGACGACCCGTGGAATGACCCGATCCGCACCCAGTTTATCCCCATCGGCAGTCGGCTTCGCGACGATCACCCGATGTTGACCCTCGATTCACTCCACGAGCAGCGCGATGCGCCGGTCGACGGCCTGACGCACCGCTATCCGGACAAGGCGCTGTTTTTGCCCCTCGATACCTGCCCGGTGTACTGTCGATTCTGTACGCGAAGCTACGCCATCGGCGTCGATACCGACACTGTGGACAAGGTCAAATTACGGGTCAGCCCCGAGCGCTGGGAGGAGGCCTTCGACTACATCGAACGCCAGCCCCAGCTCGAGGATATCGTCATCAGCGGTGGCGATACCTTCAATCTGGCGGCCAAGCATATCGAGGAGATCGGCACCAGGCTTCTGGAGATGCCGAATATCCGTCGGCTCCGCTACGCCACCAAGGGCCTGGCAGTGATGCCGATGAAAATCTTGAGCGACGACAAATGGCTGGAGGCGATGACCCGGGTCGTCGAGCGGGGCCGGGAGTTGCACAAGCAGGTCGTCATTCACACTCACTTTAATCATCCCAACGAAATCACCGCCATCAGTCGACGGGCCATGGATCGGCTCTTTGAGCGCGGGATTGTGGTGCGCAACCAGACCGTGCTCCAGCGCGGGGTCAACGACGATCCGTCGACGATGGCCCTGCTGATCAAAAAACTCGGCGAAATCAACGTCCACCCCTATTACGTCTATCAGCACGACATGGTACAGGGAGTCGAAGATCTACGGACCTCGGTTGCGACCAACGCCGAGATCGAAAAATATGTGCGGGGCATTACCGCCGGGTTTCACACCCCGACATTTGTCGTCGATGCTCCCGGAGGTGGCGGCAAGCGCGGTGTTCACTCCCATGAGCACTACGATCCGGAGACCGGAGTCAGCATCTATACGGCGCCGTCGGTCAAGCCGGGCGAGCACTTTTTGTATTTCGACCCACTTCACAGCCTCGACGAGCAAATCCAGAAGGACTGGCGCGATGACGAACGGTCCAGGGAGATGATCGAAGAGGCCCAACGGGCCGCCGGCGTCGCCCCGTAAATGTCGAGGATGGCCATCCGTCGGTCGGGTCCAGCGGATGGCCAGTGCCAACGATGATGCTCACCAATTTTGCATAAATGGACCACTCGTCTCGTTTAACCAGGTGTCGTGATATTGCGTACCCAGGTGTAGTTCTAGAGGCGAAGACCAGACCAGAGGACGAGCGCTATGGATGATGTGATCAAGATGGTGGCAATGGTGGTGATGGCATCGGCCGTGATGTCAGTGGCCGTGCCCTCGCAGGCCGACGCCTTTTTTCGACTCGGCGCTGAAGCCCGGTGGGCACCGGTGGCCGTGGAGTCGATGACCCAGGATGGCGATACCATCGATACGGAGCGCAAGCTAGAAAGCGGTGGGGTCGGGGTGCGGGCATTATTTGGCCTGAAGTATCTGTCGCTGGGACCGAAGGTGAATTTTGCGCGCCACAGCTTCGAGGATAGCGAGTTGAGCTACTCCCAGATCGATTTTAATGCCCACGTACGCACGGGCCTGCCCTTTTTGCGGCTGGCGGTCTTCGCCGAGGGGGGGCCGTCGATGTCGCTCAATATCGGTGAGGTGGGCTACAATGCGGCCACCGGCGTTGAAGTCGATATCACCGGTTGGCCGCTGGTGGATGTCAATCTGGGATTGGTCGCCCAGTACGCGTCGGTGCCCATCGGCGCCGGACCCGGCGAAATTCGCCTCGACGAGGGACTTCGCGGAATGGTGGTCGTCGGTGCCGACTTTACTCTGATCGATTGATTGCCGATTTCGGTGAGGTCCCGTCGTCTGCGGAGTCCGATCGCCGATCGAATCGGCGATCGGCCCCACTCGTTGGTGTCCATCAAGTCATTTATACAACGCCTGCGCCGGGGTGGGACCAATTTTCTTGCGCCCACCCCAATGTCGATCCAACCTCGGGGGCCCGGTCGGCGGATGGGCCGCCGAACTCCGGTAGTCAGCAGTGGTCATGCAGGTGGAAACGAATGCAACGCGAGTGGTATCTGATCGACGACGACGGCATTCACCCGTTGGATGTAGACGACAGGCCCGATGATTTCTGGGAGCAATTCGACCGCACCGGCGACGACGCTCCGTGGCCGGAATTTAACCAGCTTGTCGTCGATGCATCGCCGACCCGGACCGTGGAGGCTTTGCATCGGACAGCGCCCCAGCTGGGCATCGAACTCGACGATGTCACCGAACAGCCGGAGCGATGGGACGAGGGCCTGGTGGTCACCGAGGCCGATGAGGGACTGACGGCCATCGGTGAACCGGGCGTCGACCTCGACGAGCGGGCGATGGCCCTTCCCTGGACCGAACAACTGGTCGCCGAATTGCGCTGTGACGGCGCTTTTTTCGGCTACGATCGGTCAGCGGGAACGCTGCATCTGGCGATGTTCGCAAAGGGGGCGACCGACTTTGCGTGGTGCGACTCCCTGGTGCCCGGACCGAGCTATGCCATGGAATTCGACGAACAGGGTCGGACGACCGACGAAGATCCGCGAAAATTTGCGTTGCGCAAGCTGGGAATGCCCGAGAGCAGTCCATTGCTCGACCGCTACGGCTTTGTCGTTGCTCACCTCGAACAACTGGGCCTGGAGACCATCAGCCCCGAGCTCCACGACCTGCCGGTGGCCGCCGTGCTATTGACGCGGGCTGTCGAGGGCGAACAAGATGGGGCGTAGTCGTGATCGGGCCCTGCCGGGCTGTTGGTGTCAATAAAACTTCGAGGTTGTGATGAACTGGTCGGTAACAAGACAAATCGCTGTGGTGGCAGTGTCCATCGCCTGTCTATTCGGATTGCTGCTCGCCACCGGTTGCGGGGACCCGGAACAACGACAGGTCGGCGCCGAGTGCAGTGCCCACAGTGATTGCGAGGAGCGCTGTGTGCGCGGCAGCGACTTTCCCGACGGCATGTGCACACTGTCCTGTGACGACTACCGGGACTGTCCGGGTGGAACGACGTGCATCTCGAAAAAAGACGGCGTCTGCGCGCTGGAATGCGAACGAGACCGGGATTGTCCGGGCGGTTACGGCTGTACATCGACGAGCCAACGCGGTGAGAGCGGAAGCCAGCGCGTCTGTCTGGGATGATGATGCGGCGCTCGATGTGATCAATGCAGTGGCCGGCGTCGACGAGGCGCCGGCTTTTTGCGTTGTGCCGCCCGTCGGGGACAGCCGCCGCTCGCGCTTGTGGAAGCAGACGTGGTGAGTATGGTGGCCAACCGATGTTGCCGGCACTCAAAATTGCTCGAGGAGAGAGGCGATGGAACTTTTCGTGGGACCGAATGTGGAGGCACTTATCGATCTGGCGCTTCAGGAAGACCAGGTCGGCTACGACGTGACATCGGCGGCCTTTTTTGACGTCGACGACCGCAAACGAGCTCGTCTGGTCGCCAAGGAGCCATTTGTGATGGCCGGCGCGCCGGTGGCAAAGGCCGTCTTCGAGCGCGTCGACAGCGACATCGACTGGGAGGCCGAAGTCGACGACGGACAATCGGTGGAACCCGGCGATGTGGTCGCCCGACTCGCCGGACCGGTGGTGTCGCTTCTTAGAGCGGAGCGGACGGCGCTGAATTTTTTGCAGCGAATGTGTGGGGTGGCGACGATCACCGAGGAGCATGTCCGCGCCGCTGGCGACGCCGATCTGCGTGTCGTCGATACCCGCAAGACCCTGCCCGGCTGGCGGCTGCTCGACAAATACGCCGTGCGCTGCGGCGGAGGTCACAACCACCGCTTTAATCTCGCCGGCGGCGTTATGCTCAAGGAAAACCATATCGCCGCCGCCGAATCGATTGCCGACGCCGTCGAGCGGGTCCAAGACCAGGCCCCGCATACGCTTCGCGTGGAGGTGGAGGTCGAAACACTCGACGAGGTCCGTCAGGCCGTCGACGCCGGCGCCGATATCATCATGCTCGACAATATGGGCAACGACGAGTTGCGGCGAGCTGTAACGGTCATCCGCGACCATCGGCGGGGGCCACAAATTGTCATCGAGGCCAGCGGGAATATGGATCAACAACGGCTGGCGACGCTGGAGGGGATAGGTCTGGACGTGGTCTCCGTCGGGGCCCTGACGCACTCGGCGACAGCCGCCGATATTTCGATGCGCCTCGAGGGAGTGGAGGCCGGCGATGGTCGATGATCTGGATGTGATGCTCGTCGGCGAGACGGAATCGACCAACGCTCTGGCGCTGGAGGCGGCGAGGCAGGGGATGGCGGAGGGCACCGTATTTGTTGCCGATTGCCAGACGGCGGGCCGCGGGCGTCGAGAAAGCGGCGGCGAGCGCCGCCAGTGGTTTTCTCCGGCCGGGAAGAATTTGTATCTATCGGTGGTGCTGCGCCCGGAGGTGGCCGTGGAACGGGCGTCGGCGATTACGGTGGCCGTCGGTGTGGAACTCGTCGATTTACTTCGCGACGAAACGGGCCTCGACGTGCAGCTGAAATGGCCCAACGATCTCTACGTCGGCCGGCGCAAATTGGCGGGGATCTTGACGGAAGCCGTCACCGGAGCCGCCGGACTGGAGGCCGTCGTCGTCGGCGTCGGGCTCAATGTCAATGTGGAGGCCGATGAGTTTCCAGAGGAGCTTCGCGATCGGGCCACCAGCCTATTTGTCGAGTCAGGCCACGCTCGAGATCGGCTGTCGATGGCGCTGTCGGTGCCGGCGGCGATTGCGCGCGGATGTCGCCGCTATGCCGACGACGGACTCGAGCCGTTTGACGATCGACTCCAGCGCTGGGACCTTCTGAGAGGGCGACGCGTGACGGTGGCCGACGACGACCGCGACAAAAGCGCCACTGCCTGCGGTATCGGCGAGCGCGGAGGATTGCTCGTCGAATTCGATGACGGAGCGCGCACGGAAGTCGTCTCCGGCGAGGTCAGCATCCAAGACTTCTAAGCTTCGGGACCCTGCCGGGCCCGGACAATTGTGCATAGCCTACGACGAGAAGCGATTTGATGGAGCAACGACGAGACGATGAGATATCGCCAAGAGTGGAGCGGTTGCTGACGGCTCAGCCAACAGCGCCGCCAGAGGCCCGGCGGGTTCGACGCCGCGTTCCGGTCGTTGGTACCCGCCGCG